>Ga0213833_1000057_pt1 | contig 317579 bp, 271 predicted proteins | sample SWATP21_FD_160575 | JGI IMG/M metagenome (GOLD analysis project Ga0213833, IMG submission 160575) | Coastal seawater microbial communities from Marineland, Florida, United States - SWA TP2 #1 | ecosystem: Environmental > Aquatic > Marine > Coastal | place: USA: Florida | collected 2016-08-14
AAGTACTAGTAGCAGTACATCCATTTGCATCTGTAACAGTTACGGTATAAGTACCCGCACATAAATTGGTGATAGGATTACCGGTAGAACCAGTAGACCAAATGAAGGAAGCAGGAGAAGTCCCACCTGTGACATTTGCAGAGATTTCCCCATCACAAAGACCGTTACAAGATACATTGGAAACCACGGTAGTAGAAACAACCAAAGCAGCCGGTTCAGAGATGGTCACAGAAGTATTCGCAGAACATCCATTGGCATCTACAACAGTAACAGAGTAAGTGCCGGCAGCAAGACCAGTAACAGTAGCTGTAGTAGCACCAGTAGACCAGGTATAAGAATAGGCTCCGGTTCCACCAGTAGCAGAAGCGGTCGCACTACCATCGGCAAGGCCATTACAAGAAACGTTATTATCGACAACAGCACTAGCAACAAGAGCCGCAGGTTCGGTAATGATGACAGAAGTTGAATCGGTACATCCATTTGCATCGGTTACAGTTACTGAGTAAGTACCAGCAGCAACGCCAGTGATAGATGCAGTGATTGCAGCGTTATTCCATGCATAAGAATATGCACCGGTTCCACCAGAAGCGGAAGCAGAAGCTCCACCATTAGAAAGACCATTACAAGTGATATTAGAATCCACCACAGTTACAGCAATTAATGCTGTTGGCTGAGTCACCGGAGTAGAAGCAGAAGAGGTACATCCATTCGCATCGGTAACGGTCACGGTGTAGTTCCCTGCAGCAACACCAGTAATAGAAGCAGTAGTTGCGCCATTAGACCATGCATAAGAATATGCACCGGTTCCACCAGTCGCAGAAGCGGTCACCCCACCATTAGTACCAGAGTGACAAGTCACATTAGAATCGACCACAGTTGAAGCAACCAATAAAACTGGTTCGGTAACTGTAGATAAAGTGATATCCATACATCCATTGGCATCCGTAATAGTTACTGAATAAGTACCAGCGGCAAGCCCGGTAATAGAAGCAGTAGTTGCACCATTAGACCATGCATAAGAATATGGCATAGTACCCCCAGAGGCAGAAGCTGAAGCTCCACCATCGGAAAGACCATTACAAGAGACGTTTGAGTCTACCACAGAAGTAGCGACTAAAGCAGCAGGTTCAGTCACAGTAGAAGAACTAGTAGAAGTACATCCGTTGGCATCCGTAACGGTTACGGAATAAGTACCCGCAGCCAGCGATGAAATTGAAGCCACGTTAGCACCATTAGACCATGCGTAAGTATAAGGCATAGTACCACCTGTTGCAGAAGCCGAAGCTCCACCGTCAGCAAGGCCATTACAAGAAATGTTAGAATCAACAACTGTTGCAGCCACTAGAGCAGCAGGTTGAGTAATACTAACAACGCTTGTTGATGTACAACCGTTAGCATCAGTAATGGTAACGGTATAAGTTCCAGCAACCACACCAGTAATGGATGCGTTAGTTGCGCTATTAGACCATGCATAAGAATATGGCATAGTACCACCGGTAGCAGCAGCTGAAGCCCCACCATCGGAAAGACCGTTGCAAGAAACATTAGAATCGACCACAGTTGCAGCAATGAGTATAACAGGTTCTGTTATGGTACCGTTACTAGATGCAGTACATCCGTTGGCATCAGTGATCGTGATTGTATATGTTGCTGCTGTAACTCCAGTGATTGAAGCATTTGTAGATGTGTTGTTCCAGAAGTAGCTGTAAGGCATAGTACCACCGGAACCAGAAGATGTTGCGCCTCCGTTAGAGAAACCATTACAGGTTACATTTGAGTCAATAACCACTGCAGCTACCAGAGCAGCAGGTTCCGTTATTGTAGTTGAAGAGGAATCAGTACATCCATTTTGATCTGTAATGGTAACACTGTATGTCCCTGCAGGAATGTTTACAGTCATGTCAGAAGTCGTTCCATTATTCCAAACATAAGTGTAAGATCCCGTTCCGCCAGTCGCTGTAACTTGGGCAGCGGCATCAGATAAGCCATTACAACTTACATTATTAGCTGGAGATGCGGAAGCAACCAAAGATGTTGGTTCACTAACCATATTGTTATTCGTTGCGGTACATCCATTGGCATCTGTAATTGTAACTGTGTAATTACCAGCAATTACTCCTGTGATTGAAGCGTTTGTTGCTGCATTCGACCATAAATAATTATATGCCATTGTACCACCAGAAGCAGAAGCAGTAGCTCCTCCATTTGCGTACCCGTTACATGAAGCGTTTGAGTCTATGACTACTGTAGCGACTAAAACAGCTGGTTCAGAGATGTTAGAAGTAGTCGTTGCAGTACATCCATTCGCATCTGTAATAGTTACAGTATATGCATCTGCAATCACTCCAGTAATTGAAGCATTGGTTGCTGCGTTGTTCCAGACATAAGTGTAAGATCCAGTTCCACCTATGGCAGAAGCGGTGGCTCCACCATCTGAGTAGCCATTACAAGATACATTTGAATCGATGCTTATTGATGCAACTATAGCATTAGGTTGTGTTATCGTCACAGTTGTCGTTGCGGTATTGGTACCTCCTTCAGTAATTGTTACCGTATAAGTTCCAGCTGCAAGCCCTGTTGCAGTGGCTGTATTGGCACCAGTACTCCATGCATATGTATATGGTGTTGTTCCTCCAGAAGGAGCAGCCGTAGCAGAACCATCAGCTAAACCATTACAAGAAACGTTTGTTTGTGCAGAAATTGTAGCACTATATCCACTCACTACTGTTTGGTTTACGGTACAAGTTGCGGTATTACCCGACCCATCCGTAGCTGTTAAAGTAATGGTTGTAGTTCCTAAACCAAGTGTTGTCCCAGATGTTGGAGATTGCGTAATGGTAGGTGAACCAGTACAATTGTCAGTAGCGGTTACTGAACCGGTTAAGTCAGGAGCAGGTGCTTGATCTGAACTATTTCCAATTAAGTTACTTGGTGTAGACGCACAAACTGTAATCGTAGGTGCTGTATTATCAATTACGGTTTGGTTCACGGTACAAGTTGCGGTGTTCCCAGAACCATCTGTAGCCGTTAAGGTAATCGTAGTTGTACCCAAACCTAAAGTAGCCCCTGAAGCAGGTGACTGCGTAATGGTAGGTGAACCAGTACAATTATCGTTTGCGGTCACAGAACCAGTTAAATCTGGGGCAGTACCTTGACAAGATCCGTTAGCCGAAATGTTTGAAGGCGTAGATGCACAAACTGTAATCGTAGGTGCTGTATTGTCAACTACGGTTTGATTCACCGTACAAGTAGCGGTATTTCCCGATCCATCTGTAGCCGTTAAAGTAATTGTTGTTGTACCTAATCCTAAAGTAGCCCCAGAAGCAGGAGACTGTGTAATCGTAGGCGAAGCGGTACAATTGTCAGTAGCAGTTACCGACCCCGTTAAGTTTGGAGCAGTACCAGTACAAGATCCGTTAGCAGAAATATTCGAAGGTGTAGACGCACAAACAGTAATCGTAGGTGCTGTATTGTCAACTACGGTTTGATTCACAGTACAAGTAGCGGTGTTACCCGATCCATCTGTTGCAGTTAAAGTAATTGTAGTTGTACCCAAACCTAAAGTAGCTCCAGAAGCAGGAGACTGTGTAATCGTAGGCGAAGCGGTACAATTATCAGTAGCAGTTACCGACCCCGTTAAGTTTGGAGCAGTACCAGTACAAGACCCATTCGCAGAAATATTCGAAGGTGTAGACGCACAAACAGTAATCGTAGGTGCTGTATTGTCAACTACGGTTTGATTCACCGTACAAGTTGCAGTGTTACCCGATCCATCTGTCGCAGTTAAAGTAATTGTTGTTGTACCTAATCCTAAAGTAGCTCCAGAAGCAGGAGATTGTGTAATTGTAGGTGAAGCGGTACAATTGTCAGTAGCAGTTACCGACCCCGTTAAGTTTGGAGCAGTACCAGTACAAGACCCATTCGCAGAAATATTCGAAGGTGTAGACGCACAAACAGTAATCGTAGGTGCTGTATTGTCAACTACGGTTTGGTTCACCGTACAAGTAGCGGTATTTCCCGATCCATCTGTGGCCGTTAAAGTAATTGTAGTTGTCCCTAAACCTAAAGTAGCACCAGAAGCAGGAGACTGTGTAATCGTAGGCGAAGCAGTACAATTATCAGTAGCTGTTACCGAACCGGTTAAGTTTGGAGCAGTACCTTGACAAGACCCATTCGCTGAAATGTTTGAAGGCGTAGATGCACAAACTGTAATAACCGGAGATGTATTGTCAACTACTGTTTGGTTTACTGTACAAGTTGCAGTGTTCCCAGAACCATCTGTAGCTGTTAAAGTAATTGTAGTTGTCCCTAAACCTAAAGTAGCTCCAGAAGCTGGAGACTGCGTAATTGTAGGCGAAGCGGTACAATTGTCAGTAGCTGTTACCGACCCTGTTAAGTTTGGAGCAGTACCAGTACAAGAAGCGCCAGCTGGAATATTACTAGGAGTCGAAGCACAAACAGTAATCGTAGGTGCTGTATTGTCAACTACGGTTTGGTTCACCGTACATGTGGCTGTATTTCCCGATCCATCTGTGGCAGTTAAAGTAATTGTAGTTGTACCTAAACCTAAAGTAGCTCCAGAAGCAGGAGACTGCGTAATAGTAGGCGAAGCGGTACAATTATCAGTAGCAGTTACTGAACCCGTTAAGTTTGGAGCAGTACCAGTACAAGATCCACTAGCCGAAATATTCGAAGGCGTAGACGCACAAACAGTAATCGTAGGTGCTGTATTGTCAACTACGGTTTGATTCACGGTACAAGTTGCGGTGTTACCCGATCCATCTGTGGCCGTTAAAGTAATTGTTGTTGTACCCAAACCTAAAGTAGCTCCAGAAGCAGGAGACTGCGTAATCGTAGGTGAAGCGGTACAATTATCAGTAGCAGTTACTGATCCTGTTAAATTCGGAGCAGTACCAGTACAAGAAGCGCCAGCTGGAATATTACTAGGAGTCGAAGCACACACAGTAATGACCGGAGCCGTATTATCAATGACCGTTTGGTTTACGGTACAAGTAGCAGTGTTCCCCGATCCATCTGTAGCTGTTAAAGTAATTGTAGTTGTACCCAAACCTAAAGTAGCTCCAGAGGAAGGCGACTGTGTAATCGTAGGCGAAGCGGTACAATTATCAGTAGCTGTTACTGACCCCGTTAAGTTTGGAGCAGTAGCCTGACAAGACCCGTTAGCCGGAATATTCGAAGGTGTAGATGCACAAACAGTAATCGTAGGTGCAGTATTGTCAACTACGGTTTGATTCACCGTACAAGTTGCAGTGTTACCCGATCCATCTGTAGCTGTTAAAGTAATTGTAGTTGTACCCAAACCTAAAGTAGCTCCAGAAGCAGGAGATTGTGTAATTGTAGGTGAAGCGGTACAATTGTCAGTAGCTGTTACCGAACCGGTTAAGTTTGGAGCAGTACCTTGACAAGATCCGTTAGCCGAAATATTCGAAGGTGTAGACGCACATACGGTAATAACCGGAGCCGTATTATCCGCAGTTGTTGAAACTGTTGCGCTTGAAGTAGCTGTTAAACCGTTGTTATCCGTCACAGTGACAGTGTAAGTAGTCGCAGCGAGGCTCGAAATAGTATTTGTTGTAGATGCTGTATTGTTAGTTGAGCTAAAATTACTCCAGGTGTAGGAGTAATTCGCAGTTCCTCCAGTAACCGTTGCAGTTAATGAACCGTTTGATCCACCTGGACAACTCACACTATTGTTTGATGTGATAGACACGGATGGAGCGGGAGCACCCCCGGTTGTTCCATATACTTTAATCTCATCAAAGGCAAGAATTTCACCACCTTGATTAGTTGCCGCTCGTATACGAATTGACATATTAGATTTACCACTAGGAATGGAAAAGTTAAAAGAATAGGTGGTAGCGGTATTTGTAAGCTGACTACCATCACCAGAACCATTCAGATCCGTATCTTCGAATAAGTAATTATTTGGACTAGTTAATCCCGACCCGTAAAATGCACCAGCAATGGTATAAGTCCCTGAAGATACATTTGCAACACTACTAGGAAGTCCTCCTACAGAATTGGCTCCTGTTGCAACATCAGTATCAAAAGCATACTCAATAAAAATACCGTCAGACGTTTCCCAGCCGCCATTACCATTTCTATCTGCAGCTAATTGAAGGCTTACCGTTCCCGTACCTCCTGCGTAGCTAGATATATCCAGTGTTTTTAACACTACATATCCATTGTTACCGGAGCCCAATGGATTACCATTGTCATCAATATCCTCTCCATTCCAATGGTACGTGCCTGTCCAACCGGTGTAAGTCTGATTGTTCGATGAACCTGCCATTGGGCTCACATTTGTGCGTGCCCAAAAATCATTCGGACTGGCATTGGCATCACCATTTTGAAATTGGTTAGACCTATAGCTCGTTCCTTCCCCCAATCCGGTACCGTTCTCAAACCCTTCTGTTACCAGCAAGGTTTGGCTATACGTAAACCCGGAAAGCGCAAATAATGCGAGGGTAATTAGTACAATTTTGTAAATTGATTTCATATGAGAAATTTAAGTTTAGTTTTCTATTTTAAAGCAAATTTGTTTAGCTGCTAATTTATCATGAAGTACTTAACAATTAAATAATTATATAGTCATAAACAATAAAGATAATTTCATTTTGCAAGAACCCTATGTATAGTTATAGTATAGTCTACTATAACAAACAAATTTCAAAAATAAATACTGAAAAAGAATAGGTAATATTACCTGCTTTTAAAAATGTTCGGAAAACACCCGGTAAAAAATTACGGGTATTTTTATGCACTAAATAGAAGGGTTTAGAACTCAGTTATTCTTTTTATTACTTAATAGATCATAGAGTTGATTAAAGCTTTGTTCTCAGTTAGGGTATAAAAAAATTGTTTATAAAACCTTGTTATTAATAATAGGCAAGGTAGTGCTTGTTTGTTGGGTATTAACAAGCAACATTTAAATGTTCAAGAAAATTCAGTTCAGAACGATATGGAAAGAATAGAGATATAGTTACTAGGTTTTATTGAATAAAAAATGGGATTGATCCATCATGACCAATCCCATTTTTATAATTAAGTGCTTGATTTAGCTTCTTGAAGGAAAAACCCCTTGCAAAGCAATAACGTAGTTCAATCCTAGAAAGGGTTGACGATTATTGTAGGCAGATGAATATCCCGTATCCACAAGGCTCGCTGAACCAGTTACATCTCCAGATGCCCCAGCTAGATAATTCCCATCAGTCTCATCCAGGTAATAAGAATTACCTGAAGGAGTAGATGCTAAAAATGCAGATGCTGGAGTTGCTTCTTCACCTTCTAGATCATTCACTTGAACTGCAGCTATTCCTGAAAGGCGATTTATCGCTATATGTGTATGTGCTGCAAGTTGAGTATGGTTTAAGGAGGTTGTTTCTGCCCCCATTTTTTGTCCAAGCTTTCGGTTAGTTAGACCTGGCCCATGTCCTGGGTGCATACCAGATCTACCACGAAGATCTGGTAACGCAAAAGTAGTTCGTCCGTCTCCACCATAGGTCGTACCTAGAATGGAGAATAGCGCTGAGTTACTTGAAATTGGCAATAGTTGACCTTCGCAAAAGGCCCAACCTCTTGGGGCGAAATTACCCGCAAAAAGCTCTATTTGTGCTAAGAATGGATTTGTCATATTGTCTTAGTTTTTTAGATGTGAATTAGCTTCTGGAAGGATAAGTTCCAAAAAGTGAAATAATATAATTGATACAGGTACTTGGTGCCAAATTGTTGATTGGTTGAGAATTACCTGTAGTGCCAATAGTAGCAGTACCACCTACAACCGCACCAACACCACCAAGGTGCTTATTCGGAGTAGATTCGTCAATGAAAGCATTAACTCCACCAGAAGAGGCCAAGTACTTTCCTGCAGGGCTATTCGTGTCCCCTGTGCTATTATTAACAGCTATAGAAGCACTTGCAGATAAATTGCTGTGATCTACCAAATGACCGTGACTCGCCATGGTTAGAATATTCATGTTATACTCTTCCACTCCACCACGCGCACCGAGTTTTCTGGTGGTTAAACCAGGGCCAGTACCCGCATGGATGGGTAATCTTCCACGGAGATCAGGAAGCGCAAAGGTGGTTCGACCATCACCCCCATATGTAGTGCCTATGATAGAAAATAATGCTGTATTTGAAGAAATAGCCATTAACTGGCCATCGCATAATGCCCAACCTCTTGGGGCGAAATTGCCCCCAAACATTAGGATTTCACCTATAAATGGATCCATATTATTATGTGTTTAAATGTTGTAATTAAAATGAATGAATAAAATTAACTGCGAGAAGGAAAAACCCCTTGCAATGCAATAATGTAATGTACGGCTTCCCATGGCTGCATGATGAAGGTTGCTTGACTTCCTCCTTGATTGGCAACTTGTATAGCACCACTTAAACCTGCTACAACTCCCCCTAACTGATCATTTCCGGTGGGAGCATTCGCAAAAACATTTGTTCCGGATGGTGCGGCAGCAATGTATTGATTCTCAGCTGTTGCTTCTTCCGCTTCCTCCGAGTTAACCTGTACAAAAGGTGTTAGCGTCAAAGGGCCGATATCCATAGAGTGCGAATGAGGAGGTAAGTTGTTCTGAGTTAGGTTTACGTATTCTGTACCAGATCGTTGCCCCAGTTTGTATGTGCCTAATCCAGGTCCATGACCAGGATGAATTGGTGTTCTACCACGAAGATCAGGTAGTGCAAAAGTTGTTCTTCCGTCACCCCCATAAGTAGTACCCAAGATTGAAAATAAGGCTTGATTCTGTGCAATAGATAACAATTGTCCATCGCAATACGCCCAACCTCTTGGGGCGAAATTACCAGCAAACCCTTTGATTTCTCCAAGTGTTCCTTCCATAAAAATAGTATTTAAAGGTTTATAATTAATTACGTGTTATATGTGTAATGCGCTTTCGTTAAGGGTTTTGTGATATTTGTATAGAAACGAACTTGGCATCACCTTACAAATATGGAAGATTGATACTGTGAATCTTAGAGTGAAATTACCTGAATTATGAAACGGGTAATTTTACGTGTAGGGTTAAATTAAAAAAGCATCATTAATTTTAATGATGCTTTTGTGATGTGGAATCTCTAAAAGTTGTTTGAATAATAAGAGCCGTTTAGTTTATTGAACCAAAAACTCTACACGTCTGTTTTGGGCGCGCCCTTCAGGTGTTTTGTTATCGGCTACCGGATTTGCTTCTCCTTTTCCTATGGTGATAATTTTGTCAGGGTTCCATCCCAACTCAACCAATGCTTTCTTCATGGCTTCGGCTCTTTTCTTTGATAGCGAAAGATTGTAACTTTCTGATCCCATAGAATCAGTGTATCCTGTAATTGTGATAGATTCGGTACTCGCATCCGTTTCCGGAGAGAATGGAAAGTTAGCTTTTAATTGTGCGATTGCTTCGTCAGAAACATTTGCTTGGTTGGACCCAAAGTTTAACTCTTCACTGCTTAAAACGATCTTTTTAGGTTCTTCCGGAATGGGTTCTGGAATGATTTCTTCCACAACAACTGGTTCCGGCTCAGGAATGACTTCCTCGATAATTGGAGTAGGTTCCACATATCCACGCGTTATTTTTGCGGTATATAAACGCATACCCTTACCTTCACGATCGGATGAAAAGATGATATGATTTGAATCAATTTCAGAAATGTATGCTTCAAAAGACTTTTCCAGATTGATATGTTCCGGTAATCTTTCCGGTTTGGAAATTGATGAAAAGTCATCGTTTAAAACCTGGGAAACGAAAAGGTCATAGTTATTCGAAGTGGAATCTGCTGTATGTCCATTCGAAGCAAAATACAATCTTTTTTTGTCCTCACTCAGGTAGGGCGTAATTTCATCGTTTGCTGTACAGATGGATTCAATTTTGAATGGTTTACCATAAACTTTAGGTTCTTCTCTAAAAGAAACGAAAACCTCAAAGTCATCGGTAATTACTGATTTTTGATAAATGAGAAGAATGTCGCCTGAAGAATGCATGGACATTCCATAGTTCCATGAGGTCGGTTTAAACCATTTTATTTTTAACTTTTCCGGTTCTGACCATCCAACGGATTCTTTATGGATACGTAGTAATCCTTGTTGGAAATTCATACGATCATCTTTGGACCCCATGACATAGATTGTATCATTATTTGGGGAAGCTCCAATGATGGTTTTGGTGGTGTTGGAACTCCAATATGGAGGTCTGTTTTCATTCATTGCATTCGTAAGCGATTCGGAGATTTCCATGGTATATGGAACCATATTTACCTGTACATCTTTATCGCTTTTAATCGTACTGATTTTAGTATAATAAGCAGATTTCTGATTGACAGAAATGGGCATAATATAGTCACTAGAATCGTCTTTAGTCTCAACAAATTGGATTACACTTTGATGAGATATGGAATCAAACGGTGTTAATGTACTGTCGCCATTTGAAAGTACGGAGGTAAATGGAAGTAGTGCTGAAAATATAGTAATATACTTGATCATAACTTGCTTATTTGAAGGTGTACGATAAATAGATTTCATGACTTCCTTTGGTGATATTATTCACATCTATCACCCCGGTATCATAAGAATATCCAAAACGGATGGAATCCTTTAAATGAATCCCCAACATGGCAATCCATACTTTTGATGTGCGATAACCCGCACCAAACCAAAATGTATCTCTGTAATCTGCACGTGCGTAAAGATCATAAGTGGTTGGGGTACCTTTTCCGATTTTGGCATTAACGGTAGGACGAATTTCCCAGTCGTCAGAAAGTCTGAAATTATAATCTGCTGTAGCAAAATAGTGATTAACAATATCTTCATTTAAATCGTTATTAGATAACGTTAACCACGCCAATTGTTCAGCAGTAATTCCAATGGAAAATCTTCGGGAATACAACACAAATGCAGCATCCAACCCTAGAAAGTTACTGGAGCCTCCGGTAGCCAAATACTGGTTGTATGCCGGATCATTTGGACGAATCAGTTTCATTTGATTTACATCTACTTTTAGATTGGAGTAGGAGATGGTAGGGGCAAATGCGACCATCAATTTTCTGGTAATAGGTAGGTGATAAGCTCCGGCAACTGAAAATTGCAATCTATTGAGTAACCCTGCATTATCATAAACCATCATCCCATTATAGGCCCAAAAACTACTTGGGGCCACTACTGGTTGAGAAATGGTTTTTGAGGTGGTAGGGATATTCCTCCCCGCTTCAAAATTTGGTCGGTTTATGGAACCTCTGAAATTCAACTGTGTAGTTACAGGAGCATTGCTAATCCCTGCCCATTGATTTCGATAGCTTAATGAGAGTTCCTGATCGGGATCCACCCCACTATATGCTTGATTAATCAGAACACGATTTTCCAAATACAAATTGGAATTAGAACGTTGTTGTCCAAAGCTTGTTAGCGTTGCTAGAACAAGACTTAAAAATAAAACCTGGATTTTCATATTGTTTAATGTTTTCATGTTCTATACTATTTGATAATGGTGATATCTCCTTTGATAGGATCTTGATTATTACCTAAATCTATGACATAGTAGTAAGTAGCCACAGGAAGTACCTTTCCATTCGATGTTCCATCCCAGTCATTCTGATATCCTTTTTTCTGATAAAGAATTTCCCCGTTTCTATTGAAGATAGTCATTCTCATCTCAGGTAAAAATGCGATTCCCGGAATTTCAAAATAGTCGTTATAACCATCACCGTTAGGAGAGAAGGTGTTTGGAATTTGAAGGTCTCCACCGGGATGAACTGTGATATAAACAGACTTAGGTTCACTGTAGCAACCATCAGCACTTTTACCAATAAGTGTATACTCTGTAGTTTCTCTAGGAGTACAAATTGGTTGCTGACTTGTTGAATTGTTTAGATAGATACTAGGACTCCATTGATATTCTACTACAAATTCTGATTGAGAATAAAGCTTTATGCTTTGCTCGTAGTAAACGGTGGAATCTTCTCGTACGGTAACTACTGGTTGAGGAAATCTGGTAATATCCACACTACAGGTAGCTTTATTTCCGGAGGCATCAATTACTTCATAAGTATTTGTTGTTTTTCCAACTGGAAATGTTTCACCAGATGAGACTCCTGAAATGAGTTGTAAAGTGATATTACAATTGTCGCTGGCAATAGGATCGTCTACTGCGATTTCCGGACCGCAATGGGAAAAGTCTACCGGACATGTGATTTTTGGTATGATAGAATCCATTACGGTTACCACTGCGGTTTGTGAATTAGTGTTTCCGTTTACGTCTGTAACAGATAAAATCACAGTATTGGCTCCAAGGTCGTTACAATTAAATGAACTGATGTCCAACGATTGAGATTGAATCGCACAATTATCGGTCGATCCGTTATCAATGTCTGAAGTAGAAATATTAGATATTCCTGTGGCATCTAGATAAACAGTAATGTCTTGTGTCGAAACAGCCGGGGAAATAGAATCAATCACTGTTACAGTTGCAGATGCTGTATCCGTATTCCCATTTACATCTGTTACTGATAAAACAACTGTATTCACACCAACAGCACTACAATCGAATGATGAATTATCTAGCATCATGTTTAGAATAGTACAGTTATCAGTTGATCCATTATCAATATCGGAAGAGGATATTGATACTTGACCATTGGCATCTAGATAAGCATTGATATCTTGTGAAATTACTATTGGTTTTAAAGTGTCTAGTACTGTAACCACAGCTGATGCGGTGTTGCTATTTCCATTTACATCATTAATTTCAAGAATGACTGTATTTGAACCCGTATCAGCGCATGTAAATGTGTATTGATCGAGTGTCATGGATTGAATTCCACAGTTGTCAGAAGAGCCATTATCAATATGACCTTCGCTAATGGTAACAGAACCGGTAGCATCCAAGTACGCTGTATAGTTTTGTGTAATAACTATTGGGCTATTCGTATCTGCCACAGTAACAGCCGCAGATTGAGTAGATGAATTTCCATTCACATCTGTTACCGTTAAAAGAACCGTATTAACACCAATTTCTGAGCAATCAAAGTTGACACTATCTAAGGTCATTGATTGGACACTGCAGTTATCGGTAGAATTGTTATTAATATCAGAAACGGTAATAGAAGCCTGTCCGGAAACATCTAAATAAATTGTTGTATTTGAAGTATTCACAACCGGGCTTACGGTGTCTAAAACAGTCACCACATAAGTAGCAGTATCAATATTCCCATTTACATCTTCAACAATGAAATCTACATTGTTAGGACCAATTTCCGTGCATGTGAAGTTGGAAATTGAAATGGTTGTTGAAGAGATACTACAGTTATCCGTAGATCCGTTATCGATGTCTGAAGCGGTAATAGATACTTGTCCATTTGCATCAAGGTAGGCGTTTATGTTTTGTCCGTTTATTGTGGGTGCCAGAGTATCTAATACTGTTACGGTTGCAGTTGTAGAATCACTGTTACCATTGACATCCGTAACCTTTAACTCAACAGTATTTGAACCCATGTTGTTACAATTAAACGAAGTAATATCTAATTGCATAGATTGAATGCCACAAGCATCACTGGATCCATTATCAATATCTGTTGTAGATATGGTTGAGTTTCCATTGATATCTAAATAAACATCAATATTTTGGGTGATTACTACCGGGCGTATGGTGTCTTCAACCAAAATGTTAACCGTTTCAATATTAGAACATCCATTTGCATCAGTTATAGTCACGGTATACGTATTTGCGGAAACCCCAGTGATGGATACTGTTGTTGCTGAATTATTCCATGCATATGTATAATTTCCAGTCCCTCCAGAAGCAGAAGAGGTCGCGCCACCATCCATATTTCCACTACAAGTGGTGTTGCTGTCAACGATTGTTGAGGTGACCAATGGAGTAGGTTCTGTGATAATGACAGAGGCAGAGTCTGTACAACCGTTGTGGTCAGTTATGGTTACAGAATATGTGCTAGCTATGATTCCTGTAATAGAAACCGTAGTATCCGCATTACTCCATACGTAAGTGTAAGGGGAAGTTCCACCGGTCGCAGAAGCTGTAGCCCCACCGTTAGAAAATCCATTACAAGAAATGTTTGAGTCGACTATGGTCGCAGCGATAATTAGTGCTGGTTCTGTGATAATTACAGAAGCAGAGTCGGTACAACCATTATGATCAGTCACTGTAACCGAATATGTACCCGCGTTTATACCAGTAATTGAAGCATTGGAGGAACCATTGGACCAGGCATATGTATATGGCCCTGTTCCCCCTGTTGTAGAAGCTGTAGCTCCACCATCAGTCAGCCCATTACATGAGATATTTGAATCCGCTACAGTTGTAGCCTCTAATAAAGCCGGCTCTGTTATAGTAATAGAAGTTGAATCCGTACAACCGCTATTGTCCGTAATAGTAATAGAATACATTCCCGCTACGGCACCGGTTATGGAAGCATTAGTAGCTCCGTTAGACCAGGTGTATGAATACGGTGAGGTTCCACCGGCCGCAGAAGCAGTAGCCCCCCCATTAGCCAATCCGTTACAAGTGGTGTTAGAATCTACAATACTGGAAGCGACTAAAGCCGTAGGTTCAGTTATGGTAACAGAAGTCGAATCCGTACATCCATTTGCATCAGTAATAGTCACAGAATAAGTGTCAGCAGTTACACCAGTGATAGAAGCATTAGTGGCTCCATTACTCCATGTATAAGTGTATAATCCAGTTCCTCCGGTAGCTGAAGCCGTAGCTCCACCATCAGAAAATCCATTACATGTAGTGTTAGAATCAACTATAGCATTTGATACTAAGATGGTAGGTTGCGTAATCGTCACAGAAGTAGAATCAGTGATACCATTATTATCTGTAATTGTTACAGAATAGGTTCCTATAGCTAGTCCATTAATGGTCGCATTAGTGGCTCCTGTGTTCCATAAATAGTTGTATGGAGAAGTGCCATTAGTCGCAGAAGCAGTAGCCGAACCATCAGAAATACCATTACATGATATATGAGTTGCAGAAATAGAAACTGATGGTGGACAAGATTTACCTCCGTCAGTTATTGACCAGTTATAAGTTCCGGTTAAAGTTTGTCTGGCGGCTTCTCCTGCACAGTACTTTGAATTGCCAGCATGGAAATTTACTCCGTTTTGTAAAGACTGTGAAGCCCAACCTATAAGCGTACTGTCATAATTATCAATGGATAAACCAGTTTGAAAGAACATGTAATCCATATGTGTAACAGCACTTACGTCCCAATCGCTTAGATCCTGATCAAAGGAAGTTGCTGTTTTAAACATTTGAATCATATTCGTAACTGAGCTCACATCCCAATTGCTAAGGTCAATGTTTGCGGAGTCATTTAGCGCAAACATTTGTCTCATATTTGTAGCAGAACTCACATCCCATGTGGAGATGTTTGGATTCCAGGAGATTTCTTGAAATGTTCCCTGAAAGTTGGTTACAGAGCCAACATCCCAACTACTTAAATCTTGATCAAATGAAACAGTTTTATGGAATAGATAACTCATATTAGTTACGCTATCTACATCCCAGGAACCTATGTCTTGATTGAAGTTTGAGGCTAAGGCAAACATTGATGCAAGTGTTGTAGCTGAGCTTACATCCCAGGTACTAATATCCCCATTAAATAAATCAGCGTTATAAAATGCTTGAGAAAAAATGGTTACGTTACCGACATCCCAGGTTCCAATAGGTTGATTAAATGCAGATGCATCTCTGAATATTGCGTTCATGTTGGTAACAGAATCTACATCCCAGGTACTGATGTTTTGATTGAAAACTGTAGCACCATAGAACATTTGCTGCATAGTAGTGGTGCTACTGGTGTTCCATGACCCAATATCCTGGTTGAATGCAACTGCATCCCGAAACATATATGACATGTTCGTAACGTTAGATACATTCCATGTACCTATGTTTTGGTTGAATACCGTAGCTCCTGAAAACATTTGTTTCATATTAGTTACGGTACCTACATTCCAGGATCCAATATTTTGATTAAATGAAGATGCATTGGCAAACATTCCATCCATATTTGTTATTGTGGAAACATCCCAGGAACTGATATCGGAGTTGAAGTTGCTACAGTATTCAAACATCTTGGACATATCCGTTACCGCACTTAAATTAGGAACATCAGTCGCATTAAAAACTATATTTTCACACGCTTTGAAAGCACCTTTCATGCTACTCCATTGTTGGTTTCCCCATTGTTCCACACTCAATATTTTTGCATTGTCTTTTTGCGGAGTTATCTGGGTAGCGTAAAATCCAAGGTATGGAAAGTTTCCTCTAATTTGTACGGTATAGGTTCCGGAAGTACCATAATTGTGCGTAGCATCTCCGGTTAAACCAAATTCATCAAAAATTCCATCACCATTCCAGTCCACATCATAGTTATAGGTATATCCATTACTGGTAGGAATCGTAATTGATGTATTGTTGGAAGTTCCTGAATTGTCCGTTTTCCATGTAGTAACAAAATACTCTGCAGGATTTACAACATTTTCAGTATGCGTATCCGTACATCCATTTCCATCGGTTATGGTTACAGTATAGGTGCCGCTTGGTATATTGTTTAAATCCTCAACCGTAGCCCCATTACTCCAGAGATAGTTGTAAGGGGTAGTTCCCCCGGTTACAGAAACATCAATACTATCTGTTCCACTAGTTGCTGAAATTGCCAATGCTGATGGTTGCGTTAAAGATATAGAAGAAGAATCGGTACACCCATTTTGATCTGAAACAGTAACAGAGTAAGTACCTGCTCCCAAACTGGTCACTGAGCTTGTCGAAGTGCCCGTATTCCATGCATAGTTATAAGGAGTCGTCCCACCTGTAGCTGATGCTGTAACTTGCCCATTAGTATTTCCATTACAACTTAAAGCGCTGGAAACAACAGCAGAGGATACAAGTGCCGTAGGTTGAGTAATAGTCACGGATGTAGAATCTGTAGAACCATTGTTATCAGTGATAGTAACTGAATAAGTACCTGCTACCACCCCAGAAATGGAGGCGGTGGTACTACCATTATTCCATGAATAGGTGAATGGAGAAGTTCCACCACTAACATTCGCTGTTGCAGAACCATCGGATAAAGTATTACATGAAACATTAGAATTAATAGTTGTTGAAGCAGTAAGTCCCATACATGCATCGTCAGTGGACCCAGGAGAACCGTAAACTTGTTTGCCGTTAACAATTACTCCTGAAAGAATAGATGATGAAGCACTCCAGTTAGTACCAATGGTATTGTCAGCGTTAGGATCACATAAAACAATTGTTGTACCCCCTCCATCTGGATTTACTGGACCCACAGGCCAGGGTGCAATATCATCATATCTAAGAGAGTCAATCATATTATCCGATGCATCTTTAATTGCAATTGGCTCACCGCCATTGCTAAGCCCTCCTGAAGTCCACTGATAAGCGTTTATTCCGAACCTATTGTTCATAGCCACAGAATCCATTGCAACCACCAGAAATCCTCCCGCATCTATTGAGATATTTGGGAATGTATAGACCACACCACTGGTAAATTTACATCCTAAAAGATTTACTGGTGCAGAACTGGTGTTATACAGTTCAATATATTCGGTAGAATCTGTTCCAGACTCAGGTGGGTTGTAGTTAATCTCAGAAATAACAATGACTCCTGGTGCTGGTGCAACTGGAGCAATAAAAGTTACTGCCCCGTCATCCGTACAACCATTGGCATCTGCTACGGTAACAGTATAAGTGCCAGCCGAAAGACTTGAGATGCTTGCGGTTGTAGCACCATTGCTCCATAAATAAGTAAAAGGTGCTGTTCCTCCCTGAGGTGTTGCTGATGTCACACCATCTGAGGCTCCCGAAGTACTAATGTTTGAAGTGATTATTGGATTTGCATTCAGAATAGCTGGTTCTGTAATTAAAATTGAAGTAGAGTTTGTGTCTCCCAATCCATCTGTAACTGTTACCGTATAAGTGCCAGCTGAAAGACTAGTAATGCTTGCTGTGGTTGCGCCATTGCTCCAGGCAAATGTGTAAGGTGCTGTTCCATTGATTCCTGTTACAGTTGCTCCTCCATCAGACAAAGCATTACAACTTACATGAGCATCAACAACAACGGAAGCAAAAAGCCCCTGACACGCTGGATTCACTGTAGTGATCCAAGAATCTGACACGTTAAAGTAATCCAGCGAAAGATCTAAACCATATGTGCCGCCCTGGATAGTACTAGTTAAGGATAATGAATCTGATGTGGAGATTTGTGTGCCATTTCTAGTCCATGATTTACTATATAAAGGTGCTGCATTGTGGTTTGTAAGATTGGCTAATGTATCGGTAATAATGATATCATTTGCCGTCATGGTTCCATTGTATGTGTGGGGTCCAAAATCTTTTAAGGTAAGATCAGTGTTGTTACATTCGCTGATCATTGGATAGTAAGCCTTTAGTTTATTGTATTTGGGGTGTGAGGTCATAACAGATGATTCCATTAATAAGGAGATATCTGAGGAATCCAGAACTTCATTCCAAATGGTCACCTCGGCCATATCACCATCATAGAAGTTACTTGGTGATGAACCATCAAACTCTTGTCCTAATGAGATTCTGCTCGTGGCGCTTATAGATTGGCCATTTGTAAATGAATTGGCAGCGACTCCATCTACCCAAAACTGTGTTTGATTGGAAGCTTCATCATATGTATACCCAACAAAGTGCCATTGACCATCTGTAACTACAACACCAGAATATCGGTTATTTCCACCATCATAAATCCAAAGCTGTTCATTAGTAGCAATTCCTAAGTTACATACTGTTGATGTTCCGCTTGTATTAATGCCGACCAGTATATCGGCACTACCAGAAATTTGATCAGCTTCACGCATCCATAGAAATACCGATCGATTGGTATTTACCAGACTATCTACTGCGCCATTGATTTCTACCCAGTCATTGTCAGAGTTTTCAAAACGTGCAAATGGAGTGTAAGATGTTTGTGCAAATTCTTTAATGGTATCGCATACGGTCGTATCATTAATATGATCCTGAGTGATTTGGAAGAATCGAATTGATAGATCTGTATATACAATACTATCCCCACCGATACTATTTGTTAATGTGTCTATATATACACCTGATGATGTATAGGTATTTCCCCCAGGAACGGAATAAGAGTCGGTATCACATAAAGAAATACGGATAGAATTACAATTTACACCTACATTAGTGGCTGCAATAAAATTTGAAGCGGTTCCAGTTAAAGCAAAATTGTTTGGAGCTCCATCATTAGCATAACTGGATGCATCGGTAATAGTGTTGATACCCGTATTGGTTCCTCCGGATATACCCTGGTTAAATGTGTAATATGCGATTAAATTAAGATCTGTAGCTGGTGATTGGATTTCACAGTAGCGGTCGTCTGCAATTTCTTGTGCAGTTTTAACACTTTTCCATATGCGTAAATCATTGATAGCCCCATTAAAAAAGTCACTGGCACCTCCATTATCCCATTCTTGACCTATTGACCATTTGTCTGAAGCTGAAAAAGATGGGTTGTTGTTGGTATTGGTGGCTGTTTGTACTCCATCCAAATAATAGGTAATAGCCCCATTGTCAAATGTGAAGGCGACATGGTGCCATACATCATCGCGGATATCAGGACCGGGAAGTGTACGTGAAGTAGACCCTACCCAAAATTCCCATAAGCCATCGTCCATAACAATGAACATTCTGTTGCCGTTGGAAGAAGTGTTTACGGCCAGGAAGTTGTCGTATCCGACCTGATTAGGGTCCACTTTGACCCAGGCTTCAATGCTAAAGGCTGTGATGCCGGTCATATCATCAGCAACGGTATTAATGTTTACATAATCACCTGATCCATCAAAGTCCAAACCATTTCGCTCCGCTCCAGTGCCTTCTACCCTGAATGTAAAAGTAGATTCATCCAGATCATTGTTTGCAATAGAAATATCTGCAGTTACGGTTCCATCGACAGTTGGAGTGAAAGTGATTTCGAAGCTGGTAGTATCACCTGGTAGAACAGAAGAAGCGGGTTGAGTAGTAATAATAAACTGACCATTTCCAGATAAAGAAACGATAGGATTGTTAGTAAATGAAAGTGTATCTGAACCCGTATTTGTGATTTGAAAAAGTTTGGTGACAGACCCGGTATTGGTGACTACCGGTCCCATATCCGTATAATCATTTGATGTAGGAGAAGTGTCATTATTGTTAATGTTCGTATTATTTCCCAAAACAACAATTTCCGGTTGGGCACCGTATCCGTTTAGAGCGATAGAAGCACTTGTGGAACAATTTGTGTCGGCAAATGGAAATTCAATGCTGGCGGTTCTTTGGCCTCCTGCCGATGCGGTAAATACTATTTGGACTAAGGTAGAGTCGCCTACTGCCAAATTGGTGTCTGGAAAAGTTAGTACTGAAAAATCAGAGGCGTGTGAACCAGTTATAGCTATATTGGAGGTGTCAATAACTACATCCTTTTGTCGGTCATTTTTTAAATAGAAACTCGTAGTGTCTTTATGAATACTTATTTCTAGAGTATCAAATGCTATAGAGCCAGGAGTAGTTAAAGGAGCGCAGGCTTCTACAAATTCAAAACTAATATCTACAGTAGTACCAATACCTATACTGGCTTGTTGATTTTCATTGAAAGCTAATACGTAATAATCACCTGCAGGAAAATACCCAACTTGTGAACTTGGAGCATTGAAGTCATAAACTGCGGTTAAACCGGATGTTTGAGTAGGGATTCCTCCATAAGGAATTAAATCCCAATCGTGATAATATGCACGACCTAGTTCAAGTGTATCTCTAAAACCACAGAAATTCCCTACAGTTGAGCTTATATATGATAAATCAGAATATGCAGTAGGAGTTGGCACTAATGAACGATAGGCGATCATGGTTCCAGCAAGCGGGGTAAAACCATTCATTTCTATACGAAGCACGCCATTTGAAGGTAAGGTAACTTTATATACATTTACTGAGCAGCAAGGCAGTGTAAAGCAACTACCTTGCATACCTGTTGCAGATTCACCATTGGCGGTGGTGTGATTTGTATAAGTATAAGGAAACGAATTGACAATATATGGGTCAAGTAGTGTTCCGGTTCCAGTTCCTGATTGCGCATATGAAGTAGAATTTGAGAAAAGACTAATTGCGAGAATGGCAATCAATACTAAAATAGAATGTGATTTAAGCGTAAAAAAATTCTTCATGCCCCTGTGAATTTTGTTTGAAATTTGGTGAGATTGACTCTTTAAAATTGAAACAAAAGAAGGGGGAGGTTAAAGGTGTGCCATAACAAATGTTATGAACGACATGAATTATGTTCTGAAAAACAAAAAGTGGATTTATGGGTTAAGAAATTGACAATTGAATTAAAACTATTCCAGTTGAATACTCGCCATAAGATCGTTTCGGTACGTTTTACCTATGGGTACCTGGATATCGTTAATGATGACATGTATAGAATTAATAGCGTCCAGATAATCCAGATTAATTAAATAACTTCGATGGGTTCTGAAAAAGTTTTTTGGAAGCCGTTCGGCAAATGCAGTTAGGCTTCCTCGAACCAGGTGCTTTTTGTTTTTTGCAGTATATATTTCAAGATATACGTGATCACTCTTAATGAATAAAATTTCTTCAAATTTCACTTTGTAAAACATATTCTTGTTCTTTACAAAGATGGAGTCCTTAATGATGACATTTTTGTCTTTCTCTTCTGCATTCTTTTTATCTCGAAAATTATGGAGTGCAATTTCTATGGAAGTAAACAAATCATCCTGATTGAAAGGCTTAACCAAATAGGATGAGGGAGAAGTTTCTTTGGCCTGATTTAATGTCCTGGAATCCGCATTGGAGGTCAAATAAATAAATGGAATTTCTTGATTTTGATTAATGTATCTGGCAAAATCAATTCCATCTTTATCACCATCCAGCTGAATGTCCAGAAGTGCAATGTCTGGTTGATCTTCTTTTAAAGCATCAACTGCTTCTTCATAAGAGTTGGCAGGTTCTAAAACATCGTATCCCAAATCTTCCAGAATAGAAACCAGATTCATGGCGATAACCATTTCATCCTCAACGATCAAAATTTTAACTTTATTCATGTTGCCCCAGATTGAAAAAAGTGCCCCTAAAATTAATCATAAACTGGGTACCATTGTTATTCTCTGTCAAGAATTCACCCTTTATTTGTTTGCAAAGATTTTTGACCAATCGTAATCCTAAACTTTTGGATTTTTTAATATCAAAACCTTCCGGAAGACCCGGACCGTTATCGTTAATCAGTAATACGTAATCGGTACCTTTGACCTGTTTTAAGCGAATAGAAATACTTCCGGTGTTGGCGTCCGTTCCATATTTTAAGGAATTGGTAAATAGTTCTGTTACAATCAATCCAAGAGGAATAGAGGTGTCGATATCGAATTTTAAACCTTTTGGAATTTCAATATGGAGCGCAATGTTTTTTGCATGATTATGCGTACTCATGATTTGTTGAATCAGTTTTCGGATATATTCATCAAATGAGATATTTCCCGCATCATCATTTTGATACAACATTTGATGGATGGTAGCCATGGAGTTTACCCTGTTTTTACCATCGTTAATAGCTTCTTTAACATATGAGTCGTTTATACTATTGGATTGTAGATCCAGTAAACTCCAAATGATTTGTAAGTTATTTTTAACTCGGTGATGAATTTCTTTAAGTAATATATCTTTTTCTTCTTTCTGTTTTAAGATGGTTTTGTTACTCTTCTCAAGTTCTTCGTTTGATTTTTGTTGTGTACGGTAAAATCTTAAAGTGATGCTTAAGAATCCGGCAATGGTGATGACTCCTCCAATGAGTAGATAAATGATGAGCTGTTGTTTGGAATTGACCATATTGTTTTGTTCGATTTGACTGGAGATGAGTTCATTTTCTTTATTAAGCAGGTCAATTTCCAGTTCCTTTTTCTCCGTTTCAAATTTAGTTTGTTGTTCTATCAAAGCGTCTGTTCTGGCTTGATTCTTAAGTGAATCATTCAATTCAATATGTTCGGCACCAAAAGGATAGGCTTTTTCAAATTGTTTGTTTTCCGAATATGCTTGAAATAAAATCATAGCCGCAATACTTCTATTCTGGATCAGCCCGGTTTCTTTGGATAAACGATAAGATTTTTCGGCCAATTGAATAATTTCTCGATAATCTTTTTTTGTGTTGTTAGGGAGTTCTAATCTGATGGTGGTATAGTTATTGATCACAGATATTTGTAATCTTTTAAGCCCATTTGAAGGGATCATATCGAGTGCTTTTTCATACTCTTGAATAGCACGATCGTAATGATGTTGTCTTTTGTAAATAGCCGCCTTGGAATTATGAGATCGCGCCATTGAATTGGAGTCTCCCAGAGTTACGAAAATAGTGTAGGCCTGATCATAATAATAAAATGCACTATCTACATAGGTTGAATTAGAATCAGTTGAATATACTTCCCCGATATTATTAAGACATAGAGACTCAGCAGGTAGGTCATTTCGTTCACGAGTTATTTTTAAGGCTTTTTTGTAATAGAGGACAGATTCTTCTTTTTGATCAGTGGAACTATAACTTAATCCCAAGTTAATGTAAGTGCTGAAAATATCCGGGCTGTTGCGTTCTTCTCTTAATTTGGCGGCCATAATGAAGTTTTCTATGGCTAGATCTAAAAATCCACGGTATTGATAAAGAAGGCCTAAGTTATTATAGGATTTATCCAGATAAATAGAGTCGTTTGAAGCAGCGGTGTCCCCGTAAGCTACTGCTTTTTCTAAATAAATGGTGGCACTGTCAAATTCTTCAAGATTCATTTTATATGTCCCAACAGTAAAATAGTAACTCAAGACTCCTATTTGGTGATCGGCTTTTATATACCACTTAAGTGCTTCGTCTAACATTTGAAAAGCGGTATCGGATTGAAGAGTATAATGGTAATAAAAGCTTTTATTAAAATAACTGTCACCTACTTTTTTATACCATTTATTGGCTAAGGCAATTTCTTTGGATTGATTGTAAAATTGTTTGGCAACAGTGAAATCTATGTACTCATAGTGTATACCCAGATCAACACAAATATGGTATTTGATTGAATCATCGGTTGTTTGTTGGAGTTCTGCTTTTAAAGAATCCACATTAATGGTACTATTAGCAAAAGAATAACCAACAAGAGACCATAAAAAAAGGAGTATGAAAAATTTAGATTTCATGTATGCGATTTGAAACGCGACAAATGTAATGGCTTTTAAAATAGAGACCGTGAAGAAAGTTATGAAAGCCCTAAAAACTGATCAGTTATGAAATAAGATATCAGATTATCAGTTAATAGTATTGTGAAAAATGTAGACCAGTTCATAGTTGTATTTGTAATCTTTGTTGCTAGTATTTTTTCAGTAAGTGACTCATGGTCGAGTGGCGGGTCGAATGATATGGAGTATTCAAAGAGATTGATTGAGAAGATTCCGGATAGGTTTGTCCCTCCTGAAGGTTATCAGCGCAAACAGGTAGCGCTAAATTCTTTTGCGAATTATTTAAGGCATTTACATCTTAAGCCCATTGGATCAAAAGTGCTTTATTATAATGGAGAGGTCAAGCCAAATGATGAAGTGTATGCTGCAGTGGTTGACTTACCAATTGGTAGAAAAGATTTGCATCAATGTGCGGATGCGGTCATGCGATTGAGAGCCGACTATTTATATGCACAAAAACGATATCAGGATATTCATTTCAATTTCACAAATGGTTTTCGGGTAGATTATTCTGAATACATCAAAGGAAAACGGATTGTGGTTCAGGGGAATAAAACGTACTGGAAACAATCTGTCTCTCCATCCAATACGTCTTATGATTTTAACCGATATAAAGAGCAGATTTACATGTATGCAGGTACGTTATCCTTATCTAAAGAACTGGTCCCTGTGAAAATTGAAGATATGCAGATTGGAGATGTGTTTATTCAGGGAGGGTCTCCAGGTCATGCGGTAATTGTGGTAGATATGGTGGAGAATGCTAGCGGGGAAAAAATGTTTATGCTCGCACAGAGTTATATGCCTGCACAAGAAATACAAATTTTAGAGAATCCGACTCATCCGGGAATTAGCCCATGGTATCCTTTGGAAGGTTGGGTGGACCTATATACTCCGGAATGGAACTTTATTGATGAGGATCTCAAACGATTCCCTGAAGAATAGAGTATAGAGTTGTTTGAGATAAATCATCGATCTGTAAAATGTACTAAGATCATATGTAGAACAGATCTTTTGTCAGGATTTGAGGTGCAGCTTCTTTATAATTTAGCTGCGTAAAATTGATGATCATGTATACACCAGTATCCCCTCAAGAAGCTTTAAAGATTGTAAAATCTAATGACCGAATATATATTCATACCGCAGCCGCAGCACCACAGGAATTAATAAATGCATTAACCGCAAGAGCTGATGAGTTGCGAGCCGTAGAAATCGTACACCTTCATATTGAAGGTAAAGCACCTTATGCAAATAAAAAATATAGCGAGAGCTTTCATGTGAATTCGCTCTTTGTGGGCCCAAATTTGAGAAAGCCTACGCAATCACAAGGGAATGCTTCCTACGTGCCGATTTTTTTAAGTGAGGTGCCGTTGATGTTTAGAAGAAAAATCATGAAGATTGATGTGGCTTTAATTTCGGTTTCGCCACCTGATCGTCATGGGTTTTGTTCATTAGGTGTTTCAGTAGAAGCGACCAGAGCGGCAGTAGATTCTGCGAAATATGTTATTGCTCAGATTAATAAACAAATGCCAAGATCTCATGGTGATGGGGTTATTCATATATCAAAGTTGGATAGCTTTGTAGAGGTGGATACGCCTTTGCCATCTCATGGTAAGGCAATTCCTACAGAAGCAGAAGTACAGATTGGAAAGTATATTGCTGAAATGATTGAGGATGGTTCTACCTTGCAAATGGGAATTGGAGCAATTCCTGATGCTGCTTTATCTCAACTGAAGCACCACCGGAATTTAGGAATTCACTCTGAAATGATATCTGATGGAATTGTGGATTTGGTGCAAAGAGGTGTCATCAATGGAAAAAACAAAAAAACACATCAGGGAAAAATCACTTGTGGATTTGCGTTGGGGTCAAAGAAATTATACGACTTTATAGATGATAACCCTATGTTTTTTATGGCCGATGCGGAATGGGTAAATGATGTTTCTAATATTCGTCAAAACCCAAAAGTTGTAGCGATTAATAGTGCTATAGAAGTAGATATTACCGGGCAGGTTTGTGCAGATAGTATAGGAACTAAAATGTATTCCGGGGTAGGAGGGCAAATGGACTATATTCGGGGTGCTGCATTGTCTGAAGGTGGGAAGCCCATCATTGCGTTGCCTTCACAAACACATAAAGGAATTAGTAGAATTGTACCAACTTTGCAAGAGGGTGCAGGAGTAGTGACTACCAGAGCGCATGTGCATTATGTAGTCACGGAATGGGGAGTCGCTAATTTGTTTGGAAAGAACATATATCAACGGATTAAAGCGTTGATAAATATAGCCCACCCAAACCACCGAAAATCACTTTGGGAAACTGCAGAAAAGCTCTACAATTTAAAAGAAAGTGTTTTTTAACGTTCTCACTGGTTAGGAATAATATGCTCCAGAACTCTCCGAATTAAGGGGAGAGTCCTGAAGTATTATTTATGTTATTGCTTAATCATTTTTACGATTTCACCATCATCTGATTTGAGTATGTAAATTCCTTTTTCAAATGAATCAACATTAATGAAATTAGTGTTGTTAAAAGTCATTATAAGTTTTCCTTGGACATCGTATATAGATACGTTAATTACTTTGTTAAAGTTGATAATTCCACCTTCAACAGGATTAGGATAAGCTTGTAACGCGTTATTCTCAATCGTAGGATTTTGAGTGCTTGGAGCTTTTTTGTATTGCGGAGTGTTGTTTGTGTTTTTTGGAGGAGCCACTGACATGGTAGAGAATGAAACGCAGTCTGAAAATTCAGACCAGCCACCTGCGTTAGCAACTCTGGCTTTAAAGTGATATGCCTGTGACGAGTTTAAATTTTGAATTACTTCATCTTGATACATCTGGGTTTTAACAAAGTTTCCGTTGCAATCATATATTTCAATGAAGTTATATATTCCTTCTGCCTCTACACTTAGCTCTGCTGAGTTTGAGCTTATGCCGTCTACATATAGTTTCGGTTTGTCAGGAAAAGTGAAATTACCAATACAGTTTGTTGGGATAGAATTTCCATTACCAACTTGCGCAAATATGTAATATTCGTAATACTTCCCTTCTTTAAGATAAATCATTTCATATGTAGTCTCATGAATGGTGTAATCTATGAAGTCTCCATCACAATCATAAATATGGTAACTAATGATTCCCGTTTCACCTTGAGGAGCATTCCATTCTAATAGAAGTTTAGTACTGGAAGTTGGCGTTACGGTAAAATTTGTAGGTGTTTTAGGAACAGGGGTTTTGGTAATACATGAAGTGAATTTAGACGGACCACCTTGAGAACCGCTTCCATTAGCTCTAATTTTAAAACCATAACTTGTTCCAGGAGTAAGGTTAGTTATATTTATAGCATCTTCATCGCCATCTTGATAGTCAATAAAATTTCCATTACAATCAAATATTTCAATTGCCTGAGCATTTTGATGTATGTTCCAATGAAGTCTTAACTTAGAAGAATTCAATATTTCAATATAAAATCCTGTTGGAGTAGCCAACAAAGTAGTTCCTTGTATACAATTATCCGATGTTTCAACATTATCGCCATTAACCGATTTGACCACATAACCATACTCGGTTGAAGGAGCAAGATTGTTGGAAATATAATTTGAGGAGGTTGTGGTGGTAATTAGGTTGTTACTACAGTCGTAAACTCTATACATTATTGCGCCATTTACTGAGTTCCAGGTTAATTCTAATTCAGATTGGGATATAGTGGTAACTGATGCATTTACGGGTGTTGTTAGTGTATGGATGCTGTAACAATTAGAAAAGAAAGATGTACTTCCATTACCAACCGCCCTTACTTTGTGTGAATAGCTATTACCAGCGATAAGATTAGCTACAAAAGTTGAAGTCGCATTAATATTAGATTGAATTAGATTTCCATTACAGTCATAAATTTCATAATAAGAGGCTCCTGATACAGGGTTCCATTCTAATTCAATAAAATCTTCATCAACATCAATTGAAGTAAGGCCAGTTGGTGCGGCAATAGGAGTTGAAGTTGATATACAACTAGAATATGGAGATCCTCCACCTGAATTAAATCCTCTTACTTTATAGGCATATGTGGTCAATTGTGATAGACCATTATGAGTATAGCTATTGGTATTGGAGGTTCCAATCAAAGTGCCATTACAATTGTAAATCTTATACGAATTTGCTCCAGTACTAGGGCTCCAACTTAATTGAACAGAATTATGTGAAGTCGGATTTGCTGAAAGATTTATTGGAGTTGGAGGTGCTAGTGTAACGTTTTTACACGAGGAATAGGTAGAATATACATTTGTAGAACTTTTTACAGCTCTTACTTTAAATGAGTGATTAATACCAGGTTGAAGGTTGTTGATCGTTTTAGATGTACCCATCACGTTATTGGCAATTTGTGATCCTGAGCAACTATATATTTGATAGTAATTGGCTCCGTTTGATGAATTCCAATTAAGAGTTATGCTTGAATTAGAATTGGTGTTAATGGTTAAATTACCAGGGGCAGATAGTTGGGTGACAGCAGTAATACAACTGGATAAGTTTGATGGGTTACATCCGTTTACGGGTTTAACCTTATATTGATAGCTAGTTCCAGGAGAAAGGTTTGAATGTGTGTATGACGTAGAAGTAGTTGTTCCAATAAGACTTCCAGAGCAATCATAAATCTCATATGAAGATGCTTGACTTACTGGGTCCCAAGATAGTTGAACGTGGTTTTGGCCTGTAGATGAAGTTAAACCAGATAGGTTATCTAGAGGTCCGCAATGTGTGATTTCTATTTTTACATCTGTGAATTCAGCAACTCTGGTGCAAGCTGTGGTTTGAGAACATGTGAAACCGATGGTGAATAGGTTGTTGTTTGGAGATCCTAAGGTGGTGAGGTCTATGGTGTATGTGGCTCCAGATGGAGATGTATAAGTCCCTGGAATAGTGATTGTAAAAGAGGCTGGTGTTGAGGCTGAAGTAACGTTAGTGCTAACCTCTTTTAAATAAAAAGGTGAATTATTAAACCAATTGTGAACGTCAGTTCCATTGGACGCAGTACAGTTATAAGGAAAAGATACAACCCCAATGTTTGCGTTAGATTGATCACCAGGTGCGTACTGGATTTTATTCATTTTAAATTTAAGTTTTACCTGGGTTAAATCTCCTACTTTTAAGCTACCTAGATTGAAGTATGCTAAGGCTTTTCTGGAATATTCAGTATTTAGATCGTTTCCAATAAAACCAGCTTTTAATTCGGAGGTTGAATAAAGCCAACTATAGTTATTCGTGATTAGATTTTTAGTAAGAGAGCCGGTTTTTACCTGATACGGAGTAATTGTTTTTGTGATTTGTGCGTTCAGAATAAGAATCGACATGCAAAATAAAGCGGTCAAGAGCACTTTTCTCATGAGAATAAGGTTTTAAATTAGTATATAGTGTTAATTAATAGAGTTGAAACAAAAGATAAAATCTATTGTTTGAGACAAAAGTAAGTAATAAGGAGTTAAAAAAATAATGGTTTAATTTTTTTGTTAGAAAATATAAGGTGTTTGATCTGGAATAAAACTAAGAGTGGATACTTTGCGTTGTCCATATATAGTATTGCAAACCCAAACCACCGAAAATCACTTTGGGAAACTGCAGAAAAGCTCTACAATTTAAAAGAAAGTGTTTTTTAGTTGATCTCTGATAGAATGTGCAGCTGGATTCTATGTGAAATCATAGAGAATCAAACTATATTTGCGCGCTAAATATTAAAGCTGTCATGACTTCAAATCCAAAAAGACATTTAGTTACTTCCGCATTACCTTATGCAAACGGACCATTACATATTGGGCATATAGCCGGGGCATATTTGCCTGCAGATATTTATGTGAAGTTTTTAAGAATGAATGAGGAAGATGTGGTTTTTGTTTGTGGATCGGATGAGCATGGGGCTGCCATTACATTACGTGCCAAAAAGGAAGGGATTACACCGCAAGAGATTGTAGATAAATATCACGATATCAATAAAAAAGCATTTGCCGATTTTGGGATTGACTTCGATATTTATCATAGAACCTCTTCTGAATTACACCATGAAACTGCCTCAGAATTCTTTTTGAAATTGGTAGAGAACGATGTTTTTGAAGTGGAGGAGTCGGAACAATTTTACGATGAGGAGTTTAACCAGTTTTTAGCGGATCGTTACGTGACCGGAACATGTCCTAAATGTGGGAATGAAAATGCCTACGGAGATCAATGTGAGAAGTGTGGTACAGCATTAAGTCCAACGGAGTTAATTGATCCAAAATCCACCTTATCTGGTAAGACTCCAAAAATGAAAACCACCAAACATTGGTATTTGCCAATGAATCGTGATGAGGAGTGGTTGAAAGAATGGATTAAAACCGGAAAATTAGACGGGGAGGAACAACATATTCCTGCCGAATGGAGAAATCAGGTGTTAGGGCAATGTATGAGTTGGATTGATGGAGGACTGGGAGCCAGAGCGATGACCAGAGATTTAGATTGGGGAGTGCCCGTTCCATTAAAAGATGCAGAAGGTAAAGTGTTGTATGTGTGGTTAGATGCACCTATTGGTTACATTTCAGCAACCAAACAGTGGGCTAAAGACAACAATAAAAACTGGGAAGATTATTGGGTAAAGGATGAGAATACACATCTGACTCATTTTATCGCAAAGGACAATATTGTATTTCATGCGATTATTTTCCCAATCTTATTAAAAGCACATGGTAATTTGAATTTACCATACAACGTACCTGCGAATGAATTCTTAAACCTGGAAGGAGATAAAATTTCTACATCTAGAGAATGGGCTGTTTGGTTGCATGAGTATATTTCTGAATTTGAAGGAAAAGAAGATGAATTGAGGTATGTTTTAACTTCAATTGCCCCTGAAAATAAGGATAGTGAGTTTACCTGGAAAGATTATCAAGCCAGAGTGAATAATGAATTGGTAGCGATATTAGGAAATTTTGTTAATCGTTCTTTAGTATTAACCAATAAGTACTACGGTGGAGTGATGCCGGAATTGGGCGAACTGACAGAAGCGGATCAACAGGTTCTGACTGAAATGGCTGACATTCCTGTTAAAATCGCGGATAAAATAAAAGGACATAAATATCGTGAAGCATTAAGTGCTGCAATGGCTTTAGCCAGATTAGGAAATAAATATTTAGCGGATACTGAGCCGTGGAAATTGGCCAAAACAGAGCCTGAAAGAGTTAAAACGATATTACATATTTCCAATCAGATTGTAGCCAATTTAGCCATTGCTTTAAAGCCGTTTTTACCAAATACAAGCCATAAATTAAATGGATTTTTGAATCAGGAAAATAAAAATTGGAATGATGCAGGGAAGTCTGATTTGTTGAAGGCTGGAGCGCAATTTCAAAAGCCGGGTTTATTGTTTTCTAAGATAGAAGATGAGTTGATCGAAAAGCAAGTTGAGAAACTAAACGTTAGAAAAGCAGAAAAAGAAAAAGAGTCACAAAAAAAGGAGGTTCTATCACAAAAAGAGAATATCTCTTTTGAAGACTTTTTGAAAATGGATGTGCGAATTGGTAAGGTGCTTGAGGCGGAAAAGGTGAAAAAAGCAGACAAGCTATTAAAACTAAAAGTAGATACAGGATTGGATATTCGAACCATTGTTTCAGGTATTGCTCAGCAATTTAGCCCGGAAGAAATTGTTAATAAACAAGTAACAGTTTTGATGAATTTACCGCCAAGAAAGATTCGAGGAGTTGTTTCAGAAGGGATGTTATTAATGGCTGAAAACGAAAAAGGTGAGTTAGGTTTAGTGTCCGGAGACCCGTATAATAATCCAGGTGATCTGATTGGATAGAAATTAATTTTTATTAACAACTTTTCCTTGTATTTTAGTGCCATTAAAAAAATGGCAACTAATTGGTGTGTCTTTACGTCTCATAAGGAGTGAATTACACATTAAATTGAACCTATAACTACATATATGAAGCATTTATTACTCCTCTTGTCGATAATTAGCCTTTCATGGTTTTTGCCTTCAACGGCAAATGCCACGCACATTGCGGGTGGTGAGATTACCTATGAACACTTGGGAAATGACTCTTTTTTGGTGACGTTAACAGTATATCGAGATTGTGCCGGTATAAACGTTACAGGAAATGAAAATATTACCATTAACAGTTCGTGTACAGGAACACAAAACTTACTGGTGACCCTTCAGAATGTAGGAGGTACTGAAGTTTCGCAAATATGTCCGGCAATGATTGGACAAAGTACTTGTAACGGTGGCTTTTTGCCTGGGATGCAGAAGTATATATACACGGGAATTGTTCAGTTGTCTACCCATTGTGCCGATTACACTTTTTCATTTAGCAATTTTGCAAGAAACGTTGCGGTGAATGTTGTAGGTGGGGTAAATAGTAATGGTTTTTTTATAACAGCGACTTTAAACTCTGTTTTATATCCAAATAATAGCTCTCCGGAATATACCGCTCCTCCAATACCATATGTATTGGTTAATCAAGCAGTAAACTATAATTATGGGGTTGTTGAAAATGATGGAGATAGTTTAACATATGAGTTGGTTACGGCTAGAGAAGCTGCAGGTAATTTATCTTATAACACAGGTTATTCTGCAACCGTTCCAATTCCTGGGATTACAATTGATCCGGCTACCGGGCAATTGAATTTTACGCCAACAATTACAGGTAATTTTATCATAGTTGTTAGAGTAACGGAGTACAACGGTGCGGGTCAGGTCATATCGACAGTTCAACGGGATATTCAATTCGTAGTGCTTAATTATGCGAATAAAATTCCGAATGTTCCAACTGCTTTAACGAATTTGGTGAATACGTCAGGAACTGCTTCTTTTACCGGACCACTTGAAGTAACGGCCAATGTTGGTGATCAATTTTGTTTTGATGCCGTCTTCAGTGATTCAAATTTAACGGATGTGGTGACTGTGGTTTCAAACGCAACATCTGCGTTACCAGGTTCAACGGTATCTTATTCTGGAACAAACCCGGTTACAGCAACAATTTGCTGGACAGTGCCTGCGGGGATGAATACGAACAATACAGTAACCTTTCAAGCCAGTGACAGTGCTTGTCCAATTTCTGGGGTGAATTCTGTTGCGATTCAGGTGATTATACCACCACCGTCAAACTTAACAGGAGCATTAACAACAACCAATATTAGTTGTAATGGAGTATGTGATGGAACGGCTACAGTGGTAGCATCCGGAGGTGTAGGTCCATATCAATATACCTGGGCACCAACAGGAACATGGTGTTGTCAGGGATTGGCTAGTATTACAGGAATGTGTGCAGGTTTTTATGGGTTACAGGTTCGAGATTTAGGAGATCCCGATCCCTCCACGAATACCTGGGATACTTTGTTCGTGATTCAAGATGCTTTTCCTATTTCGATTACTATTACTAATATTGATGATGACGATTGTTCTGCAACATGTGTAGGTGCGATCAGTACATCTGTATTTGGAGGACAGGCTCCTTTGTCCTATTTATGGAGTAGTGGGGAAACAACTTCTGCTATTATGGGTAAATGTGCTGGTACATATACCATTACAGTTACCGATGATAATGGATGTACGCAGTCGTTATCTGCTGTAATTCAAGAACCAGTACCACCTACGGTGGTTATTGATAGTGTGGATTCAGTAACCTGTAATGGAGGGGCTGACGGGGCAGTTTATGCCAGAGCATATCCAACTTGTGGTGTGAGTACTGATGCTTGTACTACTCCAACTTCAGTTCCAATTGGTACGGGAACGGCAACAAATACTTTTAGTACGTTTCCAGCACCGTATGGAAATAGCTTTAATGGTGCACGTCATCAAATGTTATTTACCGCAGCGGAATTAACGGCTGCCGGAGTATTACCTGGTACGATTAGTTCGATGGGACTCGATGTAGCGAGCATTGGGACAACGATTAATTATGCCAACTTTACCATCCGAATGGGGTGTACTTCAGCAACTGACTTAACTGGTGGTTGGGAATCAGGTTTAACAGAAGTCTTTACGCCTAAAACTCACACTGTGTCTACGGGTTGGAATACTCATAATTTCGATGTGAAATACTTCTGGGATGGTTTATCCAATCTTGTGGTTGAGGTATGTTTTAATAGTCCGACTTCTACCGCAAGTGGAAACGCATTGACCAGATACACTCCGACTACGAATCAGTCTGTAAGATATTTCCATGATAATACACTTGCTGTATGTAGTAGTACTGCAATGACGGCAACATCTACAAACAGACCAAATGTGCGTTTTGGTAATTGTGCCAGTTCATTTACGTATGCCTGGTCACCTGCACCAGCAGCAGGACAAACCACACCAACAGCATCAAACTTAACTGCGCAGACTTATACTATTACAGTGACATCAGTTGGAGATGGATGTACTGCTACAACAACTGCGACTGTAAACGAGCCGACACTTATTCTTCCTAATGTTACTCAAACAGGGCCAATCTCATGTCCAGGACAATGTGATGCAAGTATTGCTGCTGCACCAACAGGAGGACAAGGACCATATACTTATACCTGGGATAATGGATTGCCAGCTACTGCTTCACATTCGAATTTATGTGCGGGAACCTATAATGTGACCGTAACGGACGCGAAGTTGTGTTCTGTAACTGGATCAATTACAGTTTCAGATCCAACTCCAATTATTGTTTCGTCAACTATTAATACAGTAATTTCTTGTAATGGAGTTTGTGATGGAAATGTTACAGTTAACGCTTCTGGAGGAACAGCTCCTTTGACAATAACATGGCCGGGAGGTGCAACAGGACCAACTCAGGGTGGTTTATGTGCGGGATCTTATGATGTTACGGTTACAGATTTCGGAGGTTGTTCAGTTGTTCACAATGTGAATTTAACACAGCCTGCTGTACTTACTACAACATTAGCAACGGTTGGAACTATTTTATGTAATGGAGATCAAACTGTAAATATTAATTCAATTACTACTGGGGGGACTGTAGGATATAATTATTTGTGGTCTAGCGGACCAACAACTCCAGGTTTAACGAATGTTGGAGCAGGTACTTATACCTTAACAGTGACTGATGATCATGGTTGTACGGCAACAGATCAGGTAACGATTACGGAGCCAGATCCGTTGGTGGCGAGTATTACTCAGACTGCTTTTATTCAGTGTAATGGAGATTTAACGGCATCCTTAACTGCTAGTGCAACTGGGGGAACAATAAATTATGGATATGAATGGTCCAATGGACCACTTACGGCAACAAACGCAAATATTGGAGCAGGTACTTATACTGTAACTGTTACAGATGCAAACGGATGTACCGATACGGAAAGTATTGTGGTTACTGAACCGACAGCGATTGCTGCGAATCTGGTTGTAGCTGCACCTATATCATGTAATGGTGTATGTGATGGATCTGTAACCATTGCGCCATCAGGTGGAACGGGACCTTACACTGTTCAGTGGATGGCAGGAATAACAGCGGTTGGAAATACGGCTACAAATTTATGTGGTGGAACGGCTTATGATGTAACAATTACGGATGCAAATAACTGTCAGCATGTAGAGCCATTTACATTAACAGAACCAGCAGTATTGGCAGTGACGATTAGTCTAGATCAAGGAATTTCTTGTGGTGGTGTTTGCGATGCAGAAATTACAGCATTACCAACTGGAGGAACAGGGGCCTATTCTTACGCGTGGGCACATGGGCCAACAACGGCTTCATTAGATAATTTGTGTGCAGGAACCTATACCGTGACTGTAACCGATGTAAACTTATGTTCGGCAACAGCCAACATTACGATTACTGAACCATCAGTATTAGTCGGAGCTGTAGCGCAAGCGGGAACAATTTTATGTAGTGGAGATCAAACTGTGACATTGACAGCCTCCGCATCCGGGGGGACACCAAATTATGGATATGCGTGGTCGAACGGACCACTTACAGCAATTAATGCAAATGTTGGTGCTGGAACATATACGGTAACAATCACAGATGATAATGGTTGTACGGATGTATTGACTGAGATCGTATCAGGACCTTCTCCATTGGTAGTATCAAATACAGTAAATAATCATGCTTCGTGTAACGGAGTTTGTGATGGTTCTGCTACAATTTCGGTATCAGGAGGAACTCCAAATTATACAATTAATTGGCCTGGAGGTTTAACGGGAGCAACACAAAATGCACTTTGTGGAGGAACGTACGTGGTTACAGTACTAGATGATAATGGTTGTGATACTACAACAACAGTAGTTATAAATGAACCACAGGCAATAGTATTGTCTGTTGCAATTAATAATCATGTGTCTTGTAATGGTGTATGTGATGGTTCAGCTACAGTAACAGCAACTGGCGGAACTAATCCGGTAACAATTACCTGGCCAGGCGGAGCGACAGGTGGAACTCAAAATAATTTATGTGCAGGAACGTATGTAGTAACCGCTACTGATGCGAATTTATGTAGTAATACGATTTCAGTTACGATTACAGAACCAAATGTTTTGGCAGTTTCTTTAGCACAAGTGGGTAGTATTTTATGTAACGGGGATAGTACGGTGACTATCAATTCAACGGTTACTGGAGGAACCACTACATATACATATTTATGGTCTACAGGAAGCGTTAATGCAAACCTTGTAAATACAGGTGCGGGAACATATACGGTAACAGTTACCGATGCTAATTTATGTACTGCAACAGCTTCAATAACCGTAACGGAACCAGCAGTATTGGATGTAACCATAACACAAACCGGATTTATTTCATGTGGAGGTTTACCAACAGCAAGTTTACTGGCAACAGGTTCAGGAGGAACACTAAATTATAGTTTCTCATGGTCAAATGGTGGTGGATCTGCGGCCATCAGTAATTTACCTGCAGGGACTTATACTGTAACGATTACAGATGCGAATCTATGTACAGATACAGCAAGTTTTGTCATCACAGAACCTGCACCGATTGTAGCGAATCAAACTATTGTCAGCGGAATTTCTTGTAATGGTGTTTGTGATGGTTCAGTAACATACGTGCCAACCGGAGGAACACCGGGATATACCATTACCTGGCCTGTCGGAGTGACAGTTTCTAATGATACCGCAACAGCATTGTGCGGAAATACCAATTATATCGTAACAATTACGGACGCAAATTCATGTACGATTACAGATACGATTAATTTGACTGAACCAACCGCGGTTTCAGGTACGATTAATCTGGATCAGGGAATTTCATGTGGTGGTGTATGTGATGCGCAGGTAACGGCATCTGGATCTGGAGGAACAGGAACTTATACTTATGTGTGGTCAAACGGTATTGGTGGGGCTACCATTAATAATCTGTGTGCGGGTGCATATACCGTAACAATTACAGATGCGAATGGATGTACTGGAACAGCTTCTATAAATATTACACAACCAAACCCTGTTGTAACTACAATTACACAAACAGGAACGATATTATGTTTTGGTGATTCGACAGTTACCTTAACAGCGAGCACCACTGGCGGAACTGCTGGATATTCTTACTTATGGAATACGGGTGCAACTGGTCCGGTGATCACAAATACTGGAGCAGGAACTTATAGTTTAACAACAACAGATGCAAACAATTGCTCGGTGATCACTCCATTTGTGGTGACCGAACCGGCAGACATTGTGCTTACTGCAAATATTACATCACCAATAAGTTGTAATGGTGTTTGTGATGGTGCTGCTACTGTAATTGCGGTAGGAGGAACTCCGGGAATGACATTTACATGGCCTGGTGGTGCCACTGGTCCATCGCAAAGTGGCTTGTGTCCGGGATCTTATGTGGTAACTGTAACTGATGCCAACCTGTGTAGTGATACAATCACTGTGAATTTAGTAGATCCACAAGGTATTGTGATCATTACTAATGTAACTTCTCATGTGTCATGTAATGGCGTATGCGATGGTGAAGCAAACATTACTGTATCGGGAGGAACAATTCCTCTTACTATTGCCTGGCCAAGTGGAGGTAACGGAACTACTGAATCTGGTTTATGCGCGGGGCCTCATACGGTAACTGTTACAGATGCAAACAACTGTTCGAGTACAGCGACCATAGTTATAAACGATGCTTCTTTAATGACTGTATCACTTGTGGAAACATCAGGTATTACGTGTAATGGAGTATGTGATGGAGTTGTAAGCGCTACAGTTTCAGGAGGTACAGCTCCTTATAATGTGATCTGGCCTGGTTCGGATACTACTGATGTGAAAACAGGGTTATGTGCGGGTACTTATACGGTAACGGTGGTAGATGCCAACGGATGTTCAACGACACAGCAAGTGACACTTACAGAGCCAAATGCATTAACAGTTAATATGACCATTTCAAATGCAATTTCTTGTAATGGAGTGTGTGATGGAGAATTAACCGCTAATGTTTCAGGAGGAACATCACCATATACAGTAACCTGGTCAAATGGAACTAGTGGTATTGTTGCGGGTGGCCTATGTGCAGGAACATATACGGTCAATATTGTGGATGCGAATGGTTGTACGACTTCTGGTTCAATGACTATTACTGAGCCAAGTGCAATTACAGGAAATCCATTAGCAACAGATGCCCTATGTGGGGTATGTAATGGTGCGATATTAATTACAGGCACAACTGGTGGTGATGGAGGCCCATATACGTACAACTGGAGTGGGGGAACACCGGTAATAGGGATACCAAATTCTGTAATAAATTTATGTGCAGGCGTATATACAGTAACCATTACAGATGGTTCAGGATGTACGGGAGTGATTACGCAATCTATAAGTAATATTGGTGGACCGACATCTGCGACATTTAATAGAACAAATCCAACTTGTAATGGAGGTAATAATGGTTCTTTAACGGTAACACCTTCTGGTGGAGCTGGTAACTATACGTATTTATGGTCTAGTGGTGGTGCGAATGCTACTGAAAATGGACTTGCAGCAGGAATACACTTTGTGACTATAACGGATGTAAATGGTTGTATTTTGATTGCAAGTGATACTTTGACCGAACCGGCCCCTATTGTTAATACACCTGTAGTTACAGATGCTTCATGTAATGGAACATGTGATGGAACAATCACTTTAACAACGGTTGGAGGAACCGGACCTTATAGTTATGCATGGAATAATTCAATGACGGGTAGCGCAATTAACGGTTTATGTGATGGATCCTATATAGTAACAACAACTGATGCCAATAGTTGTACGAAAGTGGATACGATCGCAGTAGGTGAACCAACCGTATTAGCGGTAAGTATTGCCATAACAAACCCTATATCATGTAATGGTGTTTGTGATGGTCAAATGACCGCTACTGTAACTGGTGGAACGCCATCATATTCTTTATCATGGTCAAATGGAGGTATTGGTAATATTGCTGTAGGTTTATGTGCGGGTACGTATACTGTTACCGTTACAGATGATAATGGATGTACGGCAACAGCGAATCTATCTATCAGTGGACCAGCAAGTATATCCACTACAACGAATGTAACCGATGCGACATGTGGTGCATGTGACGGACAAATTGTATTATCAGGAACATCAGGTGGAGATGGTGGTCCATACACTTTTGCCTGGTCTAATGGAGATAATACAAGTACGATTTCAAGCTTATGTCCAGGGGTATATACTGTGACTATTACAGATGGTTCTGGATGTACAGAGGTTATTTCTATACCGGTGAGTAATATTGGTGGGCCAACATCGGCTCCGATATCTGTGGTGAATCCTTCATGTAATGGGGTTTGTGATGGATCTATGACTGTGGCTCCGGTTGGAGGAACCGGACCTTATACTTTCGCGTGGTCTAGTGGTGGAAATACTGCTACTGAAAACGGATTATGTGATGGAATTTATTTTGTAACCGTAACCGATGCAAACGGTTGTGTGTTTATTGGTACCGATACATTGGTTGAGCCAACACCAATTATTAATAATGAGGTGATTAGTCATGTATCATGTAATGGATTATGTGATGGATCAATCACATTGACCACTTCTGGTGGAACGGGTCCTTATACTTATGTATGGTCAAATGGATCTAGTACTGGAGGTTTGTCAAATCTTTGTGCGGGTTCTTATACCGTTACTGTTTCTGATGCAAATGGATGTTCTGTAGTAAGAACTTATACGATAACAGAACCAACATTATTAACCGTGAATCTTGCTATTACTTCACCAATTGGTTGTAATGGTTCGTGCGATGGAATATTAACAGCAACTGCATCCGGAGGAACAACATCTTATTCATTTGCCTGGTCAAATGGAGGCGGAGGTAACTCTATTATTGGATTATGTGATGGAAATTATACCGTTACAGTAACTGATGCAAATGGTTGTACCGCAACGGCTAGTCAAGTGCTTACCGAACCAGCCGCAATTACTGCAACTTTAACACCAACCAATGCAACTTGTGGGGTTTGTGATGGGCAAATCACGATTACCAATACAGCAGGTGGTGATGGAGGTCCATATTCTTATGTTTGGTCTACCGGTGGTACGGGTACAACAATTGGAAGTTTATGTCCGGGAACATATACTGTTACTATAACTGATGGTTCCGGATGTACATCTGTAATTTCTGCTCCAATAAGTAACAATGGAGGTCCAACAGGAGCAACATTTGTGAATAGAGACCCTTCATGTAATGGTGTATGTGATGGAATGTCAAGAGTGACTCCGATAGGTGGATCAGGACCATATACTTATCTATGGTCAAGTGGATCGGTTGTAGATTCAGCTGATGTATTATGTGCTGGTGTACATACGGTGACGATTACAGATGCCAATGGATGTATATTTATTGCTTCAGATACCTTAAATGATCCGGCTCCAATTGTAAATGTGGAAACCATTGTAAATGCGTCATGTAATGGAGTATGTGATGGTTCAATTACTTTGGTGACTAGTGGCGGAACAGGAGGATATAGTTATGCCTGGAGTAATTCTGGGAATACAAATTCTATTTCTGCATTATGCGCAGGTAGTTATACAGTTACAGTGACAGATGCTAATGGCTGTACAACGGTTAATACTTATAATGTAACCGAGCCAGCTCCGATTCAGGTGTCCATTGTAGGCCTGGATGCAAATTGCTTTAATGTTTGTGATGGAACTGCTACAGCTACAGCTACTGGAGGTTCAGGTACCTATACCTATGCTTGGAGTAATAGTGATGTGGGACCAATAGCATCCAACTTATGTGGAGGTACTACATATGATGTGACCGTAACGGATGGCAATGGATGTACAACAACAGGATCGGTGACTATTGGTAGTCCACCAGACTTAGTAATTGATAATGTAATTGTAACCAACCCAGGTTGTGGTGCAAGTGATGGTGCTCTTGAAGCAGTTATTTCTGGAGGTACACCGGGTTATACAATACTATGGAATGGTACACCAGGTAATCCGATTGTAAATATTCCTTCAGGATCATACCTATTGTCAGTAACTGACGCTAATGGTTGTGTGGTCACATCTACAGTACCATTAAGTGATGCAGGTACTTTAGGAATGACATTATCGACAACTGATGTCCCATGTGATGGAAGTTGCGTAGGTACTGCAACAGCAACACCTACTGGTGGAACAGGTCCATTTAGTTACCAGTGGTCAAGTGGTGACTTGACTCAAACTGCGGTGAATCTTTGTGCTGGTCAGGTGACTGTAACGGTAACAGATGCAGCCGGAGGATGTATGGCTGTAGATACGGTGACAGTAAATCAAATTCCTGGATTAAACATTAGCATGGCATTTACTGATAATACAAATTGTAATAGCGTATGTGATGGAACAGCAACGGCTACGGTAACCGGAAGTACGGGAACTGTGACTTATGCCTGGTCAAATGGAGGGCCAAATACGCCATCATTATCAGGCTTGTGTGCCGGAACATATACAGTTACAGCGACAGATGCTGCTGGGTGTTCGGCTATTGATTCTGTAATCATTTCTGATGGTGTACCATTAGCTCTTACTGTAGATACTGTGATTAAGGCAAATTGCTTGAATACGAATGATGGTGAAGTACAGATTACCGCTACAGGTGGGGTGCCAACTTATTCATATAACTGGACTGGGCCGAATGGCTTTACTTCAGGAAACCAGAATATTGGATTCTTATTTGTTGGCACATATTATCTAACGGTAACAGATCAAAATGGATGTACGGTAACAGATTCTGCGGTGGTAACTGCAAATACGAATCTGACGGTTTCTTTAGCTGATCAATTTATCTGTGATGGCTCCGATTCGGTAATGTTGAATCCGGTAGTTTCAGGTGCAAATGGTACAATAACTTATCAATGGTATAATCTGGGTGGTGGAGTTATTGGTAATGATTCCACATTACAAGTTCCAGTAACTGCAGATACGATTTTCTATATCGTTGGTGTTGTTTCAGGAGGTTGTTCTGCTGTGGACACAGCGGCTGTTGCTAAAGGGCAGATTCCGGATGTTGACGCGGGTGTTGGACAGACGATCATTAGAGGTCAGGATGTGAAACTTGGAGGAAATCCAACCACGTCTTGGGGAGGAAGTACGTTCTCATGGTCACCTGATGCGAGCTTAAATGATGCGACTATTGCCAATCCTATTGCGACTCCAACAACGACAACGTTATATACCGTTACAGTAACAAACATTGTAGGATGTAGCAACTCGGATACGATATTGATTACTGTAAACAAAAAATTAAAAGTTATTTCAGGATTTACTCCAAACGGTGATGGATCGAATGATGTTTGGGAATTGGATTTCTTAGATAAGTATCCACAGGCTCAGGTAGACGTTTATAACCGTTGGGGAGAATTACTATTCCATTCAGAGGACGGATATACAACACCTTGGGATGGTACGTTTGAGGGAGAACCAGTACCGGTCGGAACATATTATTATGTGATTGACCTGAAAGATGGAGATTTCCCTGATCCAATAAGCGGACCAGTTACAATAATGCGATAAAATGCATGATATGAAAAAGACGATTTTAGTATTAGCAACGATATGTATTTCGGTAGTAGGTTGGGGACAGCAGCTACCGCAGTATTCGCAGTTTTTCCTAAATAAGACTCTGATAAATCCTGGAGCAACAGGAACAGAAGATTATTGGGAAGCACAAGCAACCAACCGATTACAATGGGTTGGAATTACAGATGCACCGCGAACACATGTTTTAAGTGCCAACGGCCCAATAAGTGATTATAAAATGGGTTTAGGTGGAAAGGTGTTTGTGGATGTGGTAGGACCGACACGAAGAACAGGTTTTTCATTTAGCTATTCTTACAAATTGAAGCTATCAGAAACATTAAAATTGGGTATGGGTTTAAGTTTTGGAGGACTGCAGTATACGACTGATGGTTCTCAAATTCTGTTGAAAGATCCTAATGATGTGGCATTAAGTGGTCAATTGCAGTCTATTTTCGTACCGGATGCCGGAGTAGGATTTCATTTATATTCTGATGATTTTTATGTGGGTATTTCAATGCCACAGATTATAGGAAATAAATTACAGTTCTTTGATCATTATAGAAATACTGAAGCGGCTCTGGAACGTCACATGTTTGCGTATGCCGGTTATAAGTTTAAAGTAACTGATGATATCATTGTTGAACCAGCTGTATTAGGTAAATGGGTAGATCCAGCACCTATTGCATTTGAAGGAAATTTAAGAGTGATTTATCAGGATTTCGTATGGGTAGGTGCGTCTTATAGAATGAACGATGCGGTGGTAGCAATGTTAGGGGTAAATGTTAATGAGAGTATAGTCTTTGCATACTCTTATGATATGGCTACCTCAGATATTAAAACTGCAACTTCAGGTTCGCATGAGTTGATGATTGGAATACGATTTAGAAAGCCCTCTAACATTCAGCGGGCAGCGAAATAAAATTCAAAAAAAGCCGGAGAAACTTCCGGTTTTTTTATGCCCAAAAAAAACATATATAAAAAATCATATATTTGTAATCTGAAATTTTTACATGGTAGATTTAGATAAGTTAAATGCCGCAACTAATCTGTTAAAAGGAGTAGCTCACCCCATTCGATTGGCCATCATGGAGATTCTTAAAGGACACGAGGGTTTATGTGTGACTGATATTTATGAAAAGATTGGAGTTGAACAAGCGGTGGTGTCGCAACATCTGAAAATCTTAAAAGACCGTGGAATTTTAGGTTCAAGAAAAGAAGGTAAAAATTGTTTTTACTTTATTAAAAATGAAAAATTCAACAAGCTGTTGGATTACATAGATGAATGTAATGAGTGTCATTAAAACAATCTATAAAACCCCATGGGGGCTTGGTCGTTGGCTAAGATTGGGTATTGGTTTAGCATTTATGGTAGATGCCTATCTAAAAGGCTCAAATTTGGTTGCATTTATGGGGTTGTTTTTGGCTTATCAGGCCTTGTTTAATACAGGTTGTGGTTTGGGCATTGGTCAAAACGAATGTGGAACTTCTGCGGTTAAAAAGAACCCTCATGATATTTCACACAATTTTAAACAGTTAAATAGAAATCAATAGTTATGCGTAAATTCTCATATAAAACGATCTTTTTTATATCCGCAATCCTATTAGGATTTGTATCCATTTCGTGTAGTAATGGAGCAGAATCTCAAACGACTGAACAGTCTGCGAAAACCTACTCAAACGTTTCGGTCAGCGATTTAAATGGAGTAGTCGAAGGAGGAGGTGATGCTATCATTTTAGACGTGAGAACTCCATCTGAAGTTTCTGAAGGTTATGTGAAGAATGCACAGAATTTAGATATCAATGGATCTACATTTAAACAACAAGCGGAGCAATTGGATAAATCTAAAACTGTGTATGTGTATTGCCGTTCAGGACATAGAAGTCAGATCGCAAGTAATAAATTAATTGAAATGGGTTTTAGTGATGTAAGAAACGTTGAAGGCGGTTTTTTGGCGTGGGCAGATAAAGGATATCAAATCATTAAATAGTTGAAAAAGATTATTACCTACGCGAATATTTTGGCGCTGATTGGATTGGTTGCCGGATATTTGTACTGGCATGAATATGCCTGTACTGAAGGATGTGCGATTACCAGTAAATGGTATGGAAGTATGATTGCCGGTGGTTTAATTGGACATCTGATAGGTGGAATGATAGAAGATTTTATATCAAAATAAAGAGTAAAGAATTATGGCAAGTTTTGGATCTATTATAGAAAGTGATGTGCCTGTACTGATTGATTTTCATGCGGAGTGGTGTGGACCTTGTAAAACGGTAGCACCCATTTTAAAATCACTTAAAGAAGAAATGGGTGATCAAGTGAAATTGATAAAAATAGATGTAGATAAAAATCAGGAGATTGCTGCGAAATATCAAATTCGTGGGGTGCCTACATTGATGATTTTTAAGAACGGAAATCTGTTATGGAGGCAATCCGGAGTAACTCCAATTGAAAACTTAAGAGCAGAAGTATCCAAACATATTTAGTTTATTTTCCTTCACCTCTTACAGAAGAACTGTTTTGGATGTCGTAGGGAATGGCTTTAGAAACAAAGCCCTTTTTTGATAAATGCATTAAAACCTTAGGAAGTGAATTCCTGAGGTTTTTTTCTGCCTTTTCACTATCATGAAATACGATGACAGAACCCGGAACAGTATTATTGAGAACTCCCCGTACGATCTTTTTGGAGCTTAGCTTTCGGTCGTAATCACCACTTAAAACGCTCCACATAATTATTTTATACCTTTTCGATAATCGTTTATGTTGCGCCCGGGTAATTCTACCATATGGCGGACGAAACAGAGATGAGTGAAACTGGTCTTCACATTTTAGGGTGTTCTTATAGTATTTATACGCAGAGGTGGTCCAACCCTTAATGTGATTGTAGGTATGATTTCCAATATGATGTCCGTGATCTATAATGCTTTGAACCACATCTGGGTATTTAGATGCATTCTCACCTACCAAGAAGAAGGTGGCTTTGGCATTATACTTTTTTAATTCAGCCAATACCCAGGGAGTAATTTCAGGATGCGGACCATCATCAAACGTAAGATATATCTCTTTTTGATGTGGTTCGATCGACCAGACCAGATGCGAGCTGATTGGTTTTAAGAACTTAGGTGCCCTATGAATAATGGACATATTCATAGTTGCAAATGTAATTGTAAAAAATGGAAGGATAGAAAAGCTGATTATTTTTTAAAAAAACTTTGAGCAATTCAAAATTATTTTACTTTTGCAGTCCTCAAACGGAATTGCATAGCGATTTCGGGCGAAATTGTCCCATGGTGTAACTGGCAACACGTCTGGTTTTGGTCCAGAAGAGTCTAGGTTCGAGCCCTAGTGGGACAACAAAAAAGCCTTCAACTTATGTTGAAGGCTTTTTTTATGTGTTTACTTTTGGAGAGTAAAATTTTTATCTAGGCGCAAAAGGATCGTTCTCATCATAATGGTTTTGAAACAGTTCTGGCTTTTTCATGATTTCATCTAAGAGATGAATTAAGGCTTTTTTAAATTTATTATAATCGTATTCGTTAGAATAAAATTCGAAGTAAAAAGAAGATTGAATTTTCGATTTGATAAATTTTTTAGACGTATAATTATAATTAAATATCATCAATTTCCTAGATCCATATTGCTCTTGTTTACGCACATTTGATGCAATTTCGTTTTGCTCTGATGCGATTTCAGAAGCCGACTTCCCATCTGTTGATATTTGATATTCATATTCTACATAGTCCTCAAAAGCGCGTTTTAGAACAATCGAAGTAATTTTTGTTTCCGAATACCAGTAACCACCAGATAGTTTGTAAGAATAAGTGTTGTTATAAAAGTTATAAAATCCATTAAGAAGCACAGCGGTTCTATAAGAGTATATTATAAGATTTGGCTGATCAACACTTTTTATTGAAACTAACTGGTATCGCGATTTTTCCTTCTCAGTGTCCCATTGTTCTTTGCTTGTAATATCAAAAGTTTCAAATATTAAGTAGCCTTTTTCGATACCAATTATTTTGGTTAATGGATATCCTATTGCTTCTCTATTAATGAGATCATTTATATATTTAATAGTCCCGTTAATGTCGGGTAGATTTTCTTGTGCTTGTAGTTTTTGACTTGTGCAAAAAAGTATTGTCGAAATTAGAATAGTAATAATTTGGTTAACCTTTTTCATGCTTTATAAACATTTCATATAATGTATCCAAATGTAGTAAATTTAAAATATGAAAAGTGGTTATTGTCATTCCCATTCCATTTCAAATTACCCGATCAGCATACCTTTGCTTCATGTTAGCAGAAAAATATATTCCTATTGATTGTGGTTATTATGACGAATTGGAAAAAGTAGCCACATTAAGAAAACCAGTGGCAATTGTATATAACGAATCAGCAGTTGAGAAAACTATCCATGATATGGTGATCTATGATTTTAGAACCACAAAAGATGGAGAGTTTCTGTTTGCTAAAGATGGATCCAGCACCTATCAAATCCGATTAGATCGGTTGATTTCTGTTGATGGAATTATAAGAAGCGAATACGACAGCCACAGCTGCGCCATCAAACGATAGTTTAATCGATTAGGCTTTCCCCATTTAGGTTGGTGGTCAACATATCAGTCATCACATCAAAGAATGGTACCATAGCTTTTAAAGTCTGACAGGCTTTTTGTGCAAAATCAGGATGTAATACATCCTCATCCGTAAAAGCTTCAGAGATTAAGAATTGCTTGTATCTCAATAAATCAATCGAAGGATGCTCTTTGTCAAATCCTTTTGGAGCAGTTTTCAATTGTTCCCCTTGCATCTCGTTAAAATGCTTTTTGAATTCTTTGGAATCCAAAACTTCTTTTAGATAAGAGTCATCCTGTGCGATATGTTTCCGAATACGTAAAAGGTCTTCTTTTTCCGGTCCCCAAAAGCCACCACCAATAAAAGAATGTCCTGGTTGGATATGGATGTAATAGGTTCCTCTTCGTGCTTTGGTGGCTCTGGAAAACATCATTCCATAATGCTCTTTGTAAGGCGCTTTATTCTTGGAAAAGCGTACGTCTCTATAAATTCTTTTTAAAGCTTTTTTTCCGGACGGAGTTTCCATTTGATCAAATTCATTCATCCCTTGCAAAACGTCATCCGCAAAATCAATAATGTTTTGTTGCGCATCCGTATACAAAGATTTATGCTCAGTAAACCAATCACGGTTATTGTTTTGTGAAAGCTTTTTAAGAAAGTCAAGAGATTTTTTTGAAATTGCCATAAAAGGAGATTTTTAACACGTTCAAAAATACAAAAAGCATGGTTTCTATTTAAGATTAAAAGAATGTGAATATTTTTTAATTGTGGTGGATTTAAGAATCATTGCAACCCATATTTTTGCTGAAAATCCGAATTATGAATAGAATCATCTTATTCTTATCACTTTTGATATCAGCACAGTTATATGCGCAGGATACGCAACATTATATCACCTATCATGATACTGCACATTTACAAAAAAGAAGTGAAGGCGATCGTTTAGATGGTAAAGAAACCGGTCTATGGAAATATTGGTATCCGAGCGGGAAATTAAGTGAGGAGGCTGAATTTAGAAGGGGATTTATCAATGGTAAGCAGATTCTATATTATGAAAATGGTCAAAAGGAAATAGAGAACTATTACAAAAGAGGATTTAGAGACAGTATCTATCTGGCATGGTATGAGGATGGGACTCAAAAGGAAAAAGGTGCTTTTGAAAACGATGTATGTTCTGGAATCTGGGAGTTTTGGTATGCCAATAGTAAAAAATGGAAGACCGAAGAGTGTAAAGAAGGGAAACGATATATTCAAAGTTTCTGGAATACCGCAGGAGAGCAAAAAGTTAAAGATGGAAAAGGTCAGTTACAATACTATTATGATAACGGACAGTTGAGAGAAGAGTCTGAGCTGGATGCAGGATTAAGAAACGGATCTACCGTCAGATATTTTTCAAACGGTCAGAAAAAATACGAAGGAAGTTTTAAAGATGGTTTACCTGATGGTACCTGGGTATATTGGTATGAAAATGGAACGAAGTGGAAAGAAATGAGTTTCCAAAAAGGTGAAATCACCGGCCCCTATGTTTTATTTTATAAAAACGGACAGATAAGTAGAAAAGGTCAATACGTAAACAATGAACGTTCCGGTAAATGGGAGGCCTATTTTGAAGATGGTTCCAAAGACTGGATTGGCGAATACGTTGATGGAAAAGAAGATGGAGCCTGGACCGTATATTTCAAAAATGGTAATGTGGAGTCCGAAGGTACCTATGTGACTGGAAAGAAGCATGGAAATTGGGTATATTACTTTGAAAGTGGTAAAAAATTCCGTTCTGGGGACTATAAAAACGATCTGGAAGAAGGTCTTTGGACCAGTTGGTGGGAAAATGGACAGGTTTTTACCGAAGGGAGCTATCAGAATGGAAAAGAAGAGGGAGAGTGGATTTCGTATTTTGAGACAGGGAAAGTGAAAGACAAAGGAGTATTCACACAAGGGAAAATGAATGGTACTTGGGAAGGATGGTTTGAAGCCGGAACACCTAAATATTCCGGACAATGGGATATGGGAGAAAGAACGGGCAAGTGGTCATTTTGGTATACTGGTAGTATTTTAAGAGAGCAAGGAAACTTTAAGAATAATATGCGCGATGGGACCTGGGAATATTATACCAAATACGGGAAGTTGGAATCAACAGGTTCGTTTAAAGATGGTGTGAAAAATGGACCATGGATATTTAACTATCCGCAGGGGCAGATTAAAAGAAAGCAATCGTTTAAAAATGACCGACCAGATGGAGAATGCAAGATTTATACGGAAAGAGGTGTGCTGATTAGCCATAGTAACTATAAGGAAGGTCGTCTGGATGGAAAATATATGATCTACGATAAAGAAGGTAACTTAAAGGGAACCAGAGTGTTCAAAGATGGACAGAAGATTAAGTAAAAGTTTTTTCTAAAAAATGAAACTTTTCTAAAACCGAAATCGTAAGAAATTATGTTGTAGGTCAGCTGTTGTTTTGGATTGTTGGGATAACAGCTGCAGACAATGATGGGTGAAAAATGAAAAGAGGAGTTGAGGAGCTCCTCTTTTTAATTTGAACTATTTCTTAATCTCGAGAACATCTTTAGTCAATTCTCTATAGTTTTTTCTATTTCTGTAAATATCCATTGCCAGATAAATCGCATTTCTAAAACTGGTTGGATCAGCGATATTTTTTCCCGCGATATCAAATGCTGTTCCGTGATCCGGTGAAGTTCTTACAATGGGTAATCCAGCAGTAAAATTAACCCCCTCATTATTAGAAATGGTCTTGAAAGGAATCAGTCCCTGATCATGATACATGGCTAAGATTCCATCGAATTTTTTGAACTGGCCTGAACCAAAGAAACCATCACTGGCAAACGGACCAATGGCAATATTTCCATCGGCATTGAAAGCTTCAATAGCCGGAATTATGGTTTCTATTTCCTCTTTACCAATAACACCGTTGTCACCAGCATGAGGATTTAATCCCAATACCGCAATTTTAGGTTGGTGGATGTTAAAGTCTTGTTTTAAACTCTTCTGAAAAACCTCTAAGGTTTGGATGATTTTGTCTTTGGTAAGTGTTTTAGAGACCTCTTTTAAGGGAAGATGTCCGGTGACTACGCCAACACGCAAATCATTATGAACCATCATCATTAAAGGATGGTCTTCATTGGCGTAGTGTGCTAAATATTCGGTATGTCCTTTGATGTCTTCGTATTCCCAGGGAATATTTTGCTTATGTATTGGAGCGGTGACTAACACATCTGCATGGTTGGATGCCAATGCATCTGTAGCATTGGTGATGGATTCGTAAGCCAGTTTTCCCGCCTGATCTGTTACCGTACCAAAAGAAACATCCATTTTTTCATCATTAATGGAGATGAGGTTCACCTTTTTTTGGTTGCTTTTATCATGGTTTTTAATCAGATTAAAACTGAAATCCTGAATACCTATCTGTTTACGATAAGCTTTTGAAATATGGTGATTGCCATAAACCAATGGGGTGCATAATTCGAACATGCGCGTGTCTAGAAATGACTTAATAATCGTTTCTAAACCTACACCATTAATGTCTCCACAGGAAATAGCTACTTTTACTTTATTGTTGTTACGTTTCATAAAATTTAATTCCAACCCACAAAGATAGCTAATGGAATTTTGGAACGATAAAATATCAGCAACCATAATGGATTTTTCCACGTCTTTTTCCTACCGATATTGAAATACAATTTTTTAGTTATTATACTATACTTTTGTATGGCAAACATCGTTAGCTATAGTAACATAGGTTTATATGAAAAAAACACTAATCGTTTTTTTATTTTCATTGCTACTTTTCCCGCTTGGATTATGGGCCACTCATAACCGCGCGGGTGAAATTACCTATGAACATATTTCAGGTTTAACCTATAGAATCACCGTAACCACATATACCAATGAAAGCTCTGTAACAGCAGATAGATGTTCGTTGGATGTTTTCTTTGGTGATGGAACTTCAGCTACTGTTAGCAGGGTGAATGGTGGCGCTTGTGGAGGTTCTTCAGCTGGATGTCAACACTGTGGGGTGAGTATTGGAAACAATACAAAATTGAATATTTATATCACTGAACACACCTATCCAAGTACCGGAACTTATCGAATAACAATGGAAGATCCGAATAGGAATCAAGGAGTCGTCAATATTCCGAATTCAGTACAGGTGGTTTTCTTTATTTATGCGGAGTTAAATATTTTCCCGGGAGGTACTGCAAACTCATCTCCTCAATTAACAAATCCACCTGTTGATGATGCGTGCTTGAACGTACGTTATGAGCATAATCCTGGGGCAGTAGATCAGGATATTTCAAACAACGGATTAAGTGATAGCTTATCCTATAAGTTGGTAACTTGTCTGGGCAATGGTGGAGCTCCAATTCCAAATTATACTTTACCCGATAAATGGGGACCAGGTCCGGATAATGTTATCTCAATAGATCCTGTTACCGGAACTTTAAGTTGGGACAGTCCCAAAATTCAAGGTGAGTATAATGTTGCTATTCTAATTGAAGAGTGGCGGGAAATCGGGGGAACTGTTACCAAGATTGGGAGTGTATTACGTGATTTGCAAATTACTGTAGATGTTTGTCAGACCAATAATCCTCCGCAAATTCAGCCCATACCAGATACCTGCGTCACCGCAACAGAAGCTTTAAATAAAAGAGTGACCGCAATAGATAATGATTTTTTACCTCCAAACTTTATAGAACGCCAAAGCGTAGAGTTATCCGCAACAGGTGATCCATTTTATGTGCAGGGAAATAAAGCAAGTTTCCCAACTAAAACAGCGCAACGTATCGTGTCTCAGGATTTTGATTGGTCTACGCAGTGTAACCATATTCGTAGTTACCCATATTTTGTGGTGTTTAGAGCTGAAGATAACGCACCAAATGTGAGATTGACGGATTATCTGGACTGGCGAATAAATGTGTTGGCACCTGCACCAACTAACATTAATGCAGAACCTTTGGGTGCTGGAATTAATGTCACCTGGGGATATGCGCTATGTACCAATGCTGCAGGATATAGAATTTATAGACGAGTAGATTCTTTAGGATATGAGGCGCCACTGTGTGAAACAGGAATTCCAGCATCAACAGGATACCAGTTGGTAGGCACTATAGTAGGAGCTGGATCAACAACTTTCTTTGATAATGATAATGGAAAAGGATTAATTAGTGGGCAGAAGTATTGTTACATGGTATATGCTTATTTTGATGATGGAGCTGAGAGTTATCCATCAACAGAAAGCTGTGCGACTTTAAGAAAAGAAGTTCCGATTATCACACGTGTAAGTGTAAATACAACTAATGCTACAACTGGAAGTGATACGGTGAAATGGGCTAAACCAACCGAGTTAGATGTACAGAAATATCCTGGGCCTTATCAGTATAAAATTTTAAGAAAGGTAAACAATGGGAGTTTTACTACAGTAGGTTCGTCAATAGTAAGTTCAGATCTGGATTTAATTGATACCATTTTTGTGGATAATGGAATTAATACGCTGGATAACCAACACACGTATCAAATCGAGATTTACAGTAATCAGATTCTAGTGGGGCCTTCCAGACCGGCTACTTCGCCATGGTTAAAATTGAAACCTTTAGATAATCGTATGGAATTGTCATTGGATATTGATGTTCCATGGCAAAACAGGACGATGTATGTATATCGCCAAAATTCCAGTGGGACGTTTGATTATGTAGATTCTGCGAATACATTGATATTTACGGATAGTAATCTGATTAATGGTCAGGAATATTGTTATTATATCACCACAAAAGGAGATTATTCTGATACTGCCTTAGAATTTCCGATTCTGAATAATTCACAAATTAGATGTGATACTGTAGTAGATAAACAAGCTCCATGTCCACCACAGAACTTAAATGTAAAAAGTGAATGTGAGTTGTTCTTTAATGATTTAACCTGGTTAAATCCAAATGATATATGTGATACGACTGATGATGTGGTGAGTTATAATGTCTATTACAGACCATTTAGTCAAGGAGATTTTTCTGTAATTGAACAAATTCAGGGAGCGGAAAATACTGCAGTGTTATTTGATAATCTTGAGTCTGTAGCGGGATGTTATGCGATTACCGCAATAGATTCATTTGACAATGAAAGTCCTTTTAGTAACGTGGTGTGTGTGGATAACTGTCCATATTATGAATTGCCTAATATTTTTACTCCAGGTAAAGATGGTCAGAACGACCAGTATATCCCATTACCAGGATGGAGATATGTGCAAGAGGTTGATATGACTATTTACAATCGTTGGGGTGAAGTGGTATATACTGCAACCGATCCGGCATTGGGTTGGGATGGAAGTACTACCGAAGGGAAAGGACTACCAAATGGAACATATTTCTACGTATGTAAAGTCTATGAAATAAGATTGGAAGGAATCGTAGAGCGTATTTTAAAGGGAACTGTAACTTTGCTGCGTGAATCGGGGCAACCCACGAATTAAAACGACATGTTTACAGGAATTATTGAAGAAGTTGGAAAAGTTACAAAACTTCAAAAAGAACAAGAGAATTTACATATTACCCTAATATCCGGAATTACATCAGAGTTGAAAATTGATCAAAGTGTGGCGCACAATGGTGTTTGTTTGACAGTGGTGGAGATTCAGGATTCTGAATATACTGTTACAGCGATTAAAGAAACTTTAGATAAATCAAACATTGGAGATTTTCAGGTAGGAGATGAAGTGAATCTCGAACGTAGCATGATAATGCAAGGGCGAATTGACGGTCACATAGTGCAGGGACACGTAGATCAAGTAGCACATGTTGTCAGTATCGATGAAGAAGATGGAAGCTGGAAATTTGGATTTGATTATGATAAGAAGCAAGGAAATTTAACAGTTTCCAAAGGGTCAATTACTGTAAACGGTGTAAGTTTGACCGTTGTAGATTCAAGCCCTGGACATTTTAGTGTTGCAATAATTCCATATACCATTGCGCATACCAATTTTAAAAACTTTGTTATTGGGTCAAAGGTCAACTTGGAATTTGATATTATTGGGAAATATGTGACAACTTATATGTCGCAATTGCAATCTTAAAAATGTAATTTATATTTCATAATTGCTTGAATTACGAAATTAAAATCACTAAATGAAAAAGCTTTTTAGTTTATTAAAACTGATTAAAGGGTATAAATTTCCGGCATTTTTAAATGTGTTATTTAACCTGTTATCAGTTGTGTTTGGTCTTTTTTCACTTGGAATGTTGGTGCCTTTTTTGAATTTGATTTTTTTGAAATCAGATGCGGACTACGTGGTTTACATTGAAAACAAACCAGATGCACTTACCTTAAGTTCCGATACGATTACCGACTACTTTAATTATTACATGGCTGATATGATTATCAGCAATCCGGAAGGAGGGAGAATGGATGCACTGGTTTTGATTTGTATCTTGATTTTGATATTCATTTTTGTAAAAAACCTAACTAGATATTTGTCTTATTTCTTTTTGGCTACGGTGAGAACCGGTGTAATGAAAGATTTGCGTAATAGTGTCTATCAGAAAGTGGTAGGGTTACCCATTGCCTATTTCAACGAAGAGAAGAAAGGGGATATTATGTCGCGAATGACCAATGATGTTCAGGAAGTGGAATGGACCATTATGACTTCATTAGAAATGATGTTCAGAGATCCTTTTTCAATTGTTATTTATCTGGGAACATTGGTTTGGATCAGTCCTGAACTGACTTTGTTTGTGATTCTTATTTTGCCATTATCAGGTTATGTTGTTGGTAGTATCGGAAAATCGTTAAAGAAAACCTCTGAAGATGGTCAGAATCAAATGGGAGGTTTAGTAGCCATGATGGAAGAAACCATTACCGGACTAAGGATTATTAAGGCATTTACCGCGGAAAAATTGACCGTTTTGAAGTTCCAAAAAATGAACGATAATTATACGGGTTTAATGACCAAGATGTACCGGAAAAGAGATTTGGCTTCTCCTGTAAGTGAGTTTCTTGGAATTGTGATCATGGTTTTTGTAATCTGGTATGGTGGACGATTGATTCTAACCGATGAAAGTCAGGCATTAGAAGCTTCCGCATTTATTGCATACATAGTGATATTTACTCAGGTAATTCCTCCGGTTAAATCATTTACAGTTGCCATATATAATGTGCAAAAAGGACGTGCCTCTTTGGATCGTATTGATAAAATATTATTAGCAGATGAAGTGATTAAAGATCCTGTAAAACCTATAAAGAAATCAGATTTTACTTCAGATATTGTATATAATGATATTCGATTTAAATACCAGAAGGATGAGGTTTTAAAAGGTATTTCATTGCATATTAAAAAAGGTCAAACGGTGGCGTTGGTTGGACCATCAGGTAGTGGTAAGTCTACAATTGCAGATTTGTTGCCTCGATTTTATGATGTGCAATCTGGAAATATTTCTATAGATCAACAACCGATTACTGATTTTAAAGTAGAGGATTTAAGAGCGCTCATAGGGATCGTTACCCAACAAAGTATTTTATTTAATGATACCATTCGCGGTAACATTCTTTTTGGGAATCCTGATGCCACTCAAGAAGAAATCGAATATGCGGCTAAGGTGGCGAATGCTCACGAGTTTATATTGAAATTACCGGGAGGATATGATTATAATATTGGTGATGGAGGAGCTAAACTTTCAGGAGGACAAAAGCAGCGTTTGAGTATTGCCAGAGCGATTTTAAATAATCCTCCAATTTTGGTTTTAGATGAGGCCACATCATCTTTGGATACTGAAAGTGAAAAGCTGGTTCAGGAGGCTTTAGATGAATTAATGAAGTCCAGGACATCCATTGTGATTGCGCACCGTCTATCTACTATTGTGAATGCCGATAAAATTTACGTTATTGAGCATGGAAAAATTGTAGAAGAAGGTACACATGATCAATTGATAGAAAAGAATAAAGTGTATAAAAAACTCTATGATTTACAGTCGTTTAACTAAATTAAGTATTATGAAAAATATTCTTACCTCGTTTGCTATTTTGAGTTTCGCTTTGAGCTCTACTGCTCAAATCACCATTGACTCTGCCGACTTAGGAAGTATTGGAGATCAAATAACTATTGCTTCAGATACCAATGTGACGGGTAAAACGGTTGCTCCGGCATCAAGTATGGCACAAACATTTGATTATACCATGTTGAATGTATCTAATGCTGGTAGTATCGATTTTTTGGCTCCTGGAGCTACTCCGGGTTCTTCAGATTTCCCAGCATCAAATATTGTGGTTTCTAATGGTGTAGAATACGTGTATGGAATAAAGACTAATACCGATTTTAAAATGGATGGTTTATATGGCGATTTATTTGGAACTGGCATAGTGGGCCCATTGGATTTTGACCCGGATATGTTAATGGTACCGTTCCCTTTAGATTATAATGATACCTATTCTACAGGAAATGTTACAGATACTATTGTTGAAGATACGGTAACAGGAATTTTTGATTCGTTAAGATTAAAAAGCGTTCGTCAAATTACTAGTTTGGTGGATGCATATGGTACGTTGAATTTACCAACCATGTCTGAAAATGTTTTAAGAAAGTATGATGTAGAGGTAAGTACTGATTCTTTATGGGGTCAGGTATTTGGTACCTGGCAGCCTATTCAGCAATCTGTAACAACAAGATATTATTATAGATTTTTAGCTAAAAATAAAAGTTATTACGTTTTAGAAGCGGAAGCTGATGCAACCGGTAATGTGATGACTGCAGATTATCAAACGGGAGCTTCATTGGTTGCCGGAATTACGAATATTGTACCCGCTTCATGTTATGACGCTGCGGATGGATCTTTAGAAGCTGAAGCCATAGGAGGGACTCCGCCATATTCTTACGCATGGAGTAGTGGGCAAACTACCGCTATAATTACAGGATTAACGGCTGGGACGTATACAGTAACCGCTACTGATGATGTGGGAGCCACTTATACCGCACAGCAAGATATTACGCAACCAGATTCAATTTCTATTGTTTCTACGCAAATAGGTCCTGATCATGGATTAACCGATGGGTTTATTTATATCAGTGCTTCAGGAGGAACTCCTTCTTACAATTTTGTATGGTCTAATGGAGAAACGACTCAGAATATTGATAATCTAACACATGGAAACTATACCGTAACAGCAACGGATAACAATAGCTGTTCAAATTCAGCGACTTTTACGGTGGACAATTTAACCGGTATTACAGATATAAGTAATACGGATGAGGTTTCACTTTATCCGAATCCTTCAAACGGACAATTGACCATAAATACGACCAAGAAATGGAATGTTGTGGTATATGACTTGATGGGAAAACAGATGTTGACTGCAAAAGGAAACGGAATGAGTCAAATGAATTTATCTGGTTTAAATTCGGGAATGTATTATGTGTTAATCACTATTGATGATCAGGTATTCAGACAAAATCTGGAATTAATCAAGTAATGATGACTACCGAAGACATTGTTAAGATATATGATGAATTAGTGGCATCTTTCCCTGAGGTAGACCGAAAGGGAAAGACCATGCCATATACGTCTTTAAATGGGAACATGTTTTCTTTTGTCTCCAAAGAGGGAAGTGTAGGGTTTCGTTTATCTTCTGAAGATCGGGAGTGGAGCATGCAGGAACATGAATCTCAGCCTATGTTTCAGCATGGAAGAGAAATGAAAGAATATGTTGAAATTCCATTAAAGGTGCTGGAAGATCAAATCTTATTGAAAGACCTTTTTGAAAGAAGTTGGGAGTTTGCCCAAACCTTGAAACCAAAACCAACAAAAAAGAAAAAGTAATGGAAACAAATACTCAGGTAGAGAACTACATTTTAAAAAAAGAAAAATGGGTAAAAGAACTTGAGTTACTACGAGGCACTGTTTTGAGTTTAGGTCTGGAGGAAACTATTAAATGGGGCGCTCCTGTCTATTGTGATGGGGGTAAAAACATTGTTGGATTTGGGGCTTTTAAATCTTATGTGGGACTATGGTTCTTTCAAGGAGCCTTATTAAAGGATGGTTCAAATAAGCTCATAAATGCCCAGGAAGGTAAAACCACCGCATTACGCCAATGGAGATTTCAATCATTTGATGATATAGTCGATAGTCTAGAGTCCATTGAGGTCTATATTAAAGAAGCGGTAACGAATGCCAGAACTGGAAAGGAGATTAAACCTCAAAGAAATAAAGCTTTAGAAATTCCACAGGAACTTCAGGATGCTTTTACAGAGAATTCTAATTTGAAGGAGAAATTCGAATCGTTATCATTGAGCAAAAAGCGGGAGTACGCGGAACACATTAGTGAAGCTAAAAGGCCTCAAACCAAACAAGCTCGATTGGAAAAAATTACTCCAATGATTATAGACGGAGTAGGGCTTCACGATAAATACAAAAAGAAGTAATCCTCGTTATTTTACATCTTTAATTTTACAACCTTCAGCATTAGTGATGTCCGGAGATGGAGTCACCCCAGAAATATAATTTCTCATCGCATTAAGCGCATATGTGGTATTTACTTTTGAAGCATCCTTATGGTTGTCGTCAATAAGTCCTCTGTATACCAATCTGAAATTACTATCAAATAAAAATACTTGTGGTGTAGTTTGTGCTCCCATTATACGAGCGATCGCAGCATTATGATCCACTAAATAAGGGAAGGTATAGTTATTCGATTTAGCATGTTCTTTCATTGCCTGAAAAGAGTCTTTGCCATTTCTTTCTGCTGAATTTGAATTCACCACAACAAACCCCAGTCCATTGGCTTCACAATATTGTGCGAGTCCTTCGTATCGGTCTTCCCAATTGTTTGAATAATTACAAGCGTTGGCAGAAAATAAAACAACCATTCCATTTTTTTGGACATAAGCTCTTAAAGGAGCATCGGTTCCATCTATGTTGGTGGTTAACTCTCTAAACGCGGCAGCACCAGACTCCCCAATTTGAAGAGGTCCTTTAATAGTGATAAAGGACATGATGGTTAAGGCAACAAAAACAATAAATGAAGAATAGAATGTTTTTTTCATAAGAAACAGTTTATTAATTAACATCAATTATTACAATTGGTTGCCTTAAACCCACAGAAAAGGTTTTCCGTGACCAAATTTTTAAAGCGGAATATTACCGTGTTTCTTTTTGGGTAATTTATCCACCTTATTTTCAAGGCTTTCAAATGCTAATATAAGCTTTTCTCTGGTATCTTCAGGAAGAATGACATCATCCACATAACCTCTTGAAGCTGCACGATATGGGTGCGCAAAATTTTCAGCATATTCTGCTTCTTTTTGTTTCCACATTTCTTCAGGGTTTTCTGCATTTTTAATGTCATTTCTGAAAATAATTTCTGCGGCACCTTTAGCGCCCATTACTGCAATTTCCGCACCTGGCCACGCAAAGTTCATATCTGCACCAATATGCTTTGAATTCATTACATCGTATGCACCTCCATAAGCTTTACGCGTGATTACTGTAATTCTAGGTACAGTAGCCTCACTAAATGCATAAAGTAATTTGGCTCCGTTGGTAATAATCGCATTCCACTCCTGATCAGTTCCTGGTAGGAAACCCGGAACATCTTCAAATACGAGTAATGGAATATTGAAAGCATCACAAAAACGAACAAAACGTGCAGCTTTTTTCGAAGAGTTGATATCAAGAACCCCAGCTAAAACGGCAGGTTGATTCGCTACAATACCAATAGATTTACCAGCTAATCTGGCGAAACCTACCACGATATTATCAGCATATTCTTTATGCACCTCATAAAAAGAATCATAGTCGATAACCCCTTGAATCACATCATGAATGTCATATGGCTGATTCGGGTTTTCTGGTACAATGTTATTTAGTTCTGTTCTCTTTTCATTACCAAATGTGTAAGGTACTGAAGGAGGATTTTCTTCGCAGTTTTGAGGAATGTACGAAAGCAGATTACGCAATTTTTCGAAAGCTTCAATTTCGTTTGCAGCTGTAATCTGACTTACTCCAGATTTAACCGAGTGCGCAGATGCACCTCCCAAATCTTCTGAACTTACCACCTCATGTGTTACTGTTTTTACTACGTTAGGACCTGTAACAAACATGTAAGAAGTATTTTCAACCATCATAATAAAATCCGTAAGTGCCGGAGAATAAACGGCTCCACCTGCACAAGGACCCATAATAGCCGAAAGTTGCGGAATTACACCACTGGCTAAAGTGTTTTTATAGAAGATATCTGCATATCCCCCAAGTGATACCACACCTTCTTGAATTCTAGCACCACCGGAATCATTTAAACCAATAATTGGAGCTCCGTTTTTCATGGCTAAATCCATTACACGTACAATTTTTTCTGCATGTGCTTCAGCCAGGGAACCTCCCAGTACAGTAAAATCCTGAGAGAAAACATATACCAATCGGCCATTGATTTTACCATAACCGGTTACCACTCCATCACCTAAAAATTTTTGTTTGTCTAATCCAAAAAGCGTTGATCTGTGGGTAACCAATTGACCTAACTCTTGAAACGAACCTTCATCTAATAGGAAGTGGATTCTTTCACGTGCTGTTAGTTTGCCTTTTTTATGTTGGGCATCAATTCTTTTCTGGCCACCACCGAGCTCAGCTTCCTTTTTTATCTCCAGTAATTTTTTCGACTTATCGTCCATCAAACAAATATTTTTGGCTGAATAACTAAGCCATTCCTATTGGATATGGCCATTTTTAAAGCCTTCAAAGATAGAAAAGACGAGGTATTAATTTTCGTATTTAAATAAAATCTATAAAAATCAAATCGCATTCATGTTGAGGACGTATTTATAGCTATTCACATCATTCTTTTTTTGTTGTTTAACTACATTTGTGGTTAAATCAAAATAGACAAAATGGGTTCAGATAAAATTAACGCTTCAAATGCTCCAAAACCAGTAGGAGCTTATCCTCACGCACGTCAAGTTGGAAATTTATTGTTTTTATCTGGGGTTGGTCCAAGAACCGCAGGTTCTGATGGAACAGACTCTAAAGTGCCTGGTTTAACGGTGAATGCAAATGGTCATTTTGAAGAGTTTGATTTTGAAGCACAATGTCATTCCGTTTTTAATAATGTTAGAGCTGTCCTGGAAGCGTCAGGTTCGAAATGGGAGAATCTGGTAGATGTGACTGTTTTTCTAGTGGATATGAAACGAGATTTTTTAACCTTTAATCGCATTTACGCAGAATATTTTTCGGACGTTCAGCCTTGTAGAACAACCGTTGAAATAAATGCGCTACCCACACCTATTGCGATAGAATTAAAATGTATCGCCACGATATAAAGTAGTTTTTCGGTAAGTTTCCTTTTGTCTGTAAGTTTACAGTTTTAGTGTCGTTTAAGTCGCAAGTTTGCGATTTAAGACAGTATAGGTATGCGCAAGATTTTAGTGATATTATTAATGGGTGTGACTCCATGGTTGAATGCGCAGTCATATCAATTTTATTTAGAAGGAAGTTTCTCGGAAATAAAAAATAAATCAGGTGCTCTAAAGCACTGGGATGTGGATCATAGAAGGAATGTCTTTATTGATTCTGTTCGAATTGATGAAAGAGGAAATTTAAACTATAGAGCAGCTCAGGAACCCGGCTTATATGTATTGAGTATAGACGATGTAGGAGAAGTTTATCTTGCTGTAGATCAGGGTCAAAATATTCAGATTTCCTACAAACAGAGAAGGTTAATGGCTTCGGGGTCAAAAGATCAAGAGCTATTAAATGCGTATGAAGTATTTCGAAAGAAGTCTCTTTCGAAGTGGATGGATGACGTGCGTTTGGAAATTAAAGTGGCAAAAAAATCAGGCGATATGGAAAGTGTTGATTCTCTGGCTTTAGTTGAAAATAAAAATTATGCAGCGCATAGAACGGAGCTTACTCAATGGGTGGATAATAATATGGGAGCTTCTATAGCCGTCTATGCCACGAGTTTGAGATGGTCATATTCAGATGTAGAGTTTATGACGCGTCTATTGCCCGAATTTAAGAAAACGCATCCTGGTTTAAGGATTACTAAATCATTGGAAGCTAAAGTAACGCGTTTTAGCCGAGTGGCTATAGGTCAGCCATATGCAGATTTTACCAGTAAGGACCCCAATGGAAATCAAGTTGCTTTAAGTAGTATTAAGGGAAAGTATATTTTGATAGATTTTTGGGCATCCTGGTGTGGACCATGTAGAAGAGAAAATCCACATTTGGTAAATGTGTATAATCGTTACAGTAAGTCAGGCTTCAATATTATTGGGGTTTCATTAGATAAAAGAAGTTCAAGGTGGACGGCCGCTATTGAAAAAGATCAGCTTTCATGGGTTCAGGTTTCCGACTTAAGTGGGTATTTAGGTGAAGCGGTAGTTTTATATAACGTGTCGGCTATCCCATCTAATGTGTTAATTGATGCACATGGAAAGATTATCGCTTACAACCTATTTGGAAAAGATCTGGAAGAAAAACTGCAGGAGTTATTGAAGTAAGATTTTGATTTTGAGGATGATTAGTTGTATTTTAGACAGCTAAAATATTGTGATATGAGAGGTTTTTCAGTTCTATTTGTGGTTTTTATCGGATTATTTTTTTCTGCTTGTGAAAAAGTAGAGTATGAAAAAAAGGAAAAGAAAGGAGGCTTTTACGGTGTTTGTGGAGTCGGTTGTGGCGTTGATTTTTGTACGGATACTTCTTATGAAAACCCAGATCAGGTAGCTTCGGATGTTGAGGTGTATATTTTGGAACCGCTAGTAGTATCAGATGAGTGTGGCTGTATAGTGAAAGGAATGGTCAAGTATTTAAAAAACGGGGAGACAGCCGCAATGGTATCCTATGGAAATGGAGAATGTGACGATATTGCTGAAAAGATTTTATGTGTGGATGGTGATTGTGATGATAAAAATGTAGTGAAGTGTATGTTTACCTTGAAATGTGACGTTTCCGATTAATATGATGATGTTGCTGAAAAAACAATATGTGAATGAGACATTGGAGGTGAAAATGTAGGGAGGTGTGCATGTGTTAACTTACATGATTTATCAAATTCCGATGATGGGAATCAATTAAACCCGATTTCTTTATTTTTTGAAAATAGAAACCCTAATTTCGTTTTATGGAAACGATAAAGGTTTGTTATATCCAGACGAATTTACACTGGGAGGATATAGATAAAAATTTGGAAATGTTTACGGATAAATTGGATGCGATATCCAACGATGTAGACTTGTTGATACTACCAGAAATGTTCTCCACCGGGTTTTCAATGGCTCCTGAGAAGTGGAGCGAGACAGAAGAAGGAAAAGCTTTAACATGGATGAAAGAAGCGGCCTTAGCTAAGGGCTGCGTGGTTACCGGAAGTGTGATTATTCAAGAAAACGAAAATTACTTTAATCGTTTGTTTTGGGTGCAACCGGATCAAACTTATCAGTCATATGATAAAAGACATTTATTCACTTTTGCGGGAGAAGATGCGCATTATACTTCTGGAACCGAACGATTGATTGTTGATTTAAAAGGGTTTAAAATAATGCCTTTAATCTGTTATGATTTAAGATTTCCTGTATGGAGTCGTAATGATGTAAATTATGATTTGGCTATTTATGTAGCCAATTGGCCGGAACGGAGATCATACTATTGGAAACAATTGTTGATTGCACGGGCAATAGAAAATCAAGCCTATGTGATCGGAGTTAATCGGGTAGGAGACGATGGGAATGATATTTACCATTCTGGTGATAGTGTGTGTCTTGATCCATTAGGTGGAATGGTCTATTCATCTAAACCAGGCATAGAAGAGGTCGCTTGTTTTGAGATTGAAAAGAAAGTGATACAAACGGTAAGAGAAAAGTTTAACTTTTTGAATGATCAGGATTCATTTCAAATTATTTGATTTGAACATTCCAGGTTTCTTCCATATCCCAGTTTGATCTGATTTCAATGAGACCATTGTAATATACAATTTGCTCAGGTTGAGTTTGATCCAGTAAATTTCCGGTGTCCCACTTTTTGTTATTGTTTTCGTCAAGAATCAATCTCACTTTATATTTTCCGGGAATAGCTAAATCATGCGTAATGACATCACCAGACTTAATTTTGTAGTCTCTCACAAAATTGTCTTTTTGATCCAGGATTTCCAGTAATAAGGGACCATCATATTCAGGCACATTTACTGTAAATTTAAAACTTCCGTAATCTTCAAACTTGTTCGTTTTAAACTTTAAGACCGTAGTATCGTTTTTTTGATTTATGATATCCGTAAATGCTCCTGAGTAAAAAATGAACGCGTACTCCTGATTTGACTCCCATTTATAGTTAATGGCCATGGCCCTGATCTCTTCGGGTGAACCTCTCTTAGCAGTAGGAAGATCCATTGTAAGTTGATCCGATTTAAATAGATCTTGAACGGATACGGTATCCTTACCATGTACGAACAACATACTATCTGTATTCCATTTTATTGGAGGTCTACCAAAGTTCAGTTTCAAAGTATCAAAGTAATGGTGCACATTATTTGACGTGTTTAGCTTTATGGATAAAGGACTTTTGGTACGTTTTCTTTTTTTCAATTGTTTGTAAAACTTCTTTCTATCACTAATATTGATATCTACAGTATCTAAAAAGCCTAAATCATCCTGAACAATTACATTTACGGAGTCCACATCTTTATCTCCCTTAATCCAGAATTTAAAGCTGTCTTGTTTGATCTCTTCAATAATATACTTGACTGTATCCGGTTGGATTTTAAAATTTGGTGCTTTCAGATTGGAATGAAATCCGAGAACAAAAGAAAAATAATCTCTGGAGAAGTCTTTTGAAAGGTACTGAGAGGTATCTTCTTCAGTAAATAGGACAAAGTCAATTTTATGATCCACTGCGGGATTAACATTTTCATGATAAAAACCAATGTTAGTTTGCGGAAGATATCTATAATCCGCACCTGGAGCTTCTAAAACAAATATTTGGTAATCTGCAGGGGTTAGATATTTTAGTTGATACGTACCTTGCCCATCGGTTTTGGTGATGTAAGTGGGATTCCCGTTATAAATGGCAGAATCATCTATTGCATTGTGTAAAATAACCGTGGCATTTTTAACAGGTTTTAAAGTATAGGCGTCTTTAACTGTCCCATAAATTTGTCCCGAGTCCAGAGTTGTGCCAGTGGAAACTACGAATAAATTGCTGTCCAACGGATTGTTTTCATTTAAATCTACAATGGCATTTCCAAAATTGAAATTATAAGTCGTATTGGGTTTTAAAGTATCTCTAATCTCAAAGAAAACCCTTTTTCCTTTGATTTTGTATTCAATAGGATAAGTTAATGGTGGGGATACGACAAGCTCAGAATTAAGAGATTTGATTTGAACATATTCATCAAACTCCATGGCCAGTACATGTCCTTCAAATCCAGTGGATAGGTTTTGCGGACTACTTCTTAATATTTGAGGCGGAGTTTTATCTTCTTCACCTCCGTTTAATGGTCTTGGTTGTGCACATTTAACTAGAACAAGTGCAACAAAACAGATGACTATGAAATGTACTATTTTCATTAACAGTCTAAGTTTTTTGTAATCATACCACACAACTCTTCCAGATATTGTTGATCGATTTTGTCAAACATACCTTCATGGATGCTATCAATATCCAGAACTCCAATAATCTGGTTTTTAAGATCGAACAATGGAACAACAATTTCGGAGACACTATCAGAACTGCAGGCAATGTGCCCTTCAAATTCATTGACATTTTTGACAATCACAGTTTGTTGATTATTCCAGGCTGTTCCACAAACACCTTTTCCCATTGGGATTCGTGTACAAGCGATTGGACCTTGAAAAGGCCCTAAAACAAGTTGATTTTTTTCGACCAGATAAAAACCCGTCCATAGATGATCAAATGTCATTTGAATAGCACTACAGATGTTGGCTAAATTGGCTATCAGATTACCTTCTCCTGCAATAAGACTATGAATTTGCGGAAGCAAAGTTTCATAAGACTCTTTTTTGCTTATTGTATTAATTTGAAGACTTTCTGACATGGGTGCAAATATAGTTATTGCCACATCGTGGAATAGTATATTTTTTAAGTGTTTAAAATATCTTATGATTTATCTAATCATTGGCAAAAGCGAGAGAAACTATGCTGACTGATGTGCCATTTATTTTAAGAATTTCTTTCGCGCAAGCCTCGATCGTAGCTCCTGAGGTAATCACATCATCGACCAGCAAAATATGTTTGTTTTGAATGTTTTCTGAACAACGAGTATTAAAAACAGATTTAACATTGGTCCATCGGTTAAAAAGACCTTTTTGGGTCTGTGTTTTGTTATCCACAGATCGCGTTAATGAGGATGTTTCTACGGGAAGATTAAGAATATTTGAAATTCCCAGAGCCAGTTTTTCTGATTGGTTATACCCCCGTTGTTTGAGTTTATGAGGATGTAAAGGCACAGGAATGATCAGATCAATCTCTTTAAAACGTTTAGAATCCAGTAATTGATGACCTAAAAACTCACCCATGTAAACGGCAGCATCCGGATTGTTATGGTATTTAAACGCATGAATAATCTTTTGTATTTTACTCTTTTTAGTATAGAAATAGCCGGATGTTGCGGCCTGAACCGATGTTTTCAACCAAAAGAGTTTTTCCACGGGATTTGGACTATAGGCTTCAAATTTGGTAATAGGTAAATCTGCTCGGCATTTAAGACATATTGTGAATTCTTTTTGAAGTAAAGTATCGTTGCAGGCAATACAAGTTTCAGGATAAAGTAAAGCTATAAAATCAGTTAAAAGAGTATATAAAAACGGTTTATTGGAATAACTTTGGGCCATAATTGAACTAAAATTATGGAAAATCAAGAAGACAGCCAAAAAAAGCCTATAGTACAATATGTATTGATTGCCTTATTAGTATTGATTTCGGGAATGGGTATTTATTTACTTGTTGAAAATCGTAATCTGAAACTGGCTTTGGAAGACTGTGGTGTATCGTATGATACTATGGAGAGCGAGAAGAAAGAGGTGATGCATGACCTAAAAGATATGGCTGCGGAATATGATTCTCTGATGACTGATAACGATTCCATTAATTCTGAATTGACTTCCCAAAAAGAGAAAGTAGATAAGTTGATGGCCGATGCAAAAAAGTACAACTGGTCTATATATAAGCTAAAAAAGGAAGCGGCTACGTTACGTGAAATCATGAAAGGATATGTGCGTACAATTGACTCTTTAAATACTGAAAATGTAGAGTTAAGAGCTGAAAATCTAAAAGTGAGAGATGAATTAGGAGCGAAGGAGAATGAAAACAGCAAGCTTAAAGAGAGTAATTCTGAGTTAGAGGATAAAGTAAGGCTTGGTGCAAAATTGGCCGCATTGGATTTTGTGGTGTATGCGCAGCGAGTGAAACGCAACAATGTTCATAAAGAAACGACCAGAGCTAGCAATGCAGAGAAAATCAAAGCGTGTTTTACCATCGATGAAAATGAGGTGACTGAAGCAGGTAAAAAAATGGTTTACCTACGTATTATGACGCCTGAGGGAACGGTGCTGGCAGAGAGGTCAGACAATTCAAATACTTTTGAGCTAAATGGGGCTAGAGTATTATATTCTGTTAAGAAAGAAGTGAATTACGAGAATAAGAAGTTAGACCTATGTATGTATTGGGATGTAATCAATGCATTAACTCCAGGAGAGTATTTTGTGAAAGCCTATATATCCGGAGATGAGGTAGGGTCAACTTCTATGATACTGAAATAGAAGATCTATTTATTATTGAATTGAGACATAGTTTGTCCAAGGCCTATAGATACGAAGCTTTGGACGAGCTTTGTACACATTTCCAGACGTTCTGGGAGAAGAGATTTTTCTTCTGAATTCCATTCGCCCAATACATAATTGGCCTGTGAGCCTGGATTAAAGTCATTTCCTACGCCAAATCGAAGCCGGGCATATTTATTATGACCTAACATTTGGTTGATATTTTTTAAGCCATTATGACCACCATCACTACCTTTTCCACGAAGACGTAATTTACCAAATGGCAAAGCAATATCATCCGTTAGAACGAGTACACGATCTATAGGCACTTTTTCTTTTTGCATCCAATAGTTGACCGCTTTTCCACTAAGATTCATATAGGTGGAAGGCTTAAGCAATATGATTTGTCGTCCTTTAAACTTGACAACAGCTTTCGAGGCTAATTTATCGGGTTCAAAAAAAATACCCGATGAACCAGCTAGCTCATCGAGTATTTTAAATCCTATATTATGTCTGGTTTCTGAATATTCTGAACCAATATTGCCCAATCCAAAAACAAGATACTTCATATAAAAGCGTATTAAGCTTCAGCTTCAGCCTCTGCAGCAGCTTCTTCCTCTTCTTCATCGTCTTGTACAGCACCACGAGCAGTTTTAACTGCAACGATTACATTAGACGCAGGATCTAAGTACTCAAGACCTTCAGTAGGTAAACTTCCAACTTTGATGGATTGACCAATACGTAAAGTTGTAATGTCTATTTCAATGTTTTCTGGCATGTTTGAAAGCTCACCTTTTACCTTAAGCTTTCTCATTGGCGTTCTTAATTTACCACCATTTTTAACACCAGCAGAAGAACCAGTCAATGCGATTGGCAATGACACAGTAACAGGTTTACCATCTTCTAAATATAAGAAGTCAGCGTGAACTGGTTTGTCAGTTACAGGGTGGAATTGAGCATCTTTCAATAAAGAGCTGTATTCTGTTCCGTCAATGTTTAAGATTACATTATATACGTCAGCAGTATAAATAATCTTGTCAAATGATTTTTGATCTACGGTAAAGTGGATTTGTTTTCCACCGCCATACATTACACATGGCACCTGGTCATTGTTTCTAGCTTCTTTAGCTCCTGTTTTACCTAAATTCTCTCTAACCGAACCTGTGATTGATATTGTTTTCATTCTACTTGTTTGTTTCTATACTATAAAGTTATTGCTGATAGATTCGTGATTTTCTAAACTACGAATAACCTCCGCAAATATATTAGCTACTGTTAAAACTTTTATTTTACTAGACTCTCCTTTTAAAGCAATTGTATCGGTAACAATCATTTCTTTAATAACAGAGTCGTTAATTCTTTCATATGCAGGTCCTGATAAAACCGGATGTGTACACATAGCGCTTACGCTGGCGGCTCCTTGTTCCATCATCAACTCTGCTGCTTTACAGATGGTTCCTGCAGTATCAATAATATCATCAATGATAAGTACATCTTTGCCTTTTACATCACCGATGACCATCATGTTATCGATCTTATTTGCTACACTTCTTTGTTTGTAACAAATAGCCATTTCTAAACCTAAATATTTAGAATAAGCATTAGCTCTTTTTGTTCCTCCTGTATCAGGAGCAGCAATAACCAGATTATTTAAGTTAAAGTTGTCTTGAATATATGGAAGGAAGATACTTGATGCATATAAATGATCCACCGGAATTTCAAAGAACCCTTGAATCTGATCTGCATGCAAGTCCATTGTCATTACTCTGGTTACACCTGCTGCACTCAATAGATTAGCAACAAGTTTTGATCCAATGGCCACACGTGGTTTATCTTTACGATCTTGTCTGGCAAACCCAAAATACGGCATTACAGCAATAATTTGGCGTGCAGATGCACGTTTTGCGGCATCAATCATAAGTAACATTTCCATTAGGTTATCTACGGGTGGATTCGTAGATTGTAACAGAAAAACGTCTTGTCCACGTACAGTTTCATTAAAATACGTGGTGTATTCACCATCACTAAATTTAGGGATGGATACATCACCTAATCCAGAACCGTATGCCTTAGCAATTTTCTCTGCTAAATCAACGTCTGCGTTGCCTGTAAAAAATTTTATTCTATCTCCCACGATATTGCTGCTTGAAAAAGGGCTGCAAATTTAATTAAATAATACACACTTATCCAAATATTTACACCTAGTTGTTTTTAGTTGAGTTTGAATGGATAAGAGATTTGTATGATGTGATTTTTTTAAGAAGATGATTTTTTATGTGGTTGGGAATAAAAAAATATTAATTTCGCGCTGTATTTTTTAGGAAATACTTGTTCTGCCCGGGTGGCGGAACTGGTAGACGCGCTGGATTCAAAATCCAGTTCTGGCAACAGAGTGCGGGTTCGATTCCCGCCCCGGGTACATCAAAAAAAGAGGAAGTCAACTTCCTCTTTTTTTATGGAATATATTTAAAACAAAAAGGTCGGCATATAGCCGACCTTTTTGTTTTAATAAAGAGAAATTATATTCTTAATTGTTTGCTTCGGTAGCAACAAAAAGACCTGTAGTACTCGCATTTGGATTACCATTTAATTCATCTTGAGGAATTAAAAATCTTTGAGGAAGATTGGTAGCAGTTCCTTTTGGAGTTAAACCAAGCTCATTATTTGTTCTACGTAAATCGTTGAAAACTTCAATTTGACCAACTAAAGAAGCATATTTTTCTCTCATGATTTCATGAAAGATATTTGCTAATGCCGATCCTTTACCGTGATCCACAATTCCACCAGCTTCGAAATCTGCAAGAACATAATCGTCATATTGTCCGGCAGGATATTTTGCTGCTAGAATCTGACGCACATGATTTAAATGTAAAATTGCATTTACATCATCATTATTTCTATATGCTATTTCCGCCATGATTAAGTGGTTTTCACTTGCTGTGATCATTGGAAATGAAGATGTAGCAGAGAAAAGGTTTCCAGAATAGTTCAAATCATATGAAGCCGGATCTCCAGCATTTACATAAAGATCAGCAAATCTTTCACCTTCATTCGTCTTCGCATTGTTTTTAGCGCCATTAGTGTCTAAAATGGTAGGCAAATATGCATTTTGTGCACCCATATACCCTTGACGGTCTTGTTCTCCAAACGAAGCGTAAACATTCATGTTTTGGTTATATGTACCTGCATGCGGGATCATCATATTATCAGCAACATCCAGTATACCAGCTGCTGCAGCAGTTTGTGCTGAAGCATAATCACCAATGTGCATATAATATCTGGCTCTCATTGTATTTGCAGCTTTCACCCATTTTGCAGCATCCCCAGAGTAGAAGAAATCCACGCCAGATTCATCGGTAATAGAAGCAGCGTTAATGTTCGCGATACCATCAGCCAGCAATTTTTGCGCGCCTGCATAAACATCTAACTGCCCATCAAATTTTGGATTTGGAAATTCTACCAGATTATTAGATTGTGTAAAAGGAATATCGCCCCATAAAGCTGCCATTGTTCCAAAAGAATTACCTTTTGAGATTTGGCATATGCCTTTATAGAACAGATTCTCATCCGCTTTCGTAATTGCTAGATTCGCTTGTTGAATATTTCCATAATAAAAGAATTCCCAGTGGAAATCACTTGCGGAAACTCCATAGTTGTCATAAGCCGAATATTGTCTATCCGTTCCTGTAAAGGTTTGTCCCCAGATTCCTGAAAATCTCGCATTTTCCCCTTCAAATGGGATAATTGAACCTGCCAACGTTGATGTTACCAAAGTAGATAGTGGTGCATCCTGAGCCTGGTTGGGGTTATTATTCACATCCTTTAACAATGACTTGCTACATGAGCTTACGCCCAAAGTTGCAGTTAATGCTAAAGCAATAAATTTTATATTATTTATTTTCATAATTCTCTCTCTTTTAATTAAAATGAAATATTCACACCAAATCTGTAAGTTCTAGTAGAAGGGTTTTGGAAGTAATCTAATCCGAAACCATTATTACCAGCACCTGTTAGTGTCTGATCTGGGTCATTTCCTGTGTAAGAAGTAAATAAGAAAGCATTGTTAACTGTTCCGTAGAATTTGATTTGTTGTAAACCTAAGAAACCGTTCATTTTTTCTTTTCTTAAAGTGTATGCAATTCGTACCTCACGAATTCTGTACCAGCTACCATCTTCAACGAATTGTTCAGATGGACCAGTAAATCCACTACCGGGACCATTTAGGTACCATGATTCATCAACGATTACGTTACCACTACCGAAGTTTTTAACTTCACCACGGATCGTATACGAACCATCAGCGTTTTTCGCGTAAGGATAATAGTCTTCAACAGTTGCACCATCAAAGTTAACCAATGTTGCAGCGTCAGTAGCTGAAACTGTAGTTGTAACGTCAGTGTAACCTGCTCTACCGAAGAATGCCAATGCACCTTTTGTTCCATTCCACATATCCATTCCTACTGCTGCGTCAAATAAGATATACGCTTCCCAGTTTTTGTATTTGAAAGTGTTACCAATACCAAAACGGAAATCTGGGTTTGGATCACCAATAACACCGTTATCTGCAGCCATTACAGGGAATCCATTTGCGTCTAATACCTGGTTTCCAGATTCATCTCTTTCCCATTTAGAACCATAAAGTACTCCTAACTGGTGACCTACAACAGCTCTTGAACTACCATCGGTAAACCCTCCAAGGAAAACATTGTCAACACCACTGATTTCAACAACCTCGTTTTTGTTACGTGTGAAATTCGCATCAATAGACCATTGGAAATTTTCTTTCTTCATGGCAATACCACCAACTTCGATTTCAACACCTTGATTGGTAATTTTTGCAGCGTTGGATTCCTGGTATCCGAAACCAGTAGAATGTGCTACATCAACAGAAAGTAATAAGTCTTTGGTTTGGTTATTATAGTATGTGAAGTTGGCATAAGCACGTCCGTTTAAGAAACGTGAATCAAATCCTAATTCCCATTCAGTTTTAATCTCAGGTTTTAAGTTTGGATTTCCCGCATTTGAAGAAAGCACGAAACCACCACCGTATCCAGATGGGAAGATTGCTGATCCCCAGCCATCAGAGTAACCAAATTGTTCTACGGCAGTTAAACTGTTTGTTGGAGAATATAAACCGGTTCTTAAAGTGTACTCAGTAGGAGTACGTCCTACTTGACCAACAGCACCTCTTAACTTCACAAACATAGATTTTGGTAAATATTTGTTTAGTTGGTAAGCTACACTTAATCCTGGGTAGAAAACGCCCATATTGTCTTCTGGTAAAGTAGAAGAAATGTCATATCTACCAGTAAGGTCAACGAATAACTCATCCCAGAAACTAAATCCAAAAGTACCATAGTACCCGTTAGTCAAAATTCTTGTAGTATTATTTACACTAGCTACTGTTGCTGGATCAGCGTTGTTTAATAAAGATGGTGCAAATGGATTGATAAACGTTCTGGCATCCGAAGAAATCGTATTGTCTCTTCTGTCATTTACGTTAAAACCAACTAAAGCATTCAATTTAGCATCATCATTAAGCTTGAACGTACCTCTAGCGAAGATGTCCCCATTTAATTGTAAATAAGAATATTTTTCTTTCGCATATCTACCTCCATTGTTTTCTCCGGAAGAGTATGGGTGGAAATAATCATCTCTTTGGTCAGTATAGAAATCCCATCCTCCACGAGCAGTAACGCTTAACCATGATAATGGGCTATAAGTAAGTTCACCTTTACCAATCATTCTGTTTACGTTCGCTGTAGATGGTGATCTTCTCATCATCCAAAGTGGATTGTCATAACCATAACCAGGGTTTTTACCCAGTTGGTTTCTAAAAGCACGTGGAACATTTTTATTAATAGACCCATCAGCTCCGTAGTATGTTCCTTCGTAATCTTCCATGTTGAAATCCGCAGGGTTACGTAAACCACCTAAGAATAAGCCATTAAGGTTAGATCCGGTTTGTACACGATTTGAAGAAGTTTTAATATACTGGCCACTACCACTCACAGTCCATTTATCATTTAAACGACTGGAACCACTTAATCTAACGGTGTTTTTTCTGTAGTTACTATTTGCTTTAATGATACCATTTTGGTTTAAATCACTTACACTAAAGTATACAGTTCCTTTAGGACCACCAGAACTAATGCTCACAGAGTTATCGAAAGTTACACCAGTTTGGAAAAGTTGATCATATGGATCGTATATATCTCTGCTGTTTTTTCCACCATGTGGATTAGCAGAATCACCATCAGCAGTTGCATAATACTTGTTTCCGGAAACATTATCCACAAAGTACCCGTTGTAGCCGGCAGCATTTGGATCAGAAATAAAGTCATCCGTACCACCTTTTCTACTGGCAATATTATCTCCCCACGATAGAGCTCTTGTAAATCCGGTATTCGAGTTATCTAAGTGTAACATTGATACTCCCTGACCGTAAGATTCATTTAATTCGATTTTACGGTTTACCTGATCAAATGCAACGGCACTGTTGATTCTTACATCAAATGATTTTTTAGCACCTTGTTTCCCTTTTTTGGTAGTAATCACAATCACACCATTCAAAGCACGAGAACCCCATAATGCTGCAGCTGAAGCACCACGAATAACTTCCATGCTTTCAATGTCATTTGGATTTAAGTCATTTAAACGAGATTGTTGTGTTACACCACCACCGGAACCAACGTAATTTGATCCAGCTCCTGTATAAGAACCATTGTCCATAGGTACACCATCAATAATAACCAATGGTTGATTGTCTCCAGTAATAGAACTTGCGCCTCTAATCTGAATTTTAGAACCAGCTCCAGGATCACCTGTGGATTGAATAATATTTACACCCGCTGTTTTACCGGACATATTATTAATTAATCTGGTTTCACCGTTGTCTTGAAGTGCAGTCCCGTCAATTGTTGACTGTGCAGAACCCACCTTGTCCTTGTCAACTTCGAGACCTAAAGCCGTAACGGTTACAGCTTCTAAGTTTACACCAGCACTCATTCCTACATTAACAGTATTGCTGCTGGCAACCATAGTCACCGTTTCCATACCAACAAATTTGAACTCAAGCGTTTGCCCAAGCGAATCAAGTTGGATTTCATACTTACCATTAATATCGGTAACGGTACCCTTTGTAGTGTTTTGAATGACAACCGTAACTCCAGGAAGTGGAGAGTTGTCTTGTTTGTCAGTAACGGTTCCCTTTACCGTGACCTGAGCAAACGAAATCGAGGCAAATAGCAACCCGACAAATAACAAAAAATAGTTTTTGTTCCTCATAGCATAGATTTAATTGTTACAATAATAGTGGGATAGACATCCCTTTTTTGTTGATTTCTCAACAGCCGCCCTTACTTAAAAGGTATAGTTTACATCATATTTAGCATATAGTTTCAAACCAACAAACAGCCTTACAAGCGGTGTTTTTTTAGTTTGAGAGGCAAAATTTAAGACTTAAAAACGAGTTATGTTAAGAAATCTTAAAGTTTTTAGCTTCTGTTTTACTTAATGAATAAATAGTTAAAGCTAGAGACCAAATAATTAAAACGATAAAATAATATTTGGCTCATCTTTTAAAACATGTTTTAAAGTGCTTGAAAATTATCTATTTGCGTATTATTCCATAGAGGATTTCGAGCAATCGATGTCGGAAACTTGGTGCTTGTTTTCTTAACAGGTTTAAATTTGCTGATAAATATGGATGATATGCAGCAGAATAATAGTTGGAAACTATATGTTCCAATCGTAATTGGAGTTTCTTTAGCTATAGGGTATTTTATTGGTAAGTTGAATGATCAATCTTCACAGGTTTCATTCGAACAAAAATCAACATCATCTAAGAATTTTGATATGTTGAGTGAGTTGCTCAATTATATTGATGCTGAATATGTGGATCAGGTGAGTAAGGATCAGTTGATTAACACAACTGTAAAGAATCTTTTGCAAGAGTTAGATCCACATTCCTATTATATAACTCCAGACGAATTCGCTGAAATGAATGAGCCGTTAGATGGTAATTTTGATGGGATTGGAATACAATTTAATATTCAGAAAGATACACTTGTTGTCATTGATCCAATAGTGGGAGGCCCATCTGAAAAAGTGGGGATCCGAGCAGGTGACAGAATTACAAAGGTGAATGATTCTTTAATCGCTGGTGTAGGCGTAAGAAATCGTACCGTCCTTAAATTATTGAAAGGAGAAAAAGGTACCAAGGTTGATGTTACCGTGCTTAGAAAAGGTGGGCAAGAAACCAAATTTACCATCACACGAGATAAAATTCCAATTCATAGTGTAAGTGCCAATTATATGTTGAACGACACTACCGGTTTAATTAAGGTAGATCGTTTTGGCTCGAATACTACTGATGAGTTTTTTGATGGGGTGATAAAATTGCAACGTCTGGGAATGAAAAAGTTGATTGTAGACCTTCGAGGTAATGGAGGTGGGTATATGCATGCTGCGACAAATATGCTCGAAGCGTTTTTTGATAAAGGAGAGTTATTGGTCTATACAGAAGGTAAAGCCAGAAATAAGACAGATGTATTTGCTAAGGATAATGCTGTATATCCCAATATGGAGTTGGTTGTTTTAATAGATGAGAGTTCTGCGTCAGCGAGTGAAATTTTTGCAGGTGCTATTCAGGATCATGATAGAGGAGTAATCGTGGGAAGAAGATCTTTTGGAAAGGGATTGGTGCAAGAACAAACAGTTTGGCCAAATGGCTCTGCTACGCGCTTGACCATTGCGCGTTATTATACGCCTTCGGGTCGATGCATTCAAAAACCGTATGATGATGGGGTGAAGCAGTATAATGAAGAATACTATCATAGATATCAGAATGGAGAAATGTTATCAAAGGATAGTATTGAGATTATGGATTCCACTTTTTTTACTACTGATAATGGTCGAAAAGTATATGGAAGTGGGGGTATTATACCAGATATTTTTGTTCCTATAGATACAACCCAGGGGTCAGGGTATTTAAATCAATTGGTGTATTCTGGAATAATCTATGATTTTGCTTTTGATTACGCGGATAAGCACAGACAAGAATTAAATGCTTATGGTTCTCCTAAAGGTTATATATCAGATTTTGAAATAAGTGATAGTCTATTAAAAGAGATGATTGCCTTTGCTGAAAAAGAAGGCGTATTATATGAATCAAAAGGTTTTAAGAGATCTGAAAAATTAATTCTTAAAAGATTAAAGGCATACATTGCGAGAAACATATGGAATGATGAAGGGTTTTATCCTATATGGAATAGTGATGACCCTACGGTTTTAAAAGCGGTGGAAACTAATACTAAATCAGTGTTGGTGAAATGAGATGGATGGTGATGATCACATTATTTATTGCGGCATATGGTAGTACTCACGCCAATGCTGAAAATATTCAATATGACCTACCAGGTTATGGCGAGCAGATGCAATTGAGAGAACTGTCTAATGATGAGTTGTTGGAAATAGTGAACCATAAGCTAATAACTCCGGATTATTCTGGAATGCCGTCAACAAATCAAGAGATTAAAAAGAAAAAAATTATCGCTATTACATTAGCGGTCACATTAGGCGTTTTTGGCGTTCATAGGTTGTACCTGGGTACGGCTACAAAAGTTCCAATAATTTATACGCTTACTCTGGGTGGTGGGTTTGGCTTTCTGGTAGTCAGTGATATTATCGCAATAATAGCCACTAAAAACATGGATAAGTTTTCGCCAAATACACAAGCATTTATGTGGGCCGAATAGTATAACTATTCGACCGTTACAGATTTTGCAAGGTTTCGAGGTTGATCGACATTACATCCTCTATAAACTGCAATGTGATATGATAGCAATTGTAGAGGAATTGTAGTAATCAACGGTGTGAAAGCTTCTTCGGTTAATGGAATTTCGATACAGAAGTTAGCTAAATTTTTAAGCGTGGTATCTCCTTCATTAACAATGGCAATAATGTTACCGTCACGAGCTTTTATTTCCTGAACATTACTTACGATCTTTTCATATTGCGAACCTTGATTGGCAATCACCACGACAGGCATACTTTGATCAATCAAGGCAATAGGACCGTGTTTCATTTCTGCTGCAGGATATCCTTCAGCATGGATATATGAAATTTCTTTAAGTTTTAATGCACCTTCTAAAGCAACAGGGAAGTTAACCCCTCTACCCAGATAGAGGAAATTAGCCATATTACTATATTTCTCAGTGATCTCTAAAACTTGATCATCAGAGTCCAACATTTTCTCAATCTTATTAGGAATGTTGTCCAACTCTGTGAGCAATTCATGGAATTGCGAATTAGTGATGGTTCCTTTTTTATGTCCCAGGTGAAGAGCCATTAGTGTAAGAACGGCAACTTGAGACGAAAAAGCTTTTGTTGAAGCGACACCAATTTCAGGTCCGGCATGCGTATAAGCTCCAGCATGAGCTGTACGCGCGATTGTTGAACCTACTACATTACAGATACCAAAAATCGTAGCGCCTCTTTCTTTTGCTAGTTCTATAGCGGCTAAAGTATCTGCTGTTTCACCAGATTGAGAAATTGCAATCACCACATCATCCTCATTGATAATAGGATCACGATATCTAAACTCTGAAGCATATTCCACTTCAACGGGAATTCTGGCGTATTGTTCAAATAGGTACTCCGCAACAAGACCAGCATGCCATGAAGTACCGCAACCAATAATGATAATTCTACGGGCATTCATGAATTTCGCTTCATACTCTTGAAATCCAGCCATAGCAATAATACCCTCGTCCACTAACATACGACCTCTTAAAGTATCTCGTATAGATTTAGGTTGCTCATATATTTCCTTAAGCATAAAGTGGTCAAAACCACCTTTTTCAATAGCTTCTAGATTAAGCTGAAGTTTTTGAATATTTGGGTCTATAAATTCATTACCATGAATGGTCTTGATGCTAATTCCTTCACCAATTTTGATAACCGCCATTTCCTCGTCATCCAAGTAAACCGCATCTTTGGTGTATTCTAAAAACGGTGATGCATCTGACGCTACAAAAAATTCATTTTCACCAATCCCAACAACCATTGGGCTACCTTTTTTTGCTAAGACCATTCCATCAAGAACGCCTTTTTCCATAACAGCTATCGCATAAGCACCAACAACTTGTGTTAGGGCAATTTGTACTGCATTTTCTAAATTGGTGTTTTCAACTTTTTTTATCTCTTCAATGAAGTTTACTAAAACCTCTGTATCCGTATCACTTCTAAAAGAGTATCCTCTTGAAATTAGTTCTTGTTTCAACGCATCATAGTTTTCGATGATTCCATTGTGAATAAGAACTAGGTTTTCTGATTCAGAAAAGTGTGGATGAGAGTTGATGTCATTCGGGACTCCATGTGTAGCCCAACGAGTATGTCCGATTCCAATTTTTCCAGAAGTATTTTTTGATTTTGCTTCTTTTTCCAGGTCTGCGACCTTACCTTTCTTTTTGATAACTTCAATATGCTGAGGTGTGCCAAGCGCTACACCAGCACTATCGTAGCCTCTATATTCAAGTCTTTGTAATCCTTTTATTAATATTGGGTATGCTTCTCGATGACCCAGGTAACCTACAATTCCACACATATCGTTCTATTTTAGAGGGGTATATGTTATTACAATTTTCAACAGTTCAGTGTCCGGACTGTTAGGTCGGGGTCCGTTAACCACTGATCTGTTTGCTAAAGTATTATTCCCAAACGGACTAATCAAAAGAATTTCCGATTGATTACTCCCAGGAGTATAATTTTGTATTATTTCTTGTACATATTGCGTAATTCGGAATCTGTATCGCGAATTTTCAGCATCAAATGACCCATCGATTACACGATCTCCCGTTTCAACCTGATCCGGTAGAAATTCAGCAGTTCCGTTTTCCAATTTTCTACTAACCGATAGTTTTTCTAGAGGATAATAGGGTTCATTTGTGTCAACAGGGATATATAACTCTGCCAGATTAATAACTTTAGGATCTTTAGCGAATTTTGCTGCTATATCTTTTAATTCAATCTGGATATCAGTTCCAATGGTTGCCTGAAGATATAGTTTATCACTTCCTGCAGCAGTATCATCAAGAATATTTGCAATGGCGGAATTGGCATAATCATGCTCATAAGTTGAATAATTAGCTGTCAAACTAGAAGTAATAAAGCTAAATTTTGTTGTGTCGTTATTTGTGTGATAATGTAGTGTGATATTTGTAAATCCACTTAGGGGGTTGAAGTAGAAAACTGCACCATTACTATTCGTTTGGTTAGTTTGAATAGGCATAATTTTAAAACCTTTCATATATTGTACGAAAGCTTCATTGGTTTCAAAATTGGTTGAGTCCGTTGTCATGAGGTTTTCTCCCCATATGTCGTCCAATCGAATTCTAATCTGAGGTGGTTGAGCTACCCCGTCAACATGAACACTATCAAATAAACCCACCAGCCCATTAAACTCTCCTATTAGATTGGGCTTAACTTTTGTTTTTTCATCTGAATAATAAATGTTATCCAACAGTATGTCTTCAGCTAGTTCGAAGACCTGAAAATGCATCAAAGATTTTAATTCTGAATCTAGATCTTTTTCTCTATATCCTCCGGTCAGCCTAAAAGATACAAATGCAGAATCGAATACTGCATCAGAAGGAAATGTAAACCCTTCCTGCTCCAAATTATATTGAGAAACGTAAGAAATAACACTAGTACCGAATGTAGGATCTTTATATGCCCCGAGCATACCTACAAAACGTTCATCAGTACGCTCTCTTTCGGCTTCTATGGTACGCGCACTAATATGAAAACTATCAGTTGTTAAAAGTAGAACGTCATTATCTCCTACCTGAACCTCCCTTCCTATGAGTTCACCTTTTCTACAAGAGGTGCTTAAAAATGTCAGAAAAACTGAACATATGATTAATGCTATACGCATATTTTGAATAACAGATTGTTATGAATAAACTATGATAAGAGATAAATATTACTCAATAGTAACTTTATCTAAAATTTCATCGTATAGTTTTTCAAAAGGCTCAGCGTATTCGTCCGGGTCTCCCTCGTGTACCAAGCTTGGACAATCTTTTGAATCAATATATGATTGAACATCTTCACTTAATCCCTGATCACCAATCACTATAGCATCAGATAAATCAATTGCCGTTTTATGCAGACCATCGTATGATACCGTATCCAGATGTTTTAGAATATCATCTTCAATATCGTCATGCTTAAGCTTAGATTTAAGATCTTTATCAAGATCACCATTTGGAATATCACTAAAAGCAGAGTATACAATCTTACTTTCATTAAATAACGGATCATCTTTATACATCGTCTTTAAATAGACTGGTAATAAAGAAGCCATCCATCCGTGACAATGGATAATGTCCGGAGACCATCCTAGTTTCTTAACGGTTTCCAAAACACCTTTAACAAAGAAAATAGAACGTTCATCATTGTCTGGGAATGCTTCCCCAACTTCATCAATTAAGAAAGCTTTTCTTTGGAAATACTCCTCATTGTCAATGAAATAAACTTGCATACGTGCAGGTTGAATTGAAGCAACTTTAATGATTAATGGATGATCGATGTCGTTTACGACCAAATTGATACCTGATAAACGAATAACTTCATGTAGTTGATGTCTTCTGGTATTGATTTTTCCAAATCTGGGCATGAATGTTCTGATTTCCATTCCTTTCTCCATCATTCTCTGAGGGAGAAATCTTCCTAAGGTTGACATCTCGCTTTCCGGTACATACGGTGTGATTTCCTGCGAAACGTACAAGACTTTTACTTTACTCATAAAATTGCTTTATTATCCTTCTCTCCGTAAAAATTCGCACAAAAGTACTACTTTTTATAGTGCTAATCAAGTTTTGAAGTAGCTTTGCCCGTTATTCAATGCGTGATTTAAAGTAGTTTAACAATGTTGGTTTATAGATCGTTTGGTGAATTAAGACAATTTTTGGATGGTCAGGTTAAGGATGGAAAGACCATTGGTTTTGTGCCTACCATGGGGGCATTACATGAGGGACATCTGTCACTCATTCAGGAATGTAATTCCAAGTGTGATGTGTCCGTTTGCTCTGTATTTGTAAATCCTACGCAGTTTAATAATCCGGACGATTTAGAGAAATATCCCAGAACGGAAGAAGAAGATTTAAGGAAGCTAAGAGTAGCGAATTGTGATGTTGTATTGGTGCCAGATGTCAACGAGGTGTATCCGGATGGTGAAGAGTTGAAACTGCAAAATATTGTTGATCTGAAAGGATTGGATTCGGTAATGGAAGGAGCACACCGACCAGGTCATTTTGATGGGGTTGTTGAGGTTGTAAGTCGATTTTTTAATCAGATTAATCCTGATTTTGCATTTTTTGGAGAAAAAGATTTTCAGCAATTAGCAGTGATTAGACAGATGGTTTCTGAGTTGGATATGCAAATAAAAATTGTGGGATGTCCTATTAAACGAAACAAACTGGGGTTGGCTTTAAGTTCTCGAAACGTACGTTTGAGTAAAGAAGGAATAAAGGTGGCTACTTTGTTATATCAACAACTAAATTGGTCAAAAGCGCATATTGACACATTATCTGTCAATGAAATAATAAAATCGGTCAAGCAATCGTTAAAAGCGCATTCTCAGGTAGAGTTAGAGTATTTTGAAATTGTTGAATCCAAAACGTTAAGATCTATTAAAACAAAGAGAAAGAAAATCAGAGCATTTATTGCGGCATATGTAGAGGGAGTGAGGTTAATAGATAATATTTCATTAATTCCATAGATGATTTCTTTTGATAGCCGAATTTCATGAATAACGGATTAATACTAATTTTGCAAAAATTTTTGTAGGACAAATGCAGATTGAGGTTTTTAAATCAAAAATTCACCGGGTTAAAGTTACGGAGGCGGATTTGAATTATATTGGAAGTATTACCATAGATGAGGATTTATTGGATGCTGCGAATATGATTGAAGGAGAGAAAGTTCAGATTGTTAACATTAACAATGGTGAGCGATTGGAAACATATACGATAAAAGGCGAGAGAGGTAGTGGAGAAGTGTGTTTGAATGGGCCGGCAGCAAGAAGAGTTGCTGTAGGTGATGTGGTGATCATTATTTCTTATGCGACAATGGATTTTGAGGAAGCTAAAACATTTCAACCCACAATAGTTTTTCCAGACGAAGAAACGAACTTACTTAAATAATTGCTTTGGTTAAAAAAATTGCAATTTCCGTATTAAAAATTGGAGTACCTCTCGGGCTGGGAGTATATTTGGTATGGTATTTTTTTGATACACTCACTGAAGAGCAAAAGGAACAAATAGCAAACTCTATAGCTCAAGCAAATTACTGGTGGGTTGGAGTAGCCGTTATTCCTGCCGTATTAAGTCATATTAGTAGAGCTATTCGGTGGAAATACACCTTAGAACCACTTGGTTATAAGCCAGATACGTTTAATAGCTTTTTTACGGTAATGATTGGTTATCTAATCAATCTGGCAGTACCCAGATTAGGGGAAGTTTCGCGTTGTGGATTTATGAATCGGTATGATAAAATACCTTTGGATAAATTAATCGGAACCGTTATTGCCGAACGGTTAGCAGATTTAGTTATGTTAATCCTTGTAATTACTACTGTGGTTTTGATACAGTATGATTTGATTAGCGATTTTGTAAATGGATTATTGGCTGATAAAATAGGTGACGTTTCAGGTGTAATGGTTTTGCTGACTTTGATCGGGCTAATGGTCGCGGGTTTTGGAGGTTTGTATGTTGTATACAAAGTAGACTGGAAACTTGAGATTCTCAAAAAAATACAAGAAGCAATTAAAGGAATTGTTTCGGGAATCACGTCTATTTTAACGATGAAAAGTAAAGGAATGTTCATATTCCATACGATATTCATATGGATCATGTATTTTTTAATGCTGTATTTTAACTTTTTTGCTTTGCCAGAAACAGCTTCTATATCGTTTAGTCAGGCATTGACCGCATTTGTTTTAGGAGGTCTGGCGATGGCTTTGACCAATGGTGGAATTGGAGCCTATCCAATAGCAATACAAGCTGCTCTGCTTATATACGGATATAGTGAGGCTGCTGGAGGTGCATTGGGTTGGATTACCTGGGTAGTGCAAACAGTACTGGTAATTGTTTTAGGTGCGGGATCTATGTTGTTAATACCGATCTATAATAAAAGGAAAAGTGTCGTTACTGAATCGAATTAAGAATAAAATAGTCTCGTTAGAAAGCGCAAAGTCGCTTACTGGTGAATGGAAGACCAGTGGAGAAAAAATAGTCTTTACCAATGGTGTTTTTGATTTAATTCATCCCGGTCATATTACTTATTTGGCGGATGCTGCATCTTTTGGAACCAAATTAGTGATCGGTTTAAATGCTGATGAATCTGTAAAAACATTATCGAAAGGACCAGCGCGACCAATAAAAGATGAATTTAGCCGATCCATGATTTTAGCGGCAATGGAATTTGTAGATGCTGTCATCATATTTAATGATTCCACACCATATGAGCTAATTAAGTCTATACAACCAAATGTGTTAATAAAAGGTGGTGATTATGATGCTGCAGAAACTGATACAACCAGCAAGAAATATATTGTAGGTAGAGATGTTGTGAAGCATGCAGGTGGAGAGGTGTTTGTAATTCCATTTTTAGAAGGTTATTCAACGACTTCTTTGGAAAAAAAGATTATTGAGGCAAATCAATAATTTAAGTTAAACTCTAAAGTTATGGCAAAGGTAAAGAAGGCATATGTATGCCAGAATTGTGGCGTGCAATCTGCGCAATGGGTGGGTAAATGTAGTTCCTGTGGAGAATGGAATACATATGTGGAAGAAATTATATCTCAACCTGAGAAAAAGAGTTTTGCAGAAAAACTAATTGATAAAAAGTCAACCAGACCCGTTCCGATTCAAGAAGTGACTTATGAGGATTTGCCCAGGATTATGTTATCCGATCAGGAATTAAATCGGGTTTTGGGTGGTGGAGTCGTACGTGGTTCCGTGACTTTGATAGGAGGAGAACCGGGTATTGGAAAGTCCACTTTGCTACTTCAGATGGCTTTATCAATGTCCAATAAAGTATTATATGTTTCGGGTGAAGAAAGTGCATCGCAAATAAAAATGCGAGCAGATAGAACGGGAATCCATAATGATGCTTGTTACGTGATTAACGATAATTCGTTGGATGTTTTATTCAATCATTTTTCAGATCTGTTACCGGATATTGTAATCATAGACTCCATTCAAACTGTTTTTTCCCCATTAATAGATTCTTCTGCAGGAAGCGTAAGTCAGATACGAGAATGCACGGGTCAATTGATCAAATATGCCAAAGAAACAGGAGTACCTGTATTTATAATCGGGCATATAACCAAAGATGGAAATATAGCTGGGCCAAAGGTGTTGGAGCATATGGTGGATACTGTTTTACAATTTGAGGGAGATCGCAATCATTTGTTTCGATTAATCCGTTCCATTAAAAATCGTTTTGGCTCAACGAATGAATTGGGGATATATGAAATGCAAGGGTCTGGATTGAGAGAAGTAGATAATCCTTCTGAAATATTGCTGTCTACGCATGATGACCATTTGAATGGAATGGCCATAGGAGCAATTACCGAGGGACTAAGACCGATGTTAATCGAAGCTCAGGCTTTAGTGAGTACTGCGGTATACGGTACCCCGCAAAGATCAGCTACCGGGTATGATTTACGAAGAATGAATATGTTATTGGCTGTATTAGAGAAAAGATGCGGGTTTCGTTTGGGAACACAAGATGTATTCTTAAATATGGCGGGAGGAATTAAAGTAGATGACCCGGCAATTGATTTAGCAGTGGTGAGCGCCATTTTATCATCCAGTGAGAACATTGCCATTGACGGAAAAGATTGTTTTGCCGGAGAAGTAGGGTTGTCAGGAGAGATCAGACCAGTATCGCGTATAGAACAAAGAATTACGGAAGCGGATAAATTAGGTTTCAAAAGAATATTTATATCTACCTATAATAAACTGAGTTCCACACTATCTGTTGATATCGAAATTAAGATGGTTAAAAAGGTTGATGATGTATTTGAAACACTATTTGGATAGAAACTCAAATAATCTTCGAACTATAACTTCGCTAATGGATGTACCAATCTATCTGCTTTAAGCAATTCTAGTTTTACGGAACCAACAATAACTTTGGCTTCGATTAAAACAGGAATTTTATTTTTATCGTCAGAAATATAAACAACTAAATCATCCGGATCACTAAATACTCTTCCCGACTGAACTATAGGTTGAAATTTAAAACAACGGTATTTGCCTGATTTGATGTTAATGGTCGCCTTACCAATGTATTTTATTCTAATAGGTTCCACCTGACCATCGACAAATGCCTTAAACGACAAAACATCTCCGATTTTATATTTGTCCAAATCAATACTTCTCGCATAATAATAGGCACTTACTAAATCCTGAATTCCTGGGGGGACGTCAACGGTATCGTTTTTTTCTGTAACCACTTTTCGTTCGTTATGATCAAAGTTGTATTCCTGATCAAAAACAAAACCGCCCTCGTCAACATGTCTTACAAATCTATAGGGTTCTAATGTTTCAGTATTCATATAGGTGATGTATGAATCACGTACTTTAAAAAAGAAATCAAAAGCTCCGGTACTATATCCTTTACCCACAACTTTAGTGCTCATTTCACCATTCACATAGTGAGATCCTTTGCTGATTTCAACTGTGGCTTTTCCTGCGTGAATAATGCCATAATGAGCCAGATATTCGAGACGTTCCCCTTTTTTAAATACTTGATAGTCTACAATTTTTAATTCTGTGTATTCATTTCCGGATTCAGGAGATATGAATGCGAATTCCATCAAACTGGATAAAATCAACACAGATAATATTCGGATTTTCATATCGATTAAAGTTTAAAATTAATAACTGGAATTTACAACTTATAGTATCCGAAGTCAAATGTTATGCCGTTTTTAAGGTTAAGAAATGGAGCAGTCTGTTTTTAGGATTTAGGTTTTCCCGAAACAATGATAACGATTTCACCCTTAGGTGGATGATCTTTGTAATATTGCGACACTTCCAAAAGAGTACCTCTTTTATGCTCTTCAAACATTTTCGTCAGCTCTCTGGAAACGCAAACTTTTCGGTCAGACCCAAAAAACTCTCCGATCAGATCTAATGTTTTTACCAATCTATGAGGAGATTCATAGAAAACAATGGTTTTAGTTTCTTCCGAAAGCGCGTTTAATATTTTATGACGTCCTTTTTTATGCGGCAAGAACCCTTCGAAAATAAATTTATCACAAGGTAGTCCGGACGCAACTAATGAAGGAACAAAAGCCGTAGCTCCAGGTAGGACTTCTACCTCGATTTCTTCTTCGACACATGCTCTAACCAGAAGAAACCCGGGATCTGATATTCCTGGAGTTCCAGCATCACTTACCAACGCGATATGTTGTCCTTGTTTAAGTAAATCGGTGTATTTGCTGGTAACTTTATGTTCGTTGTGCATATGAAATGACGACATGGGAGTGTCTATTTCATAATGTTGGAGTAGTTTTTTTGTTTGACGGGTGTCTTCGGCAAGGATTAAGTCACAATCTTTGAGCGTATCAATAGCTCTAAAAGTTATGTCTTTTAGATTTCCAATTGGAGTAGGAACTAATGTAAGAGGTTTCAATTAATGGTAAGTTTGAATCGTTTGTAAAATTTGAAAATGACTTCTATCATCCTCAATCATTGCGACTACTTTTTGAATCATTTCATGAACAATTTCGGCCGAGTATCCCAAACTGATTCCAAAACTGACACATAATCGATTTTCGCGCTCGTGTGTTTCACCATCGACCAACATCATTTCAATCAGATCAAGCATTTTTTCCGCTCGTTCTGTTTTGTCATCAATGATTACAGATTTTACATGAATTGAGTTTTCAATAAGTCCTCCAATTTCTTCCAAAGTGATGTAGTATTTGTCTGATTTTTTAAATAAAAGCTCCAATTCTGATTTATCTAAAATTCCATCAGCAAATGCAATAGACAGTAGGTTTTTGAAATGTTGGTTTTTCGTTGCTTCTTCCATTCCCGTAAAGTTAATTAAATCTACGTTTAATTAATGTGATAAACTTTTCAACTGTTTCAGATTCCATATTCCATTGGTTTTCTTCTTTGAGTTGAATATTAATGTATCTCTCTGCATCAGCTAAACTAGCTATATGATCTAATTCTGTAAGAGCTCTTTTGAACGCCTCCATATTACCATTGAATAGTTCATTTGAAAATAGAAAACGTTCGTTCAAAGCAATGGATTCTGCCAGTTTTTGGATGGTATTGGCTCTCAATTTATCCGCGACAGAAGTATGATTTGGAGCTACGGTGTCGTTAATTTCTTTTTTGATTTCCACATCAGACTCGTTATCCTGATCTTTCGATACGACATCGTCAATGCTTTCGTTTTTTTCATCTAAATCTACCTCGTTTGCTTGCAATACAGGCTCATCTAAAATAACTTGCTCTTGCTCTTGCTCTTGCTCTTGCTCTTGCTCTTGCTCTTGCTCTTGCTCTTGCTCTTGCTCTTGCTCTTGCTCTTGCTCTTGCTCTTCAACCAATTCATGTTCTTCGATAATAACTTCTATAGTTTCGGTTTCTTCATGAGAGGTTTCGATAATAATTTCAGCTTCGGGCTCCTCTAAAATTTCACTTTGTGTTTCCGCTATAGGAGTTGATAAATCTTCTTTCAGAACTTGTTCAGTTTGAGATTCCTCTACAGGAGTCTCATATATATCAACAGCTTCTTGAGATTCGAATTCATCAATTTCTTTTAAGATTTCCTCACCGTAATTTGGAATCTCTGATTTTACAGGTTCTGCAATCTCTTCTTCCAATTCTAAAAACTTAACCTGTAAATCGGCATCTTCAGGTAGTTCATGTAAAAACTTATAGATGGTAAGTGCGCTATTTAACTCCTGCGTTTCTGTCAACATGGAATCTAACCACTCCGAAGACAGTTTTTCTGTTGTAAAAACCTTTTCTGCCTGGGTTAATAAAGTTTCAATTTGATTGGCTAATTTCTGTCTAAATAGTTTTTCCCTAGTTCCCATTTTCATTTTTTGTTTACTTGATGATACAGATTAAATCCGTTCATAAAATAATCGACCACTTACCTGATAAACGCAAATTTAATTAGATTTGTGTACAACTGAATTAGATATTTTCTATAATACGTTTTGAATTAGTTTTTACCTGAATGCCAACGCTTTTAGGCGAGTGTTTTTTTGGGGTAACGAACGCGAAACATAAAAAAATAAAATCCAAATAGCTGGAAATAGATGTTTTTAGAGAAACTTGTTAATCAAAATACGAGAAAGGGCTGGATCGAGGTAATATGTGGATCGATGTTTTCAGGGAAAACAGAAGAATTGATTAGACGCTTGAAAAGAGCCAAGTTTGCGCAGTTGAAGGTGGAGATATTTAAGCCACAAATTGATAACAGATATCACGAAGAAGAGGTGGTGTCTCATGATAGAAATTCTATTTCATCAACTCCGGTTCCGGCTTCATCCAATATTTTATTATTAGCCAATGATATTGATGTTGTGGGGATAGATGAAGCACAATTTTTTGACGATGAGATCGTAAACGTATGTAACCAGTTAGCCAGGCAGGGAGTCCGAGTGGTTGTAGCGGGTTTAGATATGGATTTTATGGGAAAGCCTTTTGGCCCAATGCCTGCACTATTGGCCACAGCTGAGTACATTACAAAAGTACATGCCATATGTGTGGAATGTGGTGATTTGGCGCAGCATTCGTACCGTTTTTCTGAAAATGAAGATTTGGTACTGGTAGGAGAACAAGAGAGTTATAAACCGCTATGTCGTAAATGTTTTTCGAGTAAATATGATGAAAAAGAGATGTTGAAAATCTCTAAATCAAAAGATGAAATTGACGAGCTATAGTGCCATTGAAATAGGAAGGGTTTTGGGAGATGTTACCCATATTAAAAACTCTGATTTATGTATTTCACACTTATTAATTGATAGTAGAAAAGTACATCATAAAGCGCATACATTATTTATCGCTCTGGTTGGTGATTTTCGAGATGGGCATCAGTTTATTGAGGAGTTATATCAGCAAGGTGTAAGAAACTTTTTAATATCAAAGGAAGTTAAAGGATGTCCTGATGCAAATTTTTTTCACGTTGATGATACCTTAAAAGCTCTTCAGAATTTAGCGAAAGCACAGCGAGAAAAATCTCCAATCCCGGTGATTGGAATTACCGGTAGTAATGGTAAAACGATCGTAAAAGAATGGTTGTTTCAATTATTACAAAAGGATTTAAAAATAGTAAGAAACCCTAAAAGTTATAATTCTCAAATTGGGGTGGCTTTATCGGTTTGGCAGATGGATAAAAGTTATGATTTGGGAATTTTTGAAGCTGGGATTTCACAACCCGGTGAAATGCAGAGACTTCAGGAAATAATTCAACCCGAAGTTGGAATTTTCACAAATATTGGTTCTGCACATCAGGAAAATTTCAAAAGTTTAAGTCAGAAGGTTAAAGAGAAACTGGAATTATTTAAGCAGGTTCGTTATTTGATTTATAATGGGGATGTAGAAATTATTTCAAAGGAAATAGAATGTTGTGTGGATCGATCCAAACTTTTGATTTGGGGCACAAATGCCCATGCGGATTTAAGGGTTTTGGAACAAAATCAACGTGCTGGAAATACGTATGTAAAAGGGATATTCAAATCTGGGGAAGTCAAAGTAACGATTCCTTTTGAAGATGATGCTTCTGTAGAGAATGCCATGCATTGTTGGATGTATTTATTGCATCAGAATTATTCCCAGTCAGAGATTCAGAAAAGATTCAATGCATTGGAACCGATTGCCATGCGTTTGGAACAAAAAGAAGGAATCGATGGGAGTGTGATTTTAAACGATGCATATAATTCAGATCCAAAAGCTTTAGAAATAGCATTGGATTATTTAGGTAGGTTACAAAAAAGAAAAAAGACGGTAATCTTATCAGATATTCTACAAAGCGGAGAAAGTGCGGATAGTTTATATAAAAAGATTAATTCTAGTCTAAGCGATCATAATATCTATCAGTTCATAGGGATTGGAGAGGAGTTGTTTAGACATCAGGACCTTATTGAAATAAGGAATAAGCATTTCTTTTTGAATACACAGAGCTTTATTGATCAGATTCATGCGTTTGATTTTTTTCATCATGGTGTTTTAATCAAAGGAGCAAGAAAGTTTGAATTTGAAAAGATAACCTCAAGACTAATTCAAAAAACACATCAAACACAATTAGAGATAAATCTGGACGCCCTAAGACATAATCTCAGGTTCTATAGAAATAGATTGGCCGGAGGAGTGAAAATCATGGTGATGGTAAAGGCCTATGGTTATGGTGCAGGCGGCCCGGAGGTGGCCAGATTATTGGCGAGTGAAGGAGTTGACTATTTGGGAGTGGCCTATGCCGATGAAGGAGTGGCCATTCGGAAAGCAGGAATTGGAATTCCGATAATGGTGATGAACCCATCTGTGGAAGCTTTCGCAACCATGATAAGCTATAATTTGGAACCTGAAATTTATTCGCTAGATGCTTTTAGATCGTTTGTTCGAGTATTGAATAGTGAAGGAGTTTTAAGTTCGAATTATAAAATTCACTTAAAGATAGATACAGGAATGAATCGTTTGGGATTTCGTTCCGAAGACTTAGATGTTTTTCTAAAAGTTTTGAAAAGAGAACGTTACATAAAGGTAGCTTCGGTTTTTTCTCATTTGGCGGCAAGTGATATGCGAGAGCATGATGAGTTTACCAAAGAACAAATTCAAAACTTTGAACTGGCCGCGGTCAAGATAGAAGGGCAATTGGGGTATGGATTTATTAAACATATTTCAAATTCTGCTGCTATTGAGCGTTTTAATGCGCAGTTAGATATGGTGAGATTGGGTTTGGGGTTATATGGTGTTGCGGTCTCGGAAAAAAATCAGAACCATTTAAAAACAGTTTCTGCTTTAAACTCGATTATTGTCCAGATTAAAAAGGTGAAAAAAGGAGAATCCGTTGGCTATAGTCGAAATTTTATGGCATCGCAGGATATGAAGATAGCTATAATACCAATTGGATATGCGGATGGTGTAAATCGGAAATTAGGGAATGGAGTAGGACATGTGTTTATTGGTGGGAAAAGATGCCCTATTGTTGGAAATGTGTGTATGGATTTGATTATGGTGGATGTTACAGATATTTCTGCACAGGTGAATGATAGAGTAGAAATATTTGGTGAACATATTCGCGTTCAGGAAATAGCCAATAAACTGGAAACCATCAGTTATGAGGTCTTATCTAGTATTCCTCCGCGTGTGAAAAGAGTATACATAAAAGAAGACTCATGATTCGGTTATCTGTTGTCATAATAACTTTTAATGAAGAAGTAAATATTGAAAGGTGTTTACGTTCTGTACAGCATGTGGCAGATGAAGTAGTTGTAGTAGACTCTTTTTCTACAGATAAAACTCAGGAAATTTGTGAGCGTTATCAAGTGCGTTTCATTACACATCAGTTTGATGGTCATATTGAGCAAAAGAACTGGGCATTAGATCAGGCAAAGTTCGATTATGTTTTATCACTAGATGCAGATGAGGCATTAGATGAAACTCTGGAGAAAAGTATTTTAGAAGCGAAAAGGAATTGGGTAGGTTCGGCATACAAAATGAATAGAATGACCAATTATTGTGGCGATTGGATCAGACATGGAAGCTGGTATCCGGACACCAAATTACGTTTGGCGAAAAGGAGTGGGGTATATTGGGGGGGTGATAATCCACACGATAAACTTTTGACGCACGATAAAAGTAAAGCGACCCATTTAAAAGGAGATATTTTACATTATTCTTATTATTCCATTGAAGGACATATTCAACAACAAGAGAAGTTTTCAACTATTGCAGCTCAAGCCATGTTTTCAAGAGGCAAAAAAGCACCCTGGTATAAATTGATATTAAATCCAATCGCCTCAATAATTAAGGATATCATAATTAGAAGAGGTTTTTTGGATGGTGGAGCCGGATTTAGAGTGGCACAAATCTCAGCGATGTCGGTTTACTGGAAATATAAGAAGCTCCGTCAACTTTGGAACAATACGTGAAACTAATCCTCAGGATTGGGCTGTTGAAATAAGAAGAGAAAGTAGAAAAAGACTGCATATGTTACCCCAAACTGAGTTTCTAAGGTGTCTTCATCTAACATGGATACTGCAAAAATGATGAAAGATCCAATAAATAGATATGAATTGGAATTTGGTTTTACCCAAAACCCGGAAATTAAGGTAGTAATGAAATAGATTAACCCTAATACGCCAAATGTAATCCCCATGGTAAGATATTGGTTATGTGCACGCAGTTGATATTTCTTTTTAATAATATATGGGAGTTCTTGATACTCCATATTAAAGTATTCCTGAACGTCACCTGTACCGACACCATACATCCAATTATCTCTTAAAATTTTAGACCCTACCTTCCAGAATAGAAATCTTTGACCTAAAGAATTTCCTTGTGGATTTAATCCAGTACTGTAATTATGAATCTCCCAGATATAGCGATAAATCATGGTATTGATGTTTTTATCATCCAGAAATCTAATATTGGCAATACCATTTTCAATAGCCCAAATATCAAGGTCAGTAAGAGCTTGTACACCCTCTTTGTCTTTCCTTAAATTTTTTGACGTCAGATAGCGACTTAAGACCGAGGATAGATTTTGTCCTTTAGCGTCCAATCCATCAAAATCCAATTCACTGCGTTTATTCCATTCTGATTTGAGTTCTTCAGGAGCAATAAAGGCATGAACATACTGACCATTTTCAACCATTTTATGTCCAAGATTGAAGTAGTATTCCTCGCCACTTTTTGAGTGGGTATCAGCTGTGCGTAGATCAATTTCTTCAATATCATAGAAAGATTGAATTTGAACGATAATATTTCCAATAAAAAGTAGAGCTAGAAAGATGATCCCAAGTTTGATTTTTTTGTGGTATTTAAACTCTTTGTGCGATGAAATAATCCAAAGTAGAATAAATCCAGAGGTCAGTACTGCCACAATCCCAGACATGGCTCTCAGCATAAATAAGTAGATGATAAACCACAAACCTAAACCAATAAAAACGGGTTTAAACTGCTTCCAGTCTACAGATTTTATGCTCATGTAGAACGCAGAGAAAACCGCAACTCCCATCATTAAACTCAATCTAATATGTGACATAAATGGAGACATAAGTCTATAATCATCTCCAGGTTGAGATAAAATGAAATAGATTACTGAACCTACGATGCTACTCGCAAATGAAGTGGCCAGAAAGAATAATAGAATCCATTCAAATCGAGTTTTTGAAATTTGATCTGAGGATCCTAGGATTACGGGTATGGCTAGAAGCGGAAGTTTGATTTGAATATCTCGATAGGCGTAATCAAAATTTGTTGTCCATAGGAGTCCAAGAACATGAAGGAAAAATAGTCCTACAAATAGAAGAATCACAGGATTTTTTTTGATCCTTCTGAGCTTTTGAATGTAGTTTCCTTCAAGCAAATAATTTGCGGATAAAAGAATAATACTGATACTTACCAGAAAGTGTGAAAACTGCATCCCAATAACAATAAGGATGAGTAATCCAGTGAAAATATTCTGATGAATAGTCGCTTTATTTGATAAGTATTTCTGCAATTCCTTATTTGCTTAAAGTAGCTTTATAAGTGTTCGCATCAGATAGTACTTTTTGAGCTTCAAGCACATCTTCATCTTTTACCAGACTTTGTTGAATTTTACCAGATTGAAAGTAATATCTGGTCACAATTTCACTTTCCAAAAAGCGCGTGATTTGGTCTTTGAAAATATCAAGATCCTTTGCTTTGTTTTTGAAAATAGCATCTTCCAGGTTTTTAAAGTCTTTTTCAATATCCGTAACATATTGTTCTTTCTCCGCTGCTTTTTCTAACTTTTCCAGCAGCTTCTCTGTTTCGGTAGAATAGCTGTAGTCCTTATCTTTTAGGAATTCTTTGAACTTATTGTATTCTTCATTGTCAATGACAAACTCATTTGCAGGTGCTATAGAGTTATGTTGACTTTGATAAACTGTAGCGTAATCAAAAATTAGTTGTTTTTGTGCCAGACTTATCAAAATAGGACTTGGAATAATACCCTCAACTTTAAAATCAGGTTCAATTCCGGCTCCATCTAGTACTTTTCTACCTGATTTGGTAGAAAATTCTTTTCTCAAAGAATCCGGAATTTGTGTAGCATGACCTTCTTTGTCTTTATGTGAATAATCCAGTTTTTGAATACATCTGCCACTCGGAATATAATACTTGGCCACGGTTAATTTCATTTTGGAATTGTATTTTAAATCTCTGGTTTGTTGCACAAGCCCTTTTCCAAAAGTATTGGTCCCAATGATCACCCCTCTGTCCAAATCTTGAATAGTTCCAGATACAATTTCTGAGGCGGATGCGGATCCTCCGTTAACAAGAACAACAAGTTTAATTTCAGTATCAACAGGAGGTTGAGATGTTACGTAGGTTTGATTCCAATCAGTAAGTTTGCCTTTAGTTTCAACCACCTTTGTGCCAGTTGGGACGAATAAACCCACAATATTTACGGCCTCACGAAGTAGCCCTCCTCCATTACCTCTAAGGTCAAGGATTAAATTCGTAATTTGATGTTTTTCTTTTAACTCAACCAACGATTTTTTGACTTCTGAACTCGCAGTTTCTGTAAAACTGTTTAATTTGATATATCCGGTTTTTTCGTCTATCAAACCATAATAAGGAACATCTTTTATTTTAATTTCTTCACGTGTAACGGTTATACTAATTGGAGCATCTTCATTGAACCTCTTAATAGACAATACCATTTCCGTATTTGGTTCACCTTTTAAGAAACTACTGATTTCCTGAGTGCTTTTACCTTTAGCCGATTTTCCATCAATCTCCAGAATAATATCACCGGCTTTTAACCCGGCTTTATGTGCCGGTGAATTTTCGTAAGGCTCGGATATAATGACATAATCATCTTTTCTGGAAATTAAAGCTCCAATGCCCCCGTATTGTCCAGTGGTCATAAACCTAAAATCTTCTATGTCAGATTCAGGATAATAAACCGTATACGGGTCGAGTTTTTTTAACATCGCATCGATTCCGGTTTTCATCAGATCGCCAGGTTCGGTTTCATCTACATAATATGTATTTACATTTTTGTAGACGGAAACAAAAATGTCCAGATTCTTACTGATCTCGAAATAAGTATCCTGAAAACTATATAATCCAAATGAAATAACTGCTACAGCAGCAATAACCCATTTTGAAGATCTTTTAAGTTGATATCTTTTACGCATTCTAATTCGTTTGTTTTGATATTAGTTCTTCTAACAAATCTTTCATTCGTTCTTCTATTTCTGAAAAGCGAATTTCTTTTTTGCCAATATAAATAATTCCAATAGCTAAATATGTATTGGAATGTTCAAATTGTTGTTTTATTTCATTTACATGCAGACGGAATGCTTCGGAAATAACTCTTCGAATTCTATTCCTTGTAACCGCAAGTTTAAAACGTTTTTTTGGGACGCTAATAAAGTGTTGAATCCCAGTAAGATTTGGGTCTTGGTGTTTTAAATAGATTAAACGAAATGGCTTTTTGGTTATGACCTGCCCCTCAGAAAAAAGCGCATCAATAATGCGTTTGCTCTTTAAATGACTTTTTCGTTTGTTTTCGAATTTCACAATACAAAAAAAGGGTTTCTTACGAAACCCTTTGTATAATATTAAGAAGAAATAAGATTATTTCTTATTGTGTTCTTTGATGTAATTTTCAATAGCCATTGTCATTGATGGCGCATTTTGAGTTGGTGCTTGAATATCAATTCTGAAACCAGCTTCTTTCGCAGCTCTGGCAGTAGTTGGACCGAAAACAGCAATTCGTGTATTGTTTTGTTTAAAGTCCGGGAAATTTTTAAGAAGAGATTCGATTCCTGCCGGGGAAAAGAAAACTAACATATCATATAGTACATCTTCCAAATCACTCAAATCTGAACAAACAGTTCTATACAAAACAGCTTTTGAATATTTGAACTTATTCTTGTCCAATAATTCAGGAATCTCCTTTTTTAGGATATCAGAACAAGGAAGAAGGAAACTTTCTTTTTTGTGTTTCTTCATAACCTCGATCAAATCAGCAAATCTTTGTTTACCATGGAAAATTTTACGCTTACGATAAACTACATATTTTTGAAGGTAATACGCTGTTGACTCAGAAATACAGAAGTATTTCATGGTATCAGGAATAGTCACTCTCGATTCTTTAGCAATTCTGAAATAGTGATCTACTGCGTTTCTAGATGTGAAAATAACAGCAGTATGATCCAATAAATTGATTCTTTCCTGACGAAAATCAATTTCACTTACACCTTCAATATGAATAAAAGGTCTGAAATCAATAGTTACTTTATGCTTGTTACTAACTTCAAAGTAAGGGGAACGATCCGATTCCGGTTTTGGTTGTGATACGAGTATTGTTTTTACTTTCAAATCCATAGATTGACTTAAAAAGAGATTTTGTTTTGCTGTTACGGTTTTAGATAGACTTCACTAATAGAAATCTACTTAAAGCCATTAACGGTAAAATTTCAAGGGCGCAAATGTACAAAATAATGTGAAAGACCTGACTATTAGTTTGTTTAACTCCTAAAAAAAAAGATCTAATTAATCTATAAAGAAAAGAAATAAGCATGACTCCTATTCCAAGACCTACTAATTGGGTAGAATTTAGCGTGTAACTAAAACTGATTAAAATGATTAGCGGGAATAGAAATACACCAATCATTTGAATAGAAATAATGTTTAGTGAAAGATAAGTATTGAATATTTGAGGCGTTTTAAATAGAAAGGAAGACCCTAATATCAAAATGGTTTTAACAAATAGGACAACAATAAGACCAATTGCGATAAAGAAAATGGTTGTTTTTGACTGTAACAAATCAAACCAAGAGAAAGGTAAACTTAGTTTCTGAACAAGCTGAAAAAAGAAAATAGAAATAACGGATATTCCGGAAAAAAACATCCCAAAAGAAACGAGTCCGTTATACCCACTTTTATCATTCAATTCCTGAAAAAGTGCATTATTACTAATAAAGGTTTTACCGATGCTGATGAGCCCTTTGAAGTTTTTTTGATAAAATGCAGACCACAGTAAGAGGATTCCGAAATAAACAAAAAACATATTGGCCTCACTAGACGATTGAACAGGGGTAAATGGTAAAGGTGGTTTATAGACCTCCTTTGAAATCAGAAACTCATTTGGTTTAAAGTGGGATAATAAGAGTTTTTGTTTTTGCGTATGAGGAGAAACATTTTTTAAGACCAATAAACTATCCATAGCAATGGTAGAATTGCTATTTGATGAATCGATATAAATATTGGAATTCTGCGGCATTTTCGAAGCAACAAATTTAATGGTGCTGTTGGAGATAAATGAATTAAATTGAAACAAATAATCATAGAATTTTGAACAAAAAACTTTAAAGTTTTAGTATACCTTTGGCGCTCTAAAACAAGAAAAAATGACAGATAGATTTGAGGCTCACGATTATTATTTGATGGATGAGTTGCTAACTGAAGAGCAAAAACTATTTAGAGATTCATTGCGTACATGGCTAAAGAAAGATGTATCTCCAATTATTGAAGATTATTACGAACGTGCAAAATTCCCTGAGCAAATTATTCCTGGATTGGGTGAATATGGATGTTTTGGCCCATATATCCCAACTGAGTATGGAGGACCTGGATTAGATCAAATTACGTATGGATTGTTGATGCAAGAATTGGAGCGTGTAGATTCTGGAGTTCGTTCAACATCATCTGTACAGTCTTCATTGGTAATGTATCCGATTTGGAAATATGGCTCAGAAGAGCAAAAACAAAAGTTTTTACCAAAACTTGCTACAGGTGAATTTGTAGGTTGCTTTGGTTTAACGGAGCCTGATCATGGATCGAACCCGGGTGGAATGACAACGAACTTTAAAGACATGGGAGATCACTATTTGCTAAATGGAGCAAAAATGTGGATTTCAAATGCGCCAATTTCTGATGTAGCGGTAGTTTGGGCAAAAAATGAAGAAGGTAGAATTCACGGTTTGTTGGTTGAAAAAGGTATGGAAGGTTTCACAGCTCCGGAAATGCATGGGAAACATTCATTACGAGCATCAATTACCGGAGAGTTATTATTTGATAACGTGAAAGTACCAAAAGATAATCTTCTTCCTGGCCGTTCCGGTTTAGGAGCACCTTTGTCGTGTTTGGATTCAGCGCGTTATGGTATTGCATGGGGAGCTATTGGTGCTGCTATGGATTGTTATGATTCTGCTTTAAAATATTCAAAAGAAAGAATTCAATTTGATAAGCCGATTGCCGCATATCAATTGACTCAGAAAAAATTGGCTGAAATGATTACTGAAATCACCAAGGCACAATTATTAACTTTCAGATTAGGTCAGTTACGTGAGGAAGGAAGAGCTACTTCTGCTCAAATTTCTATGGCAAAAAGAAACAATGTAGACATGGCTTTAAAGATTTGTCGAGAAGCACGTCAGATCCATGGAGCAATGGGAATCACAAATGAGTATTCTTGTATGCGTCATATGGCGAATTTAGAATCAGTTGTGACCTACGAAGGAACACATGACATACACTTATTGATTACAGGAATGGATGTAACAGGAATTCCTGCATTCAGTTAGTCTTATTAGATATTACATTTTAAAAGGCGTTAAGAAATTTCTTAACGCCTTTTTTTATTCATGTATTGCAGAAAGTCGCTTTATATCAGGTTCAATCCAGTGATGTCTGGCGTGAACAGAAAATAAAAGTGACTTACTATAAAAATCCAGTGGATAGTCGCTTTTTCCAACGGATGAATTAATAAAATTATTGGTTGACTCTTCTATACTATCCGAAGGATTGGTTTGGATAAATAATTGTGCCATATGTAGCCAAAATTTGGTTATGGTTTCATGATAACCTTCTGTGTCTGTATTGGGGGTGCCTACAGAGCAATTATGCGCTGTAATGTACGACCGTACTTGTTTTAAAGCATCCTGTGTATTGTTTTTTGAGCAGTACCAAATGGCTACTACCAGATGGGCTTCATGAGTCCATTCCACTTTAGGGAGTTTTTGATTTTCAAATCGATCAATTAAGTGACGGATTTCCGCCATGGTATAATTCTTCATAATGAAGTCTATGATTATAAAATGAATAAAAATTGATTATTAAGGGTGTCTTAATTCTATTGCTGCTGCTGAAGCTGTTTTAGATAAGGGATAAATTGGGTCAAACCAATTATGATTCCAGCAATAAAAAAGTATGATGCAAAAACAGGGTTATGAAATAGGGAAAATATCCCAAATATAAAGAGACTAATCACAGCGCTCCATCTAAATATTTTAAGACTTCTAAGAACAATGAATTGGTTCTTAAATAATGAGAGCAGCATTGAAATAACAAATCCTGAAACTGATATTAGAGATAGGGATAAAAGAATTAGAAAAATAGTGATTTCACCTGGAGTCATAAGGTTGTTGCCCCAAACATCAGCGAATACTGATTTTTGGATAATCACAAAAATTAAAACAGCCCATATCCTTTTCATTTACAATAAAATTCAGAAGACGTGGGGCAAGGTATTAAATTAAAACGAGATAAGTTTTAAGGTGATTTTTAAACCTTTAGAAGGATAGATGGTCAAAGAGATATTACGAAACAAAAAATTATAGTTATGATAAGAAAAAGTGTAGTAGGTATTTTGATGTTTTTTTCAGTGATTTCTGTGAGTGCCCAACAAAAGTATAGAGGAATGGAAAATAAGTCGCCAGATGAATCTGCCGAGATGATTACAAAGAAAATGACCGAGAGATTGGGTTTGACAGATGATCAGGCAAAGAGAACAGAAGAAATTTATGTTCAGTTTTTTACTAAAAAGAAGGAACTCGAAAAAGAATATCCGGAACTAAAGCAGGCGAAAGAGGAGTTTAGAACCTTAATGGAAACAGAACGAAGCCGTGTGAAATCTATTCTAACCATAGATCAACTTCAAAAAATGCGATCCATGAAAAAGATGAAACATGATGAAAAACCCAAGCGTACGGGTATGGACGAACGCATGGCTGTAATGAAAGAAGAATTAGCACTAACTGCTAAACAGGAGACAGAATTAAAAGAAGTGTTTGAGGATGTTGCTGCTAAGCGTAAAGAAATAAAATCTAAGTATCCTGAGTTGGAAGAAGCAAGAAAGGAAATGAAGGTTTTGAAGAAAGATATGATGACGCAGTTAAAAGAAGTTCTAACTGACGAACAATTTGAAAAGTTCCAGTCGTCTCGACAAAGAGGTCATGGAAGACACGGTCATGGAAAAAGACGATAGGTGGGTTGTTTAAATAAAAAAAAGCCGATTCAATTTGAATCGGCTTTTTTTTAAAATTTTAATTCTGATTTTGAAACTCTTCTTCCTTCCAACCAAGACTCGTAAGATTTTTTATCCAATTGATACCATGCTTTTGCAATATTGGATTTTAAAATCACCTTTAGTTGGTTCTTCTTCTTGTTTAAATTTACACTCATAGTTGGGGTTTAATCGTTTTATTAAAATTGTTTAATTAGGTGTTGTAAATTTAGAAAACTTTTTAATATACCCAACTTGGAGCCGATAAATATTTACAGTACTATGTTAATAATCTTCTTCTTCACGTATATGATTTTCTTAGGTTTTTGACCACTTAACCATTTTTGAGAATCCTCATGATTTAAGATGATGTTTTCAACTTCTTTAGAATCAATGTCTAACGGAAGACTGATTTTAAATCTCATTTTTCCATTAAAAGAAACTGGATAATTATGATCCGACTCAACTAAAACTTCAGGATTAAATTTTGGAAATTTAGCGAAAGAGATTGAATCTGAATTTCCAAGTTTTTGCCAAAGTTCTTCCGTAATATGTGGCGCATGACATGCAGCTAAAACTGCCAAATCAGATAAAATCAAACGATTATTACACTTCGCACTGCTCAAATCATTTACACAAATCATTAAATGACTAACGATAGTATTAAATGAAAATCTATCCATATCATCCTGAATAGATTTAATGGTTTTATGCAATATTTTTAATTCCTCTTTTGTTGGTTCTGCATCGCTGACATTCAATTGGTCGTTTTCATCATGATACAATGCCCAGAATTTTCTTAGAAAACGTGAAACTCCATCAATACCTTTGGTATTCCAGGGCTTATGCATCTCAATTGGTCCTAAAAACATTTCATGAAGTCGTAATGCATCCGCACCATACTGTTCAATCAACTCATCTGGATTAACCACATTGTATTTGGATTTAGACATTTTTTCGACTTCACTGCCACAGATGTATTTTTCATCCTCCAGAACGAATTCAGCATTAGCATATTCTTCACGCCATTGTTTAAATCCTTTAACATCTAAAACATGGTCTTTTACCAGGTCAATATTTACGTGAATTGGAGTTACATTTTCACCTTCGGTAAGACCTTTTGAGATAAATGTATTTGTTCCTTCTTTACGATATACAAAGGCAGAGACCCCCTGGATCATTCCCTGATTGATCAACTTTTTGGCTGGTTCGTTAAATGGAATAGTTCCCAGATCATTTAAAAATTTAGCCCAGAATCTCACATATAGTAAGTGCCCTGTAGCGTGTTCCGCACCTCCTAAGTATAAATCCACCTGATTCCAATATTCCACGGCTTCTTTCGAGAATAATTCAGAATCATTTTGAGGGTCCATATATCTTAAATAATACCAGGAAGATCCCGCCCATCCAGGCATGGTGTTGGTTTCTAGAGGAAATCCATCTTTTGAAATCCATTTTTCTGCACGTGCTAATGGTGGTTCACCATCTTTAGTCGGTAAATATTTGTCTACAGCGGGTAATTCCAAAGGCAAATCAGATGAGTCCATCATATATGGCATACCATTTTTGAAATAAGCCGGAATAGGTTCTCCCCAGTATCTCTGACGACTAAAACCGGCATCCCGTAATTTAAAGTTGACTTTACGTGTACCTATATTACGTTTCTCCATTTCATAAATAGCTAAACCAATAGCTTTTTTTGCTTTTAGTCCATCCAGAAAATCAGAGTTGGTGAGAATGGCTTGTTTGTCTTCGATAGCACCATTACTTAAATCTCCATTTTCAATAATGTTTGGAATAGGTAGATTAAAATGATTTGCAAAATTCCAATCACGTTGGTCACCTGAAGGAACGGCCATAATAGCCCCGGTTCCATAATGTGCGAGAACATAATCTCCAATCCAAATAGGAATATCCTCACCCGTAAAAGGATGTTTCACATATGCTCCTGTAAATGCTCCGGAAATGTGTTTTACATCAGACATACGGTCTCTTTCCGAGCGCTTACTCGTGAGCTCAATATAAGCCTCTACTTCTTCACGTTGCTCAGGTGATGTGATTCTTTGAACGATTTCATGCTCTGGTGCAACGACCATAAATGAAACTCCGAATATCGTATCAGGACGGGTGGTGAAAACTTCAATCTTTTCATCACTATTTTTAACTTCAAAATGAACAGTAGCTCCTTGAGATTTTCCAATCCAGTTACGTTGAATCTCTTTGATGGAATCCGGCCAATCTATAGTGTCCAGATCGTTTAAAAGACGATCAGCATAGGCTGTAATTCTTAAAGACCATTGTTTCATTTTTTTCTGTTCTACAGGAAATCCCCCTCGTTCAGAAACACCATTTTTAACTTCATCATTGGCCAAAACAGTTCCAAGTTCCGGACACCAATTCACTACAGTTTCACTCAAGTAAGCCATTCGGTAGTTCAACAGTTTTTTATATTGTTGATCATCCGACATGTTATTCCAGTCATCATCAGAAAATGAAAACTCTTCAGAGCAAGCAGCATTGACATTTTCAGTACCTGAAGATTTAAATCTATCAATCAATGTGTCAATAGATTCTGCTTTGTTTGTTTCGTTATTATACCATGAATTAAAAAGAGAAATGAAAATTTCCTGAGTCCATCGGTAATAGTCTTTTTCAGATGTACGAACTTCTCTGTCCCAATCGAATGAGAAACCTATTCGATCTAATTGTTGTCGGTAACGCGCAATATTTTCTTTAGTGGTAATATCCGGATGTTGCCCTGTTTGAATGGCATATTGTTCTGCAGGAAGTCCAAATGAATCATAACCCATCGGGTGCAAAACTTCAAATCCCTGTAACCTTTTATATCTGGAGAAAATATCAGAAGCAATATAACCTAGTGGATGACCAACATGTAAACCCGCTCCAGATGGGTAAGGAAACATATCCAAAACATAATACTTTGGCTTGTTTGGGTTTATTTTGCTTTTAAATGTTTTGTTGTCAGCCCAGTAGGCTTGCCATTTTTTTTCTACATCAAAAAATTTATAGGCCATTTTTTTGCTTTTTATTGCTTAATAATCAGCCGACAAATGTAATGCGGATTTATGCAATTTCGAATGGTGACCACAGATAAAATGTAGCGATAAATCCTTTGGGCGTAATTGTTGTAAAATGTGCAAAATTGAAATTAGCGAATAAAAGGGTTAATAATTGTTATTAAATGGAAAACAAACCATTTATCAACGCGTTATTTGTTCAAAACTATTACAAGCTGACTTTTAATAGTGATGAATGAAATGGACATTTGTAATGAAATAAATCAAGAATAAGAATGCGATTAAGAGGGATTATAAATTTATTGTTAGTAGGTGTTGTTTTGGGTGGAGTTGTTTCTTGTGTGCCAGCCAAGAAAGTGAGTGAAATCACTGACAACTATGAGAAGTGTGAAGAAAACAGAAGTTATTTAGCATCTGAAAATGCACGTTTAGAAAAAGAAAGTACTGAAAACAAAGCTGATTTAGAAAGAGCTGAGGCAAAATTGAAGAATCTGGCAAAAGATACTTCCCGAACCGGAGAGCAATATCGTCAATTGAAATACCAATATGATCGATTATTAAAAACCAATGCAGAACTGGTAGAGAAACAAGACGTTTTAAGTTCCGGGTCTCAAAGAGAGAATAAGCAATTAATGAGTGAGTTACTCAAAGTGCAGGAAGACCTTCAGGCGAAAGAAGATAGTTTAAAATTATTGGCGTATGATCTAAAAGTTCAAAAGGGAGAGTTGATGCAATTAAATGAGGATTTGAAAGCCAGAGAGGCCCGAGTTAAAGAATTGGAAGACCTTTTAGCACAAAAAGATGCAGCGGTAAATCAACTTAAAAACCAGATCAAAGAAGCGCTTGTTGGGTTTGAAGATAAAGGAATTACGGTAGAACAAAAAAACGGACGGGTATATGTTTCAATGGAGGCGCAATTACTATTTGGTAGTGGTAGTACGGCCGTTGGAAGTGAAGGAAAGCAAGCGGTTATTCAATTAGCAAAAGCATTAGAAGGACAATCAGATTTGACTGTTTTAGTAGAGGGGCACACAGACAGTGATAAAATGAGTGGTCGTGGAGCCATTAAAGATAACTGGGAATTATCTGCCGAAAGAGCAATGGCAGTTGTGAGAATCATGTTAGGTAATAGTGAATTAGACCCATCTATTTTAACTGCTGCAGGTAGGGGGGAGTTTAGTCCAATTGCTTCAAATGATACTCCTGAAGGAAAGGCTAAAAACCGTAGAATTGAGGTGATTTTAACTCCGAATTTAGATAAGTTATTTGAGATTTTGGAAGATGGAGATGCCTCTGCAACAGAGGAGTAATCAAGAAAAACGAAAGGCTTATAATTTCGGCTCGCAAGAGCAGATGCGATCTGCACGGGATATGCTAATATTGTAATTCGATTGTGGATACACCAGAGCATATAAAAGAAATCGTACGGAATCTTCCGAAGAAACCTGGAGTTTATCGTTTTTACGATAAAGACAGGAAGATACTATATGTAGGAAAAGCCAAGTATTTAAAGAATAGAGTTTCTTCTTATTTCAATAAGATTAAATATGAGAATAGAAAAACCAAATTGCTGGTTCGGAAAATTGATCATATTGAGTATATCGTTGTTGAATCAGAGTACGAAGCTTTATTGCTGGAGAACTCTCTAATCAAAAAGCATCAACCGCATTATAATGTAGCGTTGCGAGATGATAAGACATATCCCTGGATTTGTATTAAAAAGGAACCTTTTCCCAGAGTATTTGCTACGAGAAATTTAATAAAAGATGGTTCGGAATATTATGGACCGTATGCTTCTGTAAAGATGATGCATACCGTTCTGAATATAATTTCCAAGCTATATAAACTGAGAACATGTTCATACCATTTGTCTCAAACCAATATTGCGAATAAGAAGTATCGCGTTTGTTTGGAATATCATATTGGGAACTGTTTAGGTGGATGTGAGAATAAACAATCAGAATACGATTACAATAAGAGTATTGATGAAATCAGACATATCCTAAAAGGAAACCTTGGAGATTTAACCAAAGACTTGAAAGAGACTATGATGCGATATGCTTCTGAGCTACAATTTGAAAAGGCACAGGAGTTAAAGGATCGTGTGGTGCTATTGGAAAATTATCAGGCCAAATCAACCGTTGTGAATTACAAAATTCATAACGTGGATGTTTTTAGTATTGTATCTGATAGTTATGCGGGATATGTGAATTTTATGAAGATCAATAGTGGAGCAGTGGTACAACTACACACTTTGGAAATTCGTAAAAAAATGGAAGAAACGGATCAGGAGTTATTGGCCATTGGAATTGCGGAAATTCGACAGAAGTTCGGAAGTACTTCAAAGCAACTGTATTTATCGCAACCGGTGGATATGGAAATGGCTGATTTGAAGATTACGGTTCCAAAGATCGGAGACAAAAAGAAATTAATTGATATGTCTTTGCGTAATGCGAAGTACTTTATGATGGATCGTTATAAGGCCATGGAAAAAGTAGATCCGGAGAGTCATTCCAAAAGAGTAATGAATCAGGTTCAGAAAGACCTTCGATTAAAAGAGTTACCGGTGCACATTGAATGTTTCGATAATTCAAATATTCAGGGAGAATTTCCGGTGGCTGCATGTGTAGTGTTTAAGAATGGGAAACCGTCTAAAAAGGATTACCGACATTTTAATATTAAAACTGTTGTTGGTCCTGATGATTTTGCCTCTATGGAAGAGGTGGTTTACCGTAGATACAGCAGATTATTGAAAGAAGGAGAACCATTGCCCCAACTGGTAGTAATTGACGGAGGTAAGGGGCAATTGCATTCTGCAGTAAATAGTTTGGAACGTTTAGGACTAATAGGGAAAATTGCGGTGGTTGGAATCGCAAAAAGATTAGAAGAAATATATTTTCCGGGAGATTCGATACCCATATATCTGGATAAAAGATCTGAAAGTTTACGGATAATTCAGTTTTTAAGAAATGAAGCGCATCGATTTGGGATTACACATCATCGTAACCAAAGAGGAAAGTCAATTGTGAAAAGCGAATTACATCAGATAAAAGGTATTGGCCCAAAGATTTCAGAACAATTGTTGTCAAAAATCGGTTCGGTAAAAAGAATCAAGGAAGCCACATTGGATGAGCTCTCCATTATTATTGGAGAGGCTAAGGCAAAAATAGTATGGAATTACTTTAATTCTTAATCAGGTCCATCTCTACCACCCAAATTCCTCGAAGTTCGTTTTCTCCATAACCTGTAGCGGCATCATTTGGATATAAAGATTTAAGTTTCTTTTGGACGTCTGGTTGGATGTTTACGTGAGGGGTGCCATGACATTGAAGACACATTTTGCTAGTGGTAATAGGGTAATATCCTATCATTTTACCATCGATCTTCTGGAGTTGAGGGGCAATAGATTTTCCCTCTTTGAGTGCTTGTTTTCTGTTCAGAATATATTCTAATTCTAGTGCGTTGGCTTTGTTTTCTGGGTTTCGAGGTTGATCAGAAACACGTTTTATTTGAGCATTTAATTCTTGGGACATACTGTCTGTAAGTGTAATTGCTCTGGTATTGCAAAACGAAATTGCTGCACTTGTGCCATTTCGTTTAATCGCTCCCTTTAGGTTCTTCCCCAATATGGATTTAGTTGAAAGCGCAAGTTTTTTTCCTTTCTCGATATAAGACATAGAACCAGGATCAGATTTGTGTTTTTCTACTTCGGAGGTATAGTTTTTTGAATACCAATCAGGCTCTTCTATAGATGATTGGTATAAGTAGGAGGCGATTTGAAGTAACTCTTTATCGGTTAAATCCAATTGAGGCATAGCGCCATAATTATCTTCAGGTGCTAAAAGTTTGTTTTGAGGTTCAGGTTGATTGATAAATGTCGCCAGTTTTTGGTGAAATTCCTCAAAAGAGTTGGATTGATCTTTATAGATTCTACTGATTTCAGCCATATCATATGCAATCTTGTCGGTATTGTTATGAGGAGCTATACTATGACAAGAAAAGCAAACAGAATTTAAATGTTGAAACCCCATTTTGATATTTTCAGCAGGAAACTCCTGTGAGGAGGTTTTGTTTTTTTTCTGGGAATGGTCATCCGTTTGTTCAGAACAACCGAAAAATGATAAAACTAATATTGCACTTAAAAATAGAAAGGACGTTTTCATATCAATACCTTTAGTGAAGTACAAAATTAAGGAGTTAAATACTTGTTTTTGGTAACAAAACTCACCACATGAGTTTTCAATTAAAGCATTTTTAAAATGTCTTCAGCGGTGGCGCGATTGGTATAGTTGTAATCAAATTGTTTGTAAATAATTTTGCCATCGGTATCAATGATAAAAGTTGCTGGAACTGGAAGTTGAGCCGTGTCTTTTCCATTATTTTGAGCAATATCCGTATCCAGATTCTTTAAAATTCGTTCTTGATATTTTTGGGTCACGTCAAATAAGACGTCAAAGTTTCTACAGATTTCTAAATTTGTATCTGAAATGAAGATAAAATCGGATTGGGTGTTTTCTGCGGTTTTTGAAGCACTAGATTGTTGTTCAGGAGAAATAACTAAAACTGTTGCACCTTTTGCTTTTATTTCTGGCAATGAATTATTTAGCGTGCTTAAATAGCGATTACAAACCGGACACCATTCACCACGGTAAAAAATAACCACTACAGGTCCTTGTTGAAGTAATTTATCGGTATTTATTGCGTCTCCTGTAATAGAGGTAGTCTTGATATTCGGAGCCAGAGTATTTACTTGAAGTCCAATGGGTAAGGTAGACGTAGTGTCCATTCCATACTTATTAGGATTTGTTTCTTGAGCAGAAGCGAAAAGCGAAAAGAATACGATGCCAACAAAAAGAAGATATTTCATGATTTTTTGAAGGCAAACCTAGCTTCAAAGATCATTACGAAATGACAGGCAGATTACAATTCACTGTGAAGAGACTGTTATTTGGCCGGAGCAAACTGAATAGATCGGGCTATAGATTCAATTTCTCTATAATATTCTCGTTTGTCAAATTGTGGTGCAAAAGCATATCCTGAAATACAATAAATCATACCTTCATCTTCATTTAAAACAAAATATGTAGCCATTGGTCCCCCCATAAAATTGTTTTGCATGCGCCACAACCCGTGAATTTCTTTAGCAAAATGATCTTGATAATTTATTTCTTTCGAAATAGGAGGGTAGTAACGGTACTCGGTAGTCATATAACTCCCATCAGTCGGTCCGGGAATATAGGTTTGAAGTACAGAGTCACGCAAGGCAAATAAGTTACTATCCAAAAATTGTTGCTTTTGGCGATATGGATATTTAAAAATTAAAAGTCCCTGACTAATTTGATGCTGATATCCTCCCTTTAGTTTCTCTCTTTCAATTCGAATCCAGGCATGACGGTTATCATGAGATGCTAAAACCGCTTCTTTGGGAATTACAGCTTCAATTTGTAATTCTTTTTGCAATTTCTCCTGAATCGATTTATTTGGTTTGGACTTGTATTTCGAATAAAGACGGTTAAACTCTTTAGCTTGAATCGTGTGAATCATTTGATTTGCGTTCTCATTGAAAATGTCAATCAATTCGTCACGATTACTGGCGATGACTCTAATAACCAATTGTCCATTGGCCCATGCGTTTTTATGATACGTAACTTCTCCAGAGCTATATCTATTGGTGTCTATTTCAATGAGTACGACATTTCGAAAAGTTTGAAAAATTCTATCAAAGTCACTTTTATTGGTTCGAATGACATTGAATAAAGGCTCATCTTGTGGCATGCCATATACAGGCTTTAGAAAATGCGACTGGATGGTTTCTCCAATTTTTCCATTCCATTGATTGGTAGTGGTTACAAAGATGACTTCACCAGGATTACCGGAAATGGACATTAACATTTTATTCTCTTCATCGTTATTAGAACAAGAGAATAGCAGACCGGATAAAATGGTGAAGGAGAGTATGAATTTAAGAATCTGGTTCATGATCGTCTGTTTAAGATTCACCTACAATAATATTCGTGCCAACTTTAAGGTTCTTGTCATTTAAATCTTTGTTCCACTCTTTTAGCTTTTCAATGGATACTCCATTGGCATTTGCGATATCCCATAAAGTATCCCCAGACTGAATCTTGTAGTAGGTATAGTTTTGATCACTTGTTGTTACTATCGGTTTTGGTTTAGGCTTTGGTTTTGATTGGGCGTATTTACCTCGTGGGTAAATCACTAACTTTTGTCCCACTCTTAAATTGTTGTTTCTTAGACCATTCCATCTCTTAATATTGGTCACACTCACATGGTAACGATTGGCAATTTTGCCTAAATAGTCTCCCGATCTAACACGATAAACCACACGATCTTCAGAGAAAGGTTTAATTTCTTTTCCTTGATTTGGTTTTTCTTTTTTAGCTAAAGCATAAATTGTTTGTTCGTTTTGAACGAATAATTCAGTTTTTTCATGTGGTAAGTAGAGAATAGATGTTTTATTGCTATAAGCAGGAATATAATTCAACTTATATGAGGGGTTAAAGTAGGCAATGTCTTCAACCGGAATATTTAGATTTTGCGATAATTGCTCAAAGCTGATGGCTTGTTTTACCTGAACGGTATCTAATTCAAAATATGTGGCTTTTGGCATAACCGGATAAATGTTATGTGCAGAAGGATTATTCATAACATAATTTACAGCAATAAATGCAGGAACATAGCCACGAGTTTCTCGAGGCAAATAAGGATATAAATCCCAGTAGTTACCATCTGATGTTCCTGATCTTCGCATGGCACGGTTTACATTTCCGGGGCCACAGTTATATGCTGCTAATGCCAAATCCCATTTGTGATATATTCCATATAAATACTTGAGATATTGAAGTGCAGCATCGGTAGATTTAATTGGGTCCATACGCTCATCCATATAGGAGTTTTGATTTAAACCGAACATCTTTCCAGTGGCATACATAAATTGCCAAAGTCCTACGGCACCAGCGTGTGATCTGGCTTTAGGATTTAACCCGGATTCGATTACCGCTAAATACTTGAGTTCAAAAGGCATTTCATATTTAGCCAATAACTCTTCCATCATAGGGAAGTACTGGTGTTGCAAGCCCAGTAATCTGGCAGTTTGTTTTCTTCTTTTGACCACATATAGTTTAATGAAAGCATCGGTACGTCTGTTGTAAACCAGATCAAATGGAGAACGCTGATCAAGAGAATCTAAAAATTTAGCGTAATACGCACTGTCATAATATGGTACGCTATCAAGTGCAAATTCATAAGTATTCAGGCGCTCAATACTTGTATCCACTTTATGCGACTCCAAATATGGCAGTCTGGCCATATGGTCTAATGCAAATACCACTTCATCACCTTTATCGATCAATAGGCTATCTATGTTAGGTGGTGTCTGAATGCTATCCTGAGCGGATATCATCGAGATAGATAAAAGTGTAAAAAGAAATGAAAAAAGTATTTTTTTAAAGCGCATAAAAACTTGTTTTCCAGTTGTTTTTGTGTCTTTGTTTTAAGACAATAATTGAAACCGAAAGATATTTAGATAATAACTTCCGTTTGTAACCTGCAAAGAAAGGTTTTTCACCGATTAATGTTTACGTAGATCCAGGTTAAATGTTGTTAAGTAGATCATAAAAAAGTTCATTTTTAAACGAGTCGAAGATTTTAAAATTGGGTTGGAAGGTTTTAAAAGAACCCAAGGTTTCTTTAAGATTGAATTTTTTTTGTGATACGGCCATAAATAAGCCTTTTTGAGAAAGGTGATCTGCTAAATACTCTTGTTCAATTTGACCCGGGGTTGGAACTATGATTGCAGATTTACGAAGTGTCATGTAATCCATTATGGATGAATATCCCGATCTGGAAATACAGGCTGTTGAATGAGTAATGAGCCCATGGAGTTGAGCTCCTGAAGCAAACGGGATATACGTCAAGTTGTTAGCCATGTCTAAAGGTTTCCCAGTTTGATATTGTCCTCCTACAATCACAACATGATGATCTAGACTTTTAGCTTGCTTTATAATGAGATGTTCAAATATTGAACGTTGAGGTTCCGGACCAGATAAAATGGCTAGAATATATGGTTTATTTATTTTTTTTTGAGGAGAGTTAGTCTCTACAGGTTGGCTAAAACGACTAAGAATTCCAACATACTTTACATTCCGGAGCCCCTTAACTGGATGAGAAAGTTGACCAGATAGGCCATTCATTTTCTCTATATCTGGTATCCAGATTTCGTCAAACTTATTCAGAAAGTTTTTATGAATAGAAGATACCAATGTGGAAAATACCGGAGCCAGAATGTTGGGTTGATGGGTTATAATGATTGATTTGGCATTTTTGTGAAACATTCCGTATCGATTATCTGAAATGATGACATCTATGCAATGTTCTTTCACGATTCTGCCCAATTCTTTTTTTTCTTGTCGTATGGCGGATAAAATCTTTGGAGAGGATTGAATCATATGTAAAGTAAACCGATCATTATCCGGATATGTGATGTCATAACCTGGAAGTTTAACAACTGGAAGACCAGGAAATTCTAATTGCAATAACTGAAAGGCACCTCCATCTGATCCAAGAATGATTTTGTGACCAAGGTTTTTGAGATGGTTAATGATGGGAATACACCTTGTGGCATGACCAAGCCCCCAGTTTAATGGAGCAATGAATATGGTTTTGGTATTAATCATGAAAAGTGCATAACAAATTAAAACTAAAGCATTCTATGTATCGCTTTGAATGATATTATTTTTGCCGAAATATTTGGATCGATGTCGAATAAGAATAAGTTGAATCGTTTTGCTGATGTAGCACGTTTTGAAAATGTTTTAGAGCCTTCCCTTCAAGATGTTATTGATAAAAACAATGGCGGAGAGATCAAATCTCACCCAATAAAAGGAAACTGGAAAAAGGAATTCTTTAAAAATGAAAATCCCCTGGTACTGGAACTCGCTTGTGGGGGCGGAGAATATACAGTAGCATTGGCACGTCAAAATTCCAATAAAAACTATTTGGGCGTTGATATCAAAGGGGCAAGACTTTGGAAAGGCGCAAAAATTGCGCTGGATGAGGGGTTAATGAATGCAGGGTTTTTAAGAACCAGAATTGATTTTATCACATCTTTTTTTGCAGTAGATGAGGTAGATGAAATATGGATCACGTTTCCCGATCCGCAACCACAAAAAAATAGAGCAAGAAAAAGGTTAACTGCTCCATTGTTTATTGAGCGGTATAAAAAGTTTTTAAAACCTGGAGCAGTCATCCATCTGAAACATGATAATGATTTTTTCTTTAATTATACTTTAGAACAAATTGAAGAACACGGATACGATCTTGAATTTGTTTCGCATGATATTTATGCGGATTTAGATTTAGTTGAGGATACTGATTTGAGAGAAATATTGCAGGTAAAAACGTATTATGAGGAAAAGTTTTCCGAAATTGGACACGTAATAAAGTATTTGCGATTTAGGATTACATAAATGACGGTAGTAAAACATTCAGAGAAAAATAAAGATTTTTTTGATCAGGTATATCAAGTAGTGAGATTGATCCCGAAGGGTAGGGTGACAAACTACGGTGCTATTGGTAGGTATTTGGGATCTGCGAGATCGGCCAGAATGGTAGGGTGGGCCATGAATGGAAGTGATAAATCAGGATTAGAGGTTCCGGCACATCGTGTTGTAAATAGAATAGGTGTTTTGTCGGGTAAGAACAATTTTAAACCGCCATCGAAGATGCAGGAACTATTGGAATCGGAAGGGATAAAAGTTGAAAACGATCAGATTGTCAATTTCAAAGAAGTTTTTTGGGACCCTAATGAGGAGCTTAAGCTTTAAATTCACAGATTTTAATATTTTTTTTCGCTCTTCAGCGGTCAGTTTGTAAACTAATAACGTCCAAATATTATCTTCGCCATCAAAATTGAATTATCGTGAACGACAGTATCGTTATCATACCAACTTATAATGAGATTGAGAACATTGAAAAAATGATTCGCAAAGTGTTTTCATTAGAGAAAGCTTTCGATTTATTGATCATTGATGATGGTTCTCCGGATGGTACTGCGGATGTGGTTAAAAAGTTGCAATCTGAATTTCCTGAGCGACTATTTCTTGAGGAACGTCAGGGTAAATTGGGATTAGGAACTGCATATATTCATGGATTTCATTGGAGTATTGACAGACATTATGATTTTGTGTTCGAGATGGATTGTGATTTTTCACATAATCCTGATGACCTAATTGTATTATATAACGAAGCACAAAATAACAATGCAGATTTGGTAATTGGTTCGAGATATATCAAAGGGGTAAATGTGGTAAATTGGCCAATGGGTCGGATATTAATGTCTTACTATGCTTCGGCATATGTTAGAATCGTAACGGGTATGCCTATTCGAGATACTACTGCCGGATTTAAATGTTACCGAAGAAAAGTATTGGAGTCTATAGGGATTGATGAGATTCAATTTAAAGGGTACGCTTTCCAAATTGAAATGAAATTCAGAACATGGAGGAAGGGGTTTAAAGTGATGGAAACTCCTATTATTTTTACTGATCGTCAGGAAGGAACTTCTAAAATGTCAGGAGGTATTTTTAAGGAAGCATTTTTTGGAGTGATCACTTTGAAACTTAAAAGCCTTTTCGGAAAGATTTAGTTTCTAATTGGTTATTGAGAGATAATCAATTTGTGCGATGTGGATTTCTCTTTATGTCGTAAGATCAAGATGTATTCACCCTGGCTCAAATAGGAAACATCAATCTCTTTTGGAAATGAAAATGGAGGTATGGATACCTGACGTATTATTTTTCCGGCTGTGCCAATAATTTGATATTCCGAGATATATTTCATTTCGCCTCCGGGAGATATGGTCACCTGACCGTTTGCGGGATTGGGATATACTTTAAGTCCATCCAGTGATGTGGTATTAATACTGAAGTTTGCTTTCGAAATAAGATCCAAATCCGGGTCTATCGTGATTTTATCTACTTTAAACGGAACTGTGGTTTGTTCGATTTGATTATTTGTTTCATGATACATATAATACCATAAACTGTCTCCGTTGTCACTCTCAATGAGAATGGGAACGTTAAGAAAGAAAAAAGAAACAGAAGCATGTGAAGTGGTTTGAGAGAGACTTAACTCTAGTTCAGACCCTTGTTGTTTCCATTCCAAATTGAAACTAGGATAGCCCTGGCCATAAATCCACTGATTTTTAAATGTGGAAATACTTTGACCGGTTTGCGCTTCTATATGGGCAAAGAAATCATCGGTATAGGCGAAGCCATATTTTAATCGTTGATCTGAAGCATATGATTTCACCGCGTTAAAAAAATGATCATCTCCAATTTGTTTACGGAGCATATGTAGCATGTAACCCGCTTTAGCATAAGATAGATTTGGATCAAATATTCTAGATACATTACTGGTATCATGTACATAGATACTTCCATCAGATAACGCTGTGGCTCGTTCTAAAAATGTTTTTTTCCATTGATACCAGGACGAATCCTGATATAAAAACTCAAAAGGGATTCCGGCAAAGTATGTGGCGAACCCTTCATTTAACCATATGTCACTCCAACTTCCACAGGTGATTTTATTGCCAAACCATTGATGCGCTAATTCGTGCGCGGTTAAACCAAATCCAAAATGATACATGAAGCTCATTGTTTGATGTTCCATACCACCACCTCTTCCAAACTGAGCATGTCCATATTTTTCAGACATAAATGGATAGGGCCCAATTAAAGAATCATAAAATTCAAGTAATGTATCTGTGGCCATCAGTTGATGAATTACATCGGCACTATCTTCTTTGTAAACATAGTTCTGTACCAATAGATTTCCCGTGCTTAAATTGGACTGGAAGTTTATTTCAGCATAAGGCGTTACAGCTATAGCCACTAAGTATGTCGCGATTGGATAATTACTTTTCCAATGAACAGTAGTTGTAGCATTCGGGTGTGGTGTTTCTGAGATTAAGTTTCCAATGCCGGCTACCTTATTTCCATTTGGTACGGTCACAAAGGTGTCTACAGAATCAGCTTTATCAGATAGGCTTTGTTTACAAGGCCACCAGTCTAAAGCACCATAGGGTTCAGAAAGTGTCCAAAGAATAGGGATATTTTGATGGTGATCTGTTCTAAATGATGCAGAATGTGGAGGAACACCATGATAATGAATAGTCACAGAATCATTTTGATTGTTTTGAAAAGATTGTTGGACAATCACCTGATTGTCGAGGTGTTCAAACGAGAGTGTCTGATGATTTTGGGTGATGGAGTCTACTTGTAATACTGAGTTGAGATCAAAAATAATTTGTGTAATATTTTGATTAGGAGTGAAATGGATACTGACATGCCCTTGAATATAATGGGAGTCGGGGGTTACATTAAGGTGAAGTTGATAATACGAAACGTCATAGTTTTGAGAGTGTTGAGATTCAGTAAAGGCCCGTTGGTTTTGGGTTCCTATTCTTTCGTACTTAACTATTTCTTCGAAATCTCTAACATGGTCATACTGTCCATAAACGGTAATAGATCCGAATAGAAAAAACAGATATAAGAATATGGTAAACCGCGTCATTGTAGGCGAAAATAGTGATTTTTAACCCGTGGTCTAAATAGAATGTGTAGCTATGGTTGAAAATTATGTTAATGATTTGTTGATAATAAATTACTCTTTCAAAAAGCTTGGTATAAGAGGGAAGTGGGTGATTATCAATGTTTAAAATATGTTAAAGTTTAGATTCTTGTAAAACAATTGCTATATTTAGGTCGTTAGTTTAGGTGTAACATAAAATTTGGGGATTTATGGAAAGTTTAAGAAAAGGAAGATTGGGACTTCTTGAGAAAACCTTGTTGGAATTCAAGGAGAAAGGATATACCAGTCTCGAAGAAATCAGAGAGTACTTGAGTACCAAGTACAAGTTAACCGTAAGTAATTCGGTTTTAAGAAGAAGAATGGAGAGCCTTAGTTTTTAAATAAAACCGGCATCCTTAGGAACAATTTCAGTTGGAGGGAATCCAAAATAGTTCTTAAAAGAAAAAGAGAAGTAACTTACGCTATTGAACCCAGTAGCGTAAGCCACTTCAGAAATGTTACCTCCACGTTGTTCAATAATTTGTTTCGCTTGCTCTAATCTAAATTCTCGTAAGAATTGATTGAAAGTTTTGTTTGTGATAGCTTTAACTCTACGTTGAACAGTCGATTTACTCAACCCCATTTCAACGACTACATCTTCAATTGCAAATTGTGATTTATCCAGATTGTCAGCAAATAACACAATAAGTTCACGCATGAAGATATCTTCAGTTGACTCCACTTCCGTTTTATTGGTTTCTAAATATGCTTTTGCTTTTAACTTTCTTCTAATCTCAATCAAATTCGCAATTCTGGCAATAAGCTCTTTTGCATTAAAGGGTTTTGTGATATAATCATCCGCACCATACTCTAACCCCATGATTTTAGATTCGGTCATGGTCTTAGCCGTAAGAAGTATTACCGGGGTATTGGTTAATGCCGGGGTTTCTCTTACGTTCTTTAATAATTCATATCCATCCATCTCCGGCATCATAATATCGGAAATAATCAAATCCGGCTCCTTCTTAAAGGCCATATCTAAACCTTCCTTCCCATCGGAAGAACTAAACACTGTATAGCCTTTAAATTTTAAGAGTTCTTCAAGGTTTTCTCTTACTGTGGCATCGTCTTCAATTACAAGTATATTGGACATGGATTTAAACGTTTTGATTGGATATTGTCACAAATGTAACATATTGGCGTTATTTTTGGCAATAGATTATGTATGATTTCTCTGCAAATAGTGCTCAATTGATATCTAATAACAAATCATCACTTCTAGATAAGTCACTTCAATTATTTATCGGTGAAAATTTATTTGAGAATAAAGTCAATATTTTTTTAAAGTGGTTATCCGACACTTATTATCCATATCAAACGGTATTCATAGCGCATGTGCCGCCTAAAATGCAAACGCATTTTAAGTCGCAAAAATGTGTTTATGGTGGAGAAACAGAAGAGATTTCTCAGCAGGATGATTTGATTGCAGCGGTAAAAAAAATAGAAGATCCTGAAAAGATGTTTTTTGGGGGATTGACCAATGAATTATCAAACGTATCCTTAAGAGCGGATTTTGAAAAAAATAGAATTATTTCATTTTTGATTTTCCCTTTAAGAGCACAGAAAAAAACAATTGGTTATCTGGCTCTACTCGAAAATGACACAGAACGTTTATGGACCAAAGAGGATAAAAAGGAACTAAATTCACTGAGTGTCATATTTTCCCAATATTTTCATTCAGCAACTTTAGAGCGAGAACTTTTTACAAAAGAAGATGTTCTTCAGAAGGCTATAGAAAGTTCTAACGATGGATACTGGCATATCGATTTAACACAAAATCAAATGCACTTCTCTCGTCAATGGAAGAGGATGCTCGGATTTGATGAAGATGAAATAGAAGACTCCTTTGAGACCTTTGAGAGTTTGTTGCATCCTAGTGACAAAGAAATTGTATTACAGGTTTTAGATCCCTATATGAAAATTGGTGTTGGTACTTACGAATGTGAGTATCGGATCAGAAATAAAGAAGGAAAGTACTTGTGGGTATTAACTCGCGCCAATGTTAATTTTTCAGAGAATGGTATTCCATTGCAATTTGTGGCAACCAATACTGATATAACTTCCCGAATTGAATACAAAAGGAAACTGGCTCAGAGCGAAGCCAACTACAAAAGGTTAATTAGCTCTATTCATGAGATTATATTTGAAATTGACCAGAAAGGGGTGATAACTTTTTTAAATGATGCCTGGGAACGACATTTGTTACTCAAAGTTGATAAAACGGTAGGAACCGAAGCATCAAAGTATATCCATCCGGATGATAGAGCAACGGGAAGTAAAATTTTTCAACTCAAGTATGATGGGGAAGATGTGATCCATAAAACAGAAGAGCTGAAATTTATTGCTGCGAACGGAAAGTCTGTTTGGATGGAAGTGCATGCATCAGTGATTTTCAATGAAAGTCATGAACTTCAAGGTGTGAAAGGGACTTTGATTAACATCGAAGAAAGAAAACGTGTTGAAATTGAAAACAAGGCAAGTGAAAATAAATTAGCTCGAATTTCTGAAAATATTTCTGACTTGATTGCGGAAATTGACGAGAACGGGAACTACTTATTTATTTCCAATGCAGTCCGCGGAATGGTGGGAAAGAACCCTGATGAGTTCATCGGCCGAAACGCTATTTTGGATATTCATCCAGAAGATCATAAAAGAATTAAAGCAAATCTATTTGATCAGTTGTTGAATGGAGCCAAACGTGTAGTAGAGCAGTTTAGAGTGAGAATGGCCGAAGGAGGGTACATTTGGATTGAGTCCGTTTTACAGCCATTAATTTCAGCTTCAGGAAAAAGAACTTTTATCGCAGCGACACGAGATATTTCAGCTCGAAGAAAAGTTGAAGAGGAAATGAAACTGGCATTACAAAAAGAAAAAGAATTGAATGAGTTGAAATCTAGATTCATCACGATGACCTCCCATGAGTTTAGAACGCCATTGTCGTCCATAAAGTCTAGTGTAGAGCTTTTAGAAATGTATGCTGAGGATTTGGGAGATCGATTTATTAAGCCTTTTGAAAAGCACTTTGGAAAGATTACCACGCAGGTAGGACGAATTAACAACTTACTGAAAAACATAGATACCCTGGGAAAAATTGAATCAATGGAGATGCCGTTTAATCCGGTAAATCAGAATCTGGTAGAATTTATTCAGGCGATTATCAATGAACAGATTGTGAGGGAGTTTCCAGATCGAAAAGTGAATTTGAAAATAACAGGTGATTCACGTGTTTTGATATTTGACCCGAGTTTGTTTGATAACTTGATTTGTAATGTACTTAAAAATGCCTTGTTGTATTCTCAGGATAAAGATGTGGAATGTGAGTTGGTTTTCGAAGAGGAAGGGTTCACAGTAGTTATTTCTGATCAGGGTATGGGTATCCCGGAAGATGAAATGTCACATTTATTTACATCATTTTTCAGGGCGAAGAATATTGTGAATTTGAACATTCCCGGAAATGGATTAGGATTAGTAATCGCAAAAAGAATTGTAGATATCCATCACGGTGAAATAAAAATTGAAAGTGAAGAAAACGTAGGGACAAAAGTGTCGATCCAAATCCCTAATCTTTCGAAGTAAGAATCATTTCTTGCCATGGAATGATTGTTTGATATCCTTTACTTCTGATTTTTTCAATTTCAGTTTGATCCCCAAGAAATAGGACGAAATCGCCTCCCCACGCTCCGAGAGATTTAAATGTGCCAATGATCTCAGGGAAATGCTGAGATTTTATAGTGGGGTACCCAAGAATATCTGATAATTTATTTTCATGTATTTGAAATAGTTCCTGAGCATGATCGAACTCCGTACATTTTATGAGTTGGTCTGTGATACGAGACACCTCTGAAACTAATGCTGTTTTATTAAAATCTAATTGACCGTATTTTTTGATTTCGTTACTACTGATTTGCTTTTGACCTAAGTATATGAAATATGCTTGTTCCGTCCATTTAGGGTTAAAAACAATTGGAGTATCCTTATAGTTGCTATCTGTTTTTTCAAACAGAATAGGTTGTATGGCAGTTGCACAGGCAATATCATAACCAGATCCGCCAAAGGTCATTTCCAGTAATTGGTAAGGATCTATTAGGCCCCATTGAGAAATGAGAGATATCAGTGTTGAGCTAGAACCGAGGCCCCAATTTCTGTCAAATTCCAGTTGGGTATCAACTCTATGGTTCCTGAGTTTGTGTAAGAAATCCGGTTGGATTTGAACGGCTGATTTTAATATGGTTTGTAATTTTTCAGCGAGTGATAGGTCATTATACTCTCGAATATTTAGATGCGGATCAAAAAGTACCTTTAGCCAAACATTTTGCGAAAAGTCCCAACTCGTCCATTTCAGACCAGGTATCGAAAGATCTTTTTCAATGGTTATTTGTTGACCTAATTTACACGGAATAGCAAATGCCTTTGCTCCATCCAAAACCAAATATTCGCCCGTGATAAGCAATTTACCATGGGCGTAATATTGTTGTTTTTCGTTCATTCTTACTGCGCAGATTTAGCTGCTCTGATTTCGTTGAATTTATTGACAATGTCGTTGTGTCTAGGGACTTTATCTTTAAAATAAATCTTAAAGAAGTCTTTCTCTTTGTCAGTAGCGCCAAGACCATTCAAAACATTCAGTAAGTGCATTTTCATGTGTCCTTTCTGGATACCGGTAGTTGTTAATGCCTTAAGTGCACCAAAGTTTTGCGCCAAACCAGAAGCTGCTATGATCATCATCAATTCTTTGGCGCCAGGATTTCCTAGAAGTTGATAAGCAAACTTAACCATAGGGTGTAAAGTGGTTAATCCACCAACAGTTCCTAAAGCCATTGGAATTTCCAACCAGAATCTGAAGATTCCATCTTTAACTGTACAATCCGTAAGGGAACGGTATTGACCTGATCTGGAAGCATAGGTATGTGCTGCAGCTTCAATAGCTCTGAAATCATTTCCTGTTGCTATGACTACGGCATCGATTCCGTTCATGATTCCTTTGTTATGGGTAGTAGCTCTGTAAGGTTCAATTCGTGCCACGTGAATGGCTCGCTCAAACTTTTGAGCAAACTCTTCGCCCGACATACCTTCAGTTGCCAGTTCCTCAACCGGACAACTTACTTCTGCCCTAACCAAACATTCCGGTGTGTAATTGGATAAAATACACATGATGATCTGAATATTCTTTTCTTCTTCTGTAAACAGATCAGATGTTTCAATTTCAGATTTTAAAGTTTGTGCAAATTGTTCAAGACAGGTATTGATGAAATTTGCCCCCATGGAGTCAATCGTCTCAAAGTTGGCTTTGATCTGATAATAATTAGGCTCTTCGTAGTTTTTGTTGATTAACATGATATCGGTAATCCCACCACCACGTTTTCTCATGTTGGCAGTAATCCCCTCAGTATCCTGATAAAATTTGTCTTTAATTGAGTTGAAAAACTTTAAAAGTTTGTCATAATCTCCATAATACACAAAGTGTACGTGTCCTATTTTTTTTGTGGAAACGACTTTTGCCTTAAATCCACCTCGTTTCATCCAAAAACTTGCCGCTTTTGCAGCAGCAGCAACTACCGAACTTTCCTCAATCGCCATAGGAATTACATAGGTATCTCCATTGATTAAGAAATTTGGAGCGACACCAAATGGCAAATAATAATTGGTCAGTGTGTTTTCAATAAATTCATCATGAACTTGTTGAAGTTTGGCGTCCGCATTCCAATATTGTTTTAGAACTTCTTTTGCGGACTCTTTATCAGAAAAATATTGATCAAGTACCCAATCAATTTTTGCTTCTTTGGTAAGTTTCGAAAAACCTTTTATTGCTTTTGTCATTGAATTTTTTTTCGATGAAAAACGATTTGTGAAAATCAATAGTATACAAAAGTAGGGTTTTGACAAATTTTAACGGATACCGAGTAAGATAAAAGCGATTTAATTCATTTCGGTTTTTTCCACCACGCGATATCCTAAAATACCTTCAGTAAAGACATAGGTAATGGATTTATGATAGCGGATTTGATAATAATCGAAGGTCCTGAATTTGGGATGTTCTTCTAGAGCATTGTCTTCAAGTTCCACGGTTATAATGGTGTATTCATTAGATTCCGGAATATGGATTTCGCTAATCTGATACGTTTCGCTGGAAGGCTGTCCGGTAAATGTAAGGTTGAGCAACAGGAAAAAACCGGTTAGTATGGGACCTATTCCAACAATGTGAGCGGTAATCCAATACGTATACTCCAGCCAGATGTATTTGATGATGAATTTATATGGAATTAGAGTACCCGTTAAAGCAAAAAAGAGATACCATTTAGAAGTTTCTATCCATGTAATTTCCGTTTGAAAATAAGCATTCCAGATAAGAAATAGTCCAACAAACCAAAAACCTGCAATGGAAGGTGCAATCCATGACGGAATATCTTTTTTTTGTTGTGGTGAACGAAAAGCAGATGATTTGTCTTTTGATATCGTAATTTGAGACATAAAAACCATAGGTTTGAATCTTGGTTGTCGTAATTTCGACCTTTCATTTTAACGATTCAAATGAAGAGATTCAAGATCAAAAATATCAACGTTTATTTAGTAAGCATATTATTTATATCATTCTTATTGTTTGAATCATGTATTAGTCAGACTCAAAATAAGCCAATGATGGAACAGCATAAATATACGAACCATTTAGTAGATCAAACAAGTCCATATTTATTGCAGCATGCGCATAATCCGGTAAACTGGTACCCCTGGGGGGAGGAGGCACTTCAAAAAGCGAAGGATGAAAATAAAATGTTATTGGTGAGTGTGGGATACTCGGCTTGCCACTGGTGTCATGTCATGGAACATGAGAGTTTTGAAGATGAAGAAGTAGCTCAATTAATGAATGCCCATTTTGTGTGTATCAAAGTGGACAGAGAAGAAAGGCCCGATATTGATCAGATTTATATGACGGCTGTGCAATTAATGACAGGTAGTGGTGGCTGGCCACTAAATTGTTTTGCACTTCCGGATGGTCGTCCGTTTTATGGGGGAACATATTTTCCGAAAACGAGATGGATGGATATTCTGGAGAAATTGGCAATTGAGTATAAAGAAAGGCCGGAGAAAGTTGAAGAATATGCGAATCGTTTAACGGAAGGGGTGATTCAGAGTGATGTGATGATTAAAAACGATCAACCAAAGGATTTTCAGTTGGAGACTCTGGATGAAATGGTGATTCGATGGAAAGGTAGTTTTGATAAGCTAGAAGGGGGCGGAAATAGAGCACCTAAATTTCCATTACCAAATAATTATATTTTTTTGATGAGATATGCTGCTTTGGGTCATCATCAATTTGTAGATGAACATGTGAAGTTAACTTTAGATAAGATGGCTTTTGGTGGAATTTACGATCAAATTGGAGGAGGTTTTGCGCGCTATTCTACCGATAAATTATGGAAGGTGCCGCACTTTGAAAAGATGCTTTATGATAATGCACAGCTAATCTCACTTTATGCTGAAGCACATACGAGATACCGAAAAGATTTATATAAGCAAATCGCTGATCAGAGTATTGCGTTTTGTTTAAGAGATTTATATAAGGGAGATGGGATATTTTATTCAGCACTAGATGCAGATAGTGAAGGAGAAGAAGGAAAGTATTATGTATGGAAGGAGAATGAACTGAAACAGGTTCTGGGAGATGATTATCGTTTAGCTAGTTTGTATTATAACATTGGCCAGAAAGCAGATTGGGAACATGGGAATAATATATTGCTTAGAAACAGACCTGATGAAGCCATTCTATCTGAGCTAGATTTAGATAAGGAGGATTTTGAGGCCGGTATAAACCGAATTAATAAAAAGCTACTGGAAGTGCGTGAGGACAGAATCGCTCCGGGATTGGACGATAAAAGCCTGACTTCCTGGAATGCATTAATGTTAAAAGGTTTGGCTGATGCCTATATTGCATTTAATGAGGAGCGTTACTTAGAAATAGCGAAGCAAACAGCGAAATTTATTACCAGAACGCAGCGGAAAGCGGATGGAGGACTATTTCATAATTATAAAAATGGAACTTCAAATATCAATGGATATCTGGAAGATTACAGTTTTACCATTGAAGCATTGGTACGTATGTATGAGGCTACTTTTGACCGGCACTGGCTGAATGAAGCTGATGCATTGACGCAATACGTAATGGCACATTTTTACGATACAGAAAGTGGAATGTTTTATTTTACTTCCGATCTTGATCCCAGTTTGGTGGCAAGGAAAATGGAATTAAATGACAACGTGATTCCAGCATCTAATTCAAGTATGGCAAATGCTTTGTTTCTTTTAGGTACGATATTGGATAATCAGGATTACTTAGAAAAAAGTCAGGTTATGTTGAACAATATTAAACTACAGATGGTAGAATATGGTTCCGGATATTCGAATTGGGGGAACTTAATGCTAAAAGAGATTTATCCACTCTATGAAATTGCCATTGTTGGTTCAAATTCGCAAGAAAAGAGAATTCAGATGGAGCAATATTATATTCCTAATAAAATCGTGTTAGGAAGTACAAAAAGAAGTGATTTAGCGTTACTGGATGGTAAATATGTGGATGGAGAAACGCTATATTATGTTTGCGTGAATAAAGCGTGTCAATTGCCAACATCTGAAATTAGTGAGGCTTTAAAGCAAATAAAGTAGGGAATAGTCAATGGGAGAATATGGGGCGAAACAACAAAAGGTTGTTGTTTTTTTTCTGAGTATCGTGATATGTCTGGGGCTGAATGTTAAGCTAAGTGCTCAGCAATTTGCGAACTCATTGCCGGCACAGGCGAAAACTTATCCTTTTTTCAATTCTGATTTTATAAAGCAGAAGCGAATTATGACCATTCAAACGGAAGTCATGTATAAGTACCCTATGCAGAAGATTAGTTTTTCCGCGGAGCATATGCGCTACAATTTTAGTCGGAATGGAGATGTGGAACAATGGATCAGTGTGAACAAATCGGGAAATGAGAAGCGGGTAAATTACTATTTATCTAAAGATGGTAAACTGGTTTCTGAGCATATCCGTACATCCAGACGAAATATTCTTAAATCTTATGTATATGACCCTCACGGGAACGTGATTGAAATTGAGCGGATTGATGAAAGTCAAAAAGAAAAGTTTGATCCGGAAAAATTCTCCTATGAATATTATTCAGAAAATCAGTACAAGAAGTTTTGGTTAAACAGTGAAGGTTTAACGTATAAATATACTATTGTAAACTTAGAAGCAGGAACAATTATAAATGAAACCACCAGATATATTAGGGGAGCAAGTAAGGAGTCTGTATTTTATCATTACGACTCCGGGAGATTAATCAGTTACGCACGAAATAGTAAAGTGAGTACTAGAAGAGAGGTGAAGTTTGAATTGGAATATGATGCTTCCGGAGTGCTTCAGGTGATGAAAGAATATCATGATGGTGCTTTGATCCATCGATTTGAGTATTTATACGAGAACGGTTTGATTTCGGTGGTATTGCGAAAAGAAATAAAGAGCCACCAAATTATGATTACAAAATACGCGTATACTTTTTATAGATAATAGTTACTGGTTCTCACAAGTTGTTTATGAGATAATGTACATTTTTGTAGCAAATAGGGTTCAATGATTATATATAATGTGACAGTTAAGATATCTCATGAGAAGCATGATGATTGGGTAAACTGGATGAAGACAGTACATATTCCGGATGTGATGGCAACAGGATTATTTGAAAAAAATGTGTTTTCCAAAGTACTTATGGAAGATGAGGAAGGTACCAACTATTCTATTCAGTATTATTGCGATGGACTAGAAACGCTTCAGAAGTATCAAGATGAGTATGCCAAGAAATTACAGATAGAGCATTCTGAACGGTATAAAGATCATTTCGTTGCATTTAGAACGTTGTTAGAGATTCAATAAATGGATGTTAAAGCAAAAAAGCATTTAGGACAACATTTCCTAACCAATGATCAGATCGCGTACGATATTGCGCATACTTTGAAAGGTAATGAATTTGATGAGGTGATCGAAATTGGTCCTGGAAAGGGTGTTTTAACCAAGGAGTTAATTCCTGTATATAAAGAAAAACTATCGGTTGTAGATATTGATTCGGAATCAATTGTGTATTTGAAAAAGTACTTTTCCGAATTGGGTGATCGAATTATTGAGGGCGACTTTTTGGAAATGCAGTTGTCAAAAATTACAGAGGCTAAAATTGGTCTGATTGGTAATTATCCTTACAACATCTCGACTCAGATTATGTTTAAGGTGTTAGAAAATAAAGATCAGATTGTGGAATGTTCAGGAATGTTTCAAAAGGAAGTCGCAGCACGCTTGGCTTCACCTCCAGGAAATAAACAGTATGGATTAACCAGTGTTTTATTGCAAACCTGGTATGATATTGAATATTTATTTTCTGTAGGCCCTGAGCATTTTGATCCACCGCCAAAAGTGCAATCAGGTGTAATACGTCTGGTTAGGAATAATCGTAAGGAATTGGGTTTTCCAGAAAAATTCTATAAACGTGTGGTAAAAACAGCCTTTGGTCAAAGAAGAAAGACGCTTCGAAATTCCTTGAAATCTATTTTGAATGAATGTGGTATTTCTTTGCCGGAGAATTTTGAAAAGATGCGCCCTGAACAGCTTTCTGTGGATGATTTTTTGGAAATAGCCGGATTGCTATTTGACGCTAAGGAGAATGTGTAAAAAAACAGATAAATAAAAAAGGGAACCAATTGGTTCCCTTTTTTATTTATATCATTTAAAATACTAGTCTAATAAGACAATTACTTTATTGCGAAATACTTCAGCAACGCCACCTTTAACGTCTAAAGTAAAACGTTTGTTTTGTGCATCTTCTAAAAAAGTATCAATAGCATCCTCATCTGGAGTCATTGCTTTTACCTGATCCACAGTAATTTTACCAGCACCCAAAGCCGATATCATAGCTGCGTGATCATCTAATACTCCGAAATACCCGTCAATACCTGGCATCTCTACGTAAGTAACCTCTCCACTATAAAGCTTTTTTTCTGGCGTTAGAATATCTAGTTGCATATTCTTTTGATTTATTATGCGTTAGCTAACATTTTCTCTCCGTCAGCGATCACCTCATCAATATTTCCTTTAAGGTTGAATGCTGCTTCAGGATATTGGTCTAATTGACCATCGATAATCATGTTGAAGCCTTTAATTGTGTCTTCAATTGGTACCAATACACCTGCAAGACCAGTAAACTGTTCTGCTACGTGGAAAGGTTGAGATAAGAAACGTTGAACTCTACGTGCACGGTGAACAACTGCTTTATCTTCTTCAGAAAGCTCATCCATACCAAGAATAGCAATAATATCTTGTAACTCTTTATAACGTTGTAAAATCTCTACAACTTTTTGTGAAGTTTCGTAATGTGCTTCACCAACGATTTCCGGAGTCAAAATACGAGAAGTTGAATCTAGAGGATCCACCGCTGGATAAATACCTAACTCAGCAATTTTACGAGACAATACTGTTTTCGCATCCAAGTGGGCGAAAGTTGTTGCCGGTGCCGGGTCAGTTAAATCATCCGCAGGTACATAAACCGCTTGTACAGATGTAATCGAACCGTTCTTTGTAGAAGTAATTCTTTCCTGCATCGCACCCATTTCAGTTGCCAATGTTGGTTGGTAACCTACCGCTGATGGCATACGACCAAGAAGTGCAGATACCTCTGAACCCGCTTGAGTAAAACGGAAGATATTATCAATAAAGAATAAGATATCTTTACCAGCTTCAGAACTGTTAGCATCACCATCACGGTAATACTCAGCTAATGTCAATCCAGAAAGAGCCACACGTGCACGTGCACCTGGAGGTTCATTCATCTGACCGAATACGAAAGCCGCTTTCGAAGTTTTTAATTTTTCAGTATCAATTAAGCTAATATCCCATTTTCCTTGCTCCATTGCTTCCATGAAAGCATCACCATAATTGATAATGCCAGACTCAAGCATCTCTCTTAGAAGGTCATTACCCTCACGTGTACGTTCACCTACACCAGCAAATACAGAAAGACCATCGTGACCTTTCGCGATATTGTTAATTAATTCCTGAATCAATACAGTTTTACCAACACCAGCACCACCGAAAAGACCAATTTTACCACCTTTTACGTAAGGCTCAATTAAGTCGATTACTTTAATACCAGTGAATAAAACTTCTGATGAAGTAGAAAGATCTTCAAATCTAGGTGCGTCCCTGTGGATTGGAAGTTCATTAGTTCTATCAAGGTTTGGCATTCCATCGATACTATCACCGATTACGTTGAATAAACGACCGTTAACAGCTTCTCCAATTGGCATAGAAATAGCACTTCCTTTCGGAGTTACTTCCATCCCACGTCTAAAACCATCAGATGCATCCATTGCAATGGTTCTAACAGTGTCTTCACCGATGTGTTGTTGTACTTCAAGAACAATCTCAGTACCATCTGCTTTTTTTACAGAAAGTGCATCGTATAATTTTGGTAATTCCTGGTCGCCTTCAAAGGTAACATCGATTACCGCTCCAATTACTTGGGAAATTTTTCCTATTGATTCAGACATATCTAGTATGCGTTTTGTTTAAAACTCAGTTTCAATTTAAGGCGGCAAAAGTATGTAAATTTCTATGCTGATAATAATCAAAAATCACTTTTTTTCCTAAAATGACAATTATGTTAGGAATGAGTGTTTTATAGAAAAAAAACACAGACAATTTTCACCTGTTATTGAGGCCAAAAAAAGCCCGGCTTTTTCACAAAAACCAGGCTTCAATTATCTATGCTAAAAAATGTACTAGTAGCTATTAACAAAAGAGATGCCAACTGTAAAAGGATACACCTCAGGACCACGATTATCTTTAAATAAACCCTGAGTGGAGTATGTCGCATATAGATTTACACCACCATAACCCACTACTGCTCTTAAATCTAACATAAATGGATTGGCGTTATACCCTCCATTATATTTTTCTCTTGTTTTGTGTCCATCATAGTAATGCTTTACACGATAAGCCTCAAATATCTTAACTCCTCCAACAACTCCTGCACCAATTCTAAATGCGTTTGAAGGGTTTTTATTGGTGTTAAAGTGAATCATTGCAGGAGCAGTAATGTATCCGGTACGGAATCGGTTTCTAACCATGGTAAGTCTTTGATCTTGAAAACCAGTAGTCACGCCATCACTGTCTTTAGTAAGTCTGTAATTGTTGGCCAGGGAAAAGTTTTTGGCCATGTATCCCAGACCTGTAGAAAACTTTACATACTCGCCAACTATTCTCATATCCACTTCAAATGGGTTAATAGCCCAGTTGATAGAGTTGGATACTATAGGATCAAAAAACTCTAAACCCGGTGGGATATCTGTATTGAATTCCTCAGTATAACTTACTCCTGTAAAACCTATTTCAAAACCTTGCCAAACTCTGTTTCTACGAGATGACCACATGCTGATGGTTGTTGAACTGGTATGTTTTTCTGTGCCTGATTCAATTTCCTGGTCTTTTATAATGATAATTTTTTTACCATTCATTCTTACTTCAGAAGTATCTTTTTTATAGGTTACTGGTTCTGGAATTTCAGGTACGGTATTGGTTTCATTTTGCCCAAAAGCAGGATATAGCAGAGCTAAGCAAATAAACGTTGTAAAAATATGCTTCATGATTATAGTTTTAATAGTGTATTACAATTGTCTTTGTACGTTTTAGATTTTGACTTTGTTAGTTAATAGACTTGTGCAATTTTTTTAGTGTTGCACTACGCATAATATTTTTTTAATGCGGTCGTTTTTGCGAAAATGATTTGTCAGCGTAATGTCAATGTTTACAAATGTTTAGAAGGTAATTTTAAAGTTTTAAGAAGTGAAAATAAAATTTAATATTGCACGAAAATTTAGAATATGAAAATTGCAGTAGTAGGTGCCACCGGAATGGTGGGGAGAGTGATGCTCCAATTATTAGAGGAGCGCAATGTGAACGTAGATACCTTATTACCTGTAGCTTCAAAGAAGTCTGTAGGTAATGAAATTACCTTTAAGGGTAAACAGGTGAAGATTGTATCTATGGAGGACGCTATTGCTGCAAAACCAGAAATTGCATTGTTTTCAGCAGGTGGAGACACATCTGTAGAGTGGGCACCGAAATTTGCCGAAGCAGGAACCACAGTAATTGATAACTCTTCTGCCTGGAGAATGCATCCGGACCATAAACTAATTGTTCCGGAAATTAATGCGGAAATTTTGACCTCTGAGGATAAAATTATAGCCAACCCAAATTGTTCCACCATTCAGATGGTAATGGCTTTGGCTCCGTTAAAAGTGAAGTATGGGTTGAAAAGAGTCATTGTATCGACATATCAATCTATTTCAGGAACAGGTAAAGCCGCTGTAGCACAAATGGAAAATGAGCGTAATGGAGTGAAGGGCGAAATGGTATATCCTTACACGATTGATAAAAACTGTTTGCCGCATTGTGACGTGTTTATGGATAATGATTATACCAAAGAGGAGATGAAGTTGGTGAACGAGCCGCGTAAAATATTAGATGATGACCAGATAGCTATTACAGCCACTGCTGTACGAGTACCTTTAGAAGGTGGTCATTCTGAATCTCTTAATGTAGAGTTTCATCAGGAGTTTGATATTTCTGATGTAAGAAAAATGATGCATGAAACTCCGGGACTTGTTTTACAGGATAATCCGGCAACAAACACTTATCCAATGCCTAAATATGCACATCATAAGGATGATGTTTTTGTGGGGCGTTTACGTAGAGATGAAAGCCAACCAAAGACATTAAACATGTGGGTGGTTGCTGATAACTTACGTAAAGGGGCTGCTACAAATGCCATCCAAATTGCCGAGCATTTAATTGCCGAGGAATTGGTTTAAATATTTTTTAGAGAGGGGGTTAAACGGAATCTCCTCTTAATTTCCTATATCTTTTTCGGGCTTCTGTGATAAATACAGAGTCTGGGTAATCTGTCATTAAAAGCAGATAATATTCCATTGCTTTCTGAGAGTCGTTAAGATGTGTTTCATACAATTCACCGAGTAAAAAAACAGCATCATCACCTAAAATATCAAAGGCATAACCTCCATAAAGGCTTTCTAATTCTTTGGCGGCTTTTTGGTAATCCTTTTGGGCGTAATAGATTCTATACTTCTGCATTAATGTTTCATCAGATAACATATGCCCGGGATAAAAAGACTCCAGTGTATCTAATACCAATAGTGCCTGATTATAGTTTTTTTGAACCAATAGCAGGTCGGCTTTTGCGTAGAGCTGCATGGGATGTAAATTGGTATCGATTGTCGTGTTATCCGTGATTAAGTTGGATAGGTATAGTGCATCGTTGCTGATCAATTTAGAAGTTGATCCTTTCAGAACATCCAATTTGGCAGCTGCCCAGGCAAAATCCCCATTGTAATAATACACTTTGGCGGCTTTTAGCTTTGCGAGATCACCGAGTTCATCATATTTAAAAGCCTTTTCAGCTTGCATATAATAGAGCACTGCATCCCAAATCTGATTTTTTGCCAACAGGTAATCGCCCAGATCAATTTTAGTCAGAGCGACTTCTCTTTTGCTCACACCAGGCGTGTCGATTACTTTTCCTAACCATTCAACTGCTTCTTCATTCCGATTTAGTTTTTGCACATAGATCTCAGCCAACTCTCGAACAGTAGGGGCCGTATAATCTGCTATGCCAAGCGTCTGTAATGTGGATAAATACTCTTCGGAAAGTGTTTCATATGCAGAGGTCTCAGAATTTATATTTTGATCAAGTACATTTTTTTTGGTGGATAGAATTTCCACTTTTGCTGTTTCGTAATAAGGTAAATGATCGCCTTTATCGATTACAGTTTGATAGGATTTTTGTGCCACGTCATAATGCTCGTTATTACTCGCTAATCTGGCAAAGTTGATTAGGCGACTGCCGTTTTCTTTAAATCGTTTATCCAGACTCTTTACCTGAATATAAGCTCCAGAAAAATTGGATTGTTGTAAATTCAACCAAATAAGCATTTCAGCATATAGGGTGTTGTCCGGATGTTGATTGGTTTTTTGTAATAGTTTTTGCTTTAGTAATGTGGTATTATTATTTGTCTCGGTGAAATCAAAATTTCGATTAAGTAAGTTTTGTACAGTTTGCAAATAGCCAGGATTAAACGCTATTAGCTCTAAATACAGGTCAATCATATTTTCATAATCTCCAATGATCCCATATAAATCGGCCATTTGAGGATAATAGGAATAAAAACCTGAGATATACTTTTTTCCAACTTCGTACGCCTTAATCGCATACTCGGGTTGGTCTAACTGTGTAAATAAGTATGCAACTGGAATAATCTCGTTTTGTTTACCCGGAAGATCCTGAATCACCGTTTCCCAGGTCGCTTTGGCCGAGGTTTCATCTTTCGCTTGCCAGTATACATCTCCAAGAGTGACTCTTAATGCAAAACGGTTAGGCCTACGTTTAATCTCTTTTTTGAGCGCTTTTTCAGCCGCTTTGTAATCTTTAGCATTGACAAGAGCGACTATATACTTATCAAAGTGACTTATCGATTTAGAGTTTTTGTACGCTTTTAAATAATACTCAGCCGCTTGTTCAAAATTATTTTGCTTAAAATACTGCTCTGCAATTTGATAATCATTTCCGGTTTGCGCCACTACGTTTGACGTCCAGGATGAAATCAGGAAAAGTGCTGAGAAAATGATTATTTGTAAATATCGCATGTATTTATTTGATCTGGACTACAAAAATAAATAACTCTATTTGAATCATGTGGTGGAGTTAGAGTTGATTGCGTCTTTTAAATCGAATATATGTTAAACTACCGATATATATAAAGAACAGAATAAAACCAGTGACGAGGGCATAATATTGTTCGGAACTAACGCATGGAGGACAATCATCAGGGTCTCGACAAGGCGGGCATTGAATCCAATGCTGATTAAAATATCCAAGAACAATTAATTCCAGACAGAGAAATACCAGTGTAACACCAAAAAGAATTCTAGATATTTTCATTTAACGGTTAGCGGTACCCCTGATTTTGTAATTCGGTAATTACCGAATCTATAGAGGAAGTCATACCATCATATCTATGGATAGATTTGGTCTCCCAGTCAGATAAAACTTTAGTGGTGTTTTTGATTTTTTCAACGGCTTTTTGTTCTCCATCAAAATACTCTTGATACAATGAATCGGTAAAAAAACCATTTTCAACATCGTTATGGAGCTTTTCCAACTGACTTTGAGAGTATGTAATTTCAGACTGTAGACGATCCGCACCTTTAATGATTTTGGTCATCAACTTATAATTACGATAATAAACGTCTATATAACGTGCGCTTTGAAAATTGGTGTCATGAAAGTTTTTTTCTAAAAAATCAAGCTGTGACTTAGCATTTGTTTTATAGGTTTTTATTTTTTCTAAATCCAGCGTTTTAAACTCTTTGCTACAAGAATCCACCTGAGTTTGTAGTTGGCCAATAGCTAATGCTTTTTGTTGCGTTTTTTCGCTGACACATGAAACTATAGTCAGTGATAAGAATAAAACCAGAAAGAATTTTGAAGAAAAAATTAGTCGCATAAAACAAAAGTATTGCAATTTCTACAGATCACGTATGTTCAAAATAAGAAGTTGGTATGCGCTTATGCGCATACCCATATTTCATTATGATATGATATCAAACCCTGTATATTCAGCCAGTGCTTTTGGAATCTTGATTCCATCAGGAGTTTGATTGTTTTCCAGAAGTGCTGCTAAGATTCTTGGGAATGCCAGGGCAGAACCGTTTAGTGTATGCACCAATTGAGGCTTCCCGTTTTCATCTCTATAACGACACTTTAGGCGATTGGCTTGAAAGGTTTCAAAGTTAGAAACAGAACTTACTTCAAGCCACTTATCTTGTGCCGCAGAATAGACTTCAAAGTCATAGGTTAGGGCAGCAGTAAATCCCAGATCACCACCACATAATCTGACTATTCTATATGGTAACTCTAATTTCTCAAGTAGAGTTTTTACGTAGGCAACCATTTCATCTAATGTCTCATATGATTTGGAAGGATGTACCAATTGTACAATTTCCACTTTATCAAATTGGTGTAATCTGTTTAACCCTCTTACATCAGAACCATAAGATCCGGCTTCACGTCTAAAACATTGAGAATAGGCCGTGTTTTTAATTGGTAATTGGTCTGCATCCAGGATGACATCTCGATAAATATTCGTTACAGGAACTTCTGCTGTAGGGATTAGATACAAATCGTCAGCTCCCGCATGATACATTTGTCCTTCTTTATCTGGCAATTGTCCTGTACCATAACCACTCGCCTCATTAATCATTAAAGGAGGTTGAACTTCGCGATATCCCATTGAAGTAGAATTATCCAAGAAGAAGTTTACCAATGCGCGTTGCATTCTGGCACCTTTACCGGTGTATACTGGAAAACCAGCTCCAGTAATTTTAACACCTAGTTCAAAATCGATTAAACCATATTTTTTGGCTAATTCCCAATGCGGTTGTGCCCCATCGTGAAGAGTAGGTACTGTACCTGCAGTGAAAATTTCTACATTATCTTCATCAGAGTTTCCTTCCGGTACAGTTTCATTTGGAACGTTTGGAACCTGATACAAAAGTTGGGTCAGGTCGTTCGAGTAATTATTAAATGCTTCTTGAAGTTGTTTGGACTCTTCTTTTAATTTCGAAGTTTCTTCTTTTAATGCATTGGCTTCAGCACCTTTACCTTGTTTGAAAAGCATACCAATTTCTTTGGCTTTAGCATTAGAGGAAGCCAATGTCTCATCCAGTTTTCTTTGAGTTTCTCTACGGTTTTTATCAGTCTCAATGATGTTATCAATAATCTCCGCTACATCTAGATTTCTTAGTTTTAATCTTTGGATGATGAGATCTTTATTTTCTCTGATATATGGTACTTGAAGCATTTTTGATCGAATTTGAAAAACGGTATGACAAATATTTGATGTGTCATCAAAAAGGGGTAAAATTAAATATCTGTTTTAACCCGTCATACAGGAAAATGAGATTAAATATTTTTATGTGGTACAAAAAAAAATCCCCGACCGAAGCCGAGGATCTTATTTTATGAAATAAATCAACGACTAGTTTTTCTCAGTTGGAATAACCGAAACGTATGATCTATTGTTAGCTTTCTTTGTAAACTTTACAGTTCCATCAACTAAAGAGTATAATGTATCATCTTTACCGATACCTACGTTATCTCCAGGGTGATGTTTTGTACCTCTTTGACGTACAATAATATTTCCAGCAATGGCAGATTGTCCACCAAAAATTTTCACGCCTAAACGTTTACTTGCTGATTCACGTCCGTTATTAGAACTACCTACACCTTTCTTATGAGCCATGTCTTAATAGTTTTAAATATTATTTGTCTTCTTTTTTAGCAGCTGGTTTTTTAGCAACAGCTTTTTTGGTCTCAGCTTTAGGAGCGGCTTCTTTTTTAGCAGCAGCCTTTGGTGCAGCTTTTTTAGGAGCAGCTTCTTTCTTTGGAGCTGTTTCTTTTTTAGCAGCAGCTTTAGGAGCAGCCTTAGCGCCTTTCTCGTTAATCGCCTCGATTTTTACTGAGGTTAAATACTGACGGTGACCGTTACGTACTTTATACCCTTTTCTTCTTTTTTTCTTGAAAACGATTACTTTATCGCCTTTTACGTGCTCAAGAACGGTAGCCACTACAGTAGCTCCTTTTATAGCTGGGGCGCCAACATTTACTTTTCCATCATTATCGATTAGTAAAACATTATCAAAAGTAACTTTTGATCCTTCTTTACTATCTAAACGGTGAACAAATACCTGTTGATCTTTTTCAACTTTGAATTGTTGCCCTGCCATCTCTACGATTGCGTACATTCTTCTGTTGTTTAAATTAGTATTCCCAAATACGGGGATGCAAAATTAATTAAAGAATTGATTTGCACAATAGTTTTTTCAACCTAAGTTACATGGTGAAATGGACTGATAAACAGTTCTGATACATATAGTTTGGGAACAGAACTTTTTGACTCCCTATCAATAGTACCGGATTAAATGGAATTATGATGGTTTAAGAATTTAAAAGACCAAAAGGAAAGGTTGAGAAATAACCCCATAGTTATGGTCATTCCCCAGGTAGCAGGATGGTCAAAAGGGTAGGCAAATCGAATGAATATGTCATGGATCAATTGATGTGGTTGAGCAATAATATCCCAACTATTCCAACGCAAGAACCGACCTAAGTAAATACCAAAGCTGCTAATAAAGAGTAAAATGGATTGATAGATTCCAGAATTTGAGACGTTGAATTTTACGCAGATTATTTTACCTATGTTGGAAAGACTTATGAAACCAGCGATTAAACCTACCCAGGCAAAGGATAAAATGAGAACAAGATCAAACCATATAGGAACTGTAGAGTGTAACTTCAAGTGAAAGAGGTCAGTAAGAATATAAGGTGCATTCGGGAAGAATAAAAGCCAGATGCAGATGAGTGAAATATCGTAAAAGCGATGTTTAAATTGATTATGAATGGCAAGTCTGGATAAAATCCATGGAATAATGGCGAGTAATAAATTCCAATTGAGAAAGAAATAAGTGAATGTTTTGGTATAATACATCCTGAAAAGTGATAAGCAAAGACATATAAATGTCGATAAAGACAAGAATATGATCTGTCGTTTTTCCGTGTTGTTCGGATGTGTTTTTTTCATGATAATTGTTGACTGATTAATGATTAAAAGCCTCCCCACCGGGTTAAAAAGAATGGGGAAGACTTTTATATCGTATCATTAGGGTTATGCTGATTTGTAAAAGTTAATGTTTCGTGTAGCATACATCACGATAGATAGAATAGCAAACAGACCGATACTACCCATTAGGAGTGCATAATCTTCAGAGTTCAGGACGAAAAACATAAAACAATATATGCCACCAAGTCCCGCGGTAAGGATCGAAGCCATTTTTCCACTTTTGAATATAAACGAAGAATACATCCCGATGAGTCCTGCAATCATTATGGTGGAAATGCTATAAGCGATGTTAAACCCGAAATGTTCTGAAATTGATAGCAGGAGCGAATAGAATAGAACCAAAGCAGAACCTACCAGAATATATTGAAGTGGATGAATACGTTTTCCATTGGCAATTTCAATAAAGAAGAATGCAAGGAAAGTTAGAAGTACAATTAAACTGGCATATTTTGCTGAACGTAATGATTTTTGATATTCATCAACCGGAAGAATCAGGTCAACTCCAAAATCGGAATTATTTAAATGGTAGTTGCTGTTTGTCCATTGCTGCGGGTAATTTCTATTCAGGTTAATCACCTTCCATTGACTTACAAATCCCGAGTCATTAACTTCATGTTTTTGAGGTAAAAATGCGCCATCAAATTTAGGGGAGGGCCAACTTGAACTTAGGTTAACAGTAGTTTGTTTCCCAATGGGAGTGAAACGTAAATTACTACTCCCATTGACCTGTAGTGTGTAAGCAAAAGGGATGTTTTTGAATTCTCTAAATGAAGAATAGGAGCCATCCTCATTTTGGTTTCTTTTTTCGGGAATATTGATGATAGTATGTACTCCTGAGCTGATCATTTGTGCATTTTCTACGCCTGGGTTCATGGCTATTTTTGAGCCATTCCAATCCAGTTGAATGACGTCAGTTAAGCCACGTAAATCACTAATTCCTATGGCTATTTTGGCTTCATCCCAAATCATATCGCTTTCTTCGAGATTTAGCTTGGATAAATCAATGTTGTCAAATTGGCCTGAAACTTTTAGGTCGGTATCGTATAATATGATATCGTAAATCCCACGATGTTTTTGATGTGGATTGACTGCACCATCAATAAGAACTTTTGAGGGTAGGAAATGAGCAAATTGTTTGGTTTTTCGCAGTTTTCCGTCTTTATAAACCTCGCTGATATAAGGAATAGTTAAAATGGGACCGGTAATGGTTTGACTTTGTCCCCATTTGTTACTGACCTCATTCACCGCTCCATCTCTGGCATAAGACCGTTCGCGTATTAGAGATTGAATCATTGATTCAGGAATCAAAAGAATGACGATTAAAAAACCGATGGTGATCATCTTAAGCATAATGGATGTTTTGGCCCAGTGGCGTGCTTTGTCTACAAATCCGTTTTGTTCGTTTTCCATAATATTAAATTTAAAATTAAAGTACTTTGTTTTTCAAAGTATATGAGTAAAAAAAATTTAGTTCGATGTTGCTTTAATAATCTCCTCCAGACCTTCCAGATGATTGCTAAATGCTTTTTTCCCTTTGGACGTGATTACATATTTTGTATTTGGTTTTTTACCAATAAAGGATTTTGATATTTGTATATATTCCAGTTTTTCCAGTGCACTGGTATGACTGGCCAGATTACCATCAGTTACTTCCAGTAGATTTTTGAGCGCTTTAAAATCCAAAAACTCATTCACAGCAAGAGCTGACATGATCCCAAGTCGGATCTTGTTGTTAAATGCTTTGTCTAGTTTTTCGATTGGATTGTTCATGATAAAAATTGAGGCGCAAATTTATTGTCCTTTTTCATATTTGAAATACATAACGATACCATAAATAATATGGAGGACGCCAAAACCAAAAGCCCAGAAAAAGAGACCATATCCAATAAAATAAGTAGCCACCAATCCCAGAATGATTTCTGAAATTCCTAAATACTGAATATCCCGAATCGTATATTTACTGGCATTAATTAAAGCAAGACCATAGAAAATGAGTGTCCCAGGTGATACAATTGCGATAAGTCCTTTGAATAGAAGAATACCTAAAAAAAGCCCTCCGGTTACCAGAGGAATGAATAGATGTAATAACAACCTTTTGGTGGTGTCGTCCCAAATTTGACGCCCCTGTTTTTTTGCCATTCTTTGGGTGAAGAACATGCCTGCAGCCAAACTTAGAATCAAAACACCGGCTCCAATAAGAATCAATTGATATAAAACTGTTTTGGGTACATAGGTAACAAATGTTCTCGTGAAATAGGAATCAAACTTGTACAAGACACCCCAGGCCAAATAGGCTCCAATCAGCGCAAAAGTTCCTGCCAGAACTCCCGATAAACCACTTAATGAAATGAAACGAGATGATTTTTCCATCATGTCTTTGATATCTGCGAGGTCTTGAATGTATTTTTCTTTTTCCATTTTCAGAGTGCTTTGAATTACAAAGTAACATGAAAAAAATCAAATTATTATAAATGTATCTGAGATTAATCTAAAAAAACGTTAATAGACTTCATCCAGGAAATCTTTGACGGCAAGAAAAGTTGCTTTCTTATTTTCAATAAAGCCCATGTGTCCGGTGTTTTTCAAGACGGTCAAATATGACTTTTCAGGAAGTTGAGCTTGTTGTTTGAGTCGTTCCACCGGAAGAACAGGATCTTGATCTCCCACAATAAATTTCACTGGAAAAGGAGCAAAACGTAAAATAATTTCCCTATCAGACCGGTCTCTCATACCACCCAAAGACGCAATAATACTTTGAATTCCCATGGTGTTTGCACGTTTGATTAATGTAGAAATGCTCTTTTGATATTTCAGCCTGTTTTTCTCTGTAAATAGGAGAGGGATAGCATTTCTTATAAATGACTCTTTGTTTTGTTCCACCAATTTAATAGCACGATTTCGATTGATTTTTTTCTCATCAGAATCCGATGCAGCAGATGAAAAGAACATGATCAGTCCTTTAATAATATCAGGATATAATTCGGCAAATGCGAGTGCCGCATACCCTCCCATAGAATGACCGACTAGTACAATCTTACGAATTCCTTCTTTTTTTAAAACTGCGTGGATACTTTCCGCCATCATTTCCATAGAATGATTGTATCCAAAATTATCAGACTTACCGTGTCCGGGTAGGTCAATACAAATTGAACGAATATGTTTAGGAAGATGTGTCCTGTAATATTTCCACATTTCCAAAGACTCTAGAAAACCATGTAGGAATACCACGGTGCGACCTTTTCCAGTGTCGGTGTATCTGATTTTCCCCTCTCTAAATTCAGCAAACTTTGTCACTTCCTGTTTTCAAAATTTAAGTTTCAAAAGTAGAAAGTGAATTTTTTTATGGAATACTTTGGATAGGGATGTTATTCACCATTTGTAAACAATACAAGCCTACCAAATCATTATTTTTTCGTGTATTTGAATGTTTAGACTTTTAACAGTGACCAGATAGATTCCTGGTACAAATTCCTTTTTGGGAATCAGGATATTATTCATAGGAGTTCCGTTTTTTTCGATCATTTTTCTTCCTGAAATATCGAAGATCGACAATGTGTATGGAGCTAATGGTTTGGGTGATTGGATCGTAATGATGGATTCATTCTGCCACCAAATCACCTTGCGAGAACCTAATGTAGAAGACTCTATTCCTGTAGTTGTACAAGTGTTTTGACTTTTCCAGGTCAGTATAGAATTAATAACAGATGTATCCACAGTTGGCGAAGTGGAACTGGTCATATAATGATTGATTCCTGATAGATAGATTACATCAGTATGGGTTCCGATCAAAGCATTTTCAAGTTTTTGAGCATCGCTGGTGGGAACGTTTAAGTCGTCCATACCATGAATAAACAACTTTGGGATGGTGACACTTTGATAATTTGAAATAGCCATTTCAGAGACCTGAAGCCAACTCTTCCAAAATGCTGGATATCCTCCCAATAAAGGCGTGTTAGGATTCCATGAATTGTTAGCAATAAGTTGGAACGCATTTATTATTTGGGTATAGTTTTGATCACCGGTTAATGTGTCCTGATTACATGTATAATAGATGTTTCGAATTTGCATAGCCAATAAGCTGTCAATTCGAGAAGAAGAACCCCCTAGACTAATAAGTGATTGTATGTCATTTCTATTTAAAGCTACGATTGGGATAAGATTAGAACCTTGGCTATGACCTAACAATGAAATACAATTACTATCAACTTTTGGATGAGACTTAACAAAATCTACTGCAGAATGGATATCTGTAATAAAATCATTTAGGGTAATACTCTTTTGGTCAATTTGAGCACCATAAGTATAGGTGCGTTTGTCATATCTTAGTACTGCATAGCCATTTGCAGAAAGATTTTGAGCTAAATCTTTAAAATTGGCAATGGTGCTATTCACCAGATTGGGATACAAGCATACTGCATTTGACCCGGTGAGATTAAGCGTTTGATCTCTATCATTTGGCCCGGATCCATGAACCAGAATAATGGTGGGGAATGGACCAGCTCCAGAAGGTATCGATAACGTTCCTTCGATGGTGAAATTATCACTTGGAAATGTGATATTTATTTCCTGTGAGATGGACATGTGGAGTAATCCAACAATAGCTATAAGTGTAAGTATGGGTTTCATATGGCAACATTAAAAAGAATGATTAAAGTTTTAGAAATGACCTCTGACAAGAGGATACCTATAGCAAAAATGATGTGATGCAGTGTAGTTTTAGAATTGCAAGCTGTTTTGAAACCATTGAATAATAATGTGATTACCCATACAATGGCTATTAAGGTGAAGAAAGCAAAGACCATAAAGAAAACAAAAGTGAATTGGGGAATATCCTGAACGGATATTTGATTTTGAGATAAAGCGATTAGAAGATCCGAAGCCCGACTGATAATTCCAGAGAGATTAAAAAGTGGTAACAGGTAAAATGGAATTCTCGAAACAAGAATAGTATTGATGATATCTATGAGCCTTGTTTTGGAATTGATATATCTTCCTAAACCAAAGAGCAATAATATAGATGATGTAGTGTTGATCAAATTATCGAGTAACACCGTAGAAAATCCGGTGTGATGGGTAAAGTGTAAATCTAAAAAACCATCAAAACGGGCATTTAACGCACTACCAATAAAAGAACCTAAGAGCATAGCAAATACCCCAATGCTTAAAAGTTGGTTTTCCTGTAATTTTTCAAAAGGATTTATAAGAATCTTAAACATATGGTTAATCGTTTTGAAGTTGGTTTAATTTATCTATAATATCATCTAGTTTATTTCTTACCGTAGGGTAACTTTTTTCCATTTTCACCGCCATCTTTTTTAAGCTACCACTATTTAAAATAAACTCGGTCACGAATGTGAGTTCCTCTGGGTTAAGTTGCAGAAGTATAGGGAGTGTATAGCTTCCCGTTATCCTGGTTTCGCATTGACCACATGTCAATTCACTTACATCTAGCGTACCACTACAGCTGGGACATTGAACCGGAAGTTTTTTCATTTTGTTAAGTTTATTGAGTCAAAAATAAATAAAATTAATTTTCACATTAATAATATTTAGTTTTTATTTCATTTTATGAATTATAAATGAGTGTTGTTTTACATGGTTATATTTGTGGTAAATCGAGATAATTTCTTGAAAACCAATTCGTCCAACATCAAATAGTAACCAGAATGGATCTAATAGAATCGAATTTTAGTATTGCCCAACGACATCCCTGGGAATTATCGAGATCGTCAATTGTATCTGGTTTGATTAAAAGATGCGTAAGATCCAATCGAAAAAAGCAAATTTTGGATGTTGGGAGTGGCGATGCTTATGTTGCCCATGGATTTACCAAAACTTTAAATGCAGAATGTAAGTGTGTAGATATTGGATATACTGATGATACCATTCAAAAAATCAAAGAAATATATAATAACCCGAATCTAAAATTATATGGTTCGTTGGAAGATGTGAAGCCCAAAGAAGAAATGGATGTAGTAACGTTGTTGGATGTTATTGAACATGTGCCAGATGACGTGGCGATGATGAACGAGATTATTTCCAGCGGGCTTGTGGGAAAGGAGACGTTGGTGTTAATCACTGTTCCTGCATATCAAAGTCTGTATAGTCATCATGATGATTTGCTGAAGCATTATAGACGTTATAATATGAAAATGCTACGAAACAGCATTCATAAATCGGGTATGAAAATGATAGATGGAGGCTACTTTTTTATGTCGTTAATACCTCCACGTGTGTTACAGGTATTTAAAGAGAAAATGCGTTCTAAATCTGAAAAGAATCTAAAGCATTTAGGAAACTGGGATAAGTCTGAATGGATCACAAAAATGATTCAAATGGTTTTGTTAACTGATTATAAAGTAGGAGCGTTGTTTAGAAAGCTGGGGATACAAATCCCCGGGCTTTCATGTTTTGCGATCTGTAAATTAAAATAGTTTTACTGATTTAACCACCATTGTGCGTGGTATGCTGAATTTTGAGCGTCCAGCTGAATAAACTCACCAATTCGTGGTGTGATGATGTTAAGATCCAGTTCTTTAGATTTTTTTAGAATTCGTTCTACGGGATCTGTCCAGGTATGTAGGGCTAATGAAAAAGCTCCCCAGTGTATTGGCATCACTTTTTGGGCATTCAGATCTTTTCCCGCCTGAGCAGATTCTTCAGGCATCATATGAATCTCACTCCACTTTTCATTGTATTGGCCACATTCTACCATAGCCAAATCAAAAGGCCCATATTTTTCTCCGATTTCTTTGAAATGCGGCCCATAACCACTATCCCCACTAAAATAGATTTTATGATGGTCTCCCTGAATAACCCAGGAGCCCCAAAGGGTGCTATTTCTATCGGTTAACCCTCTTCCTGAAAAATGACGTGATGGAGTGAATACAAATTCTAATGAATCTAGATGCGCATTTTCCCACCAGTCCAATTCAATAATATTTTCCGGAGCAATTCCCCATGCTTGAAAGTGGGCTCCAACCCCAAGTGGGACAAAGAACTTTTGCGTTTTCGATTTAAGTTTTTCTATGGATCCATAATCTAGATGATCATAATGATCATGTGAAATAATAACTGCATCAATATGAGGTAGTTTTTCAATTTCGATAGGAAGAGATGCACTGTATCTTTTGTTTCCTAACATGGGGTGTGGGGCAGGAACATCTCCAAACATAGGATCTAGCAAGATATTTTTTTGATCGATTTGTAGGAGGAAAGCCGAATGACCAAACCAGATTAGTCGAGGTTTTGAATGATCTTTTTCCAAACTAAGAGAATCAACGCTTTCTACAGGAATATCAAATTGGGGTTCCCGGTTTGGTGTACCAACGATAAAGTCTTTCATCGTTCCCAGCATGTCACCAAATTTCAGATCTAAGCTGGTTTCAATTTGGTTGAGAAACTTCCCTTTTTCATAGTGTCTGGTTAGCTCATAATCCTTTTGCTTCGCTTTGGAGTATTTACCTCCAAACTCGGGACTTAAATTAACAAATAGAATTCCAATAATGGCAACCAGGCCGATTATTGATAATAGTACAATTCCGATCATTTTTATAGATTTAATTATGATTGATTTCATTTTTTATTTTTATAAGTGAGTAATTACTTTTTTGAATGCTAAAAAAATAATTACAGCTTGTATTTATTTAAAAGTGCTATTTGAACATCTTGTAGTTTTGTATTTTTCTTGAGCAAAATATTAGTGGCTATACCGTCCATAAGTATCATGATAAGATCAGCTTCAGCTGAAGGATTTTCATATTTTAAATCGGTAAATGCTTTGACCAGTATGTTTTTTACCGGCATTGAAGCCGTATGATCATAAACATCCGCTTGCCACTTTAATGCATACATCAATTTCCAATATGAAAATTCTTTTGGATCAATTTGGAAAGGGAACAAAATGATACTTTTAATAATCTTTTTGGGATCATTATGAACTAACATTTGCTCGTACATTTTTTCAGCTTTTTCCATGGCTTGATCCATGATTGCATTTAATAGGCCTTCTTTATTTCCGAAATGACGAAATATAAGACCTTCAGAAACTCCAGCAGATTTGGCTATTTTACTAGTTGAGGTAGCATCATAGCCCTTTGCTGCAAATAGTTGCAAAGCCACGTCTAATATTTTTTCTTGCTTTTTAGTCACAGTGTTGTGAGTAATTACTTACAAAAGTAAATTATTCTTCAGACTGGGCTTTGCGTAAGTGTTAAAATAATATAAGTGCGGATAAAAAACTGATTTGAATAACTCAAGGGCTCTTCGTATATTGCCGATGAAAGAGACAACCTACTATTAGACTTTATCGTCAAAGACCAAAGGATAAAATTATTCACCGTTAAAAAAACCTTTTTTGATTAAAAAGAATACTTACCGAAACTTTGCTTATCTGGTATGGATGTGTATGGTATTGATTACTCTGGGGTCAGTAGCACAAGCACAAACGCCATATTGGATACAGAGTGGGGGAGGTATTACGATTGATGAAGCCTATGACATTTCACTGGATGGTCAGGGAAATACATATACAACAGGATATTTTACAGGAACAGCAACATTCGGTACTACCTCATTAGTCTCTTCAGGATCAACGGATATTTTTATTGTTAAAACCGATAATCAGGGGAATTTTGTTTGGGCTCAAAAAGCAGGTGGAACCGGATCTGATAGAGGATTAGCGATTGCTACTGATTTTTTAGGTAATAGCTATGTAACCGGGTATTTTAATGGTTCAGCAACGTTTGGAACTACAACGTTGACTTCTGCAGGTTTACAGGATATGTTTGTGGCAATGTATAATAATGCTGGAGTTTTACAGTGGGTAAAACAGGCAGGTGGTACAGGAGCAGATCAAGGTTCGGGAGTGTCATTTAACAATTCAGGAGGTGTGTTTGTGACCGGGTCTTATAAAGGTTCAGCAACGTTTGGAACGACAACGCTTACCAGCCCCAATTCTACCGCAAATGTATTTGTAACCAAATTGAATTCTAGCGGTGTATTTCAATGGTCCAAATCAGGGATTGGAAATTATAATAATCGTGGTGTAGATTTAGGTTGTGATAACAACGGTAATGTATACGTTACCGGTCATTTTAGTGATACGATCACTTTTGATGTTCAGCACGCCAATCAGATGTTGAACGCCATTTTCCTGGTCAAATTTAATTCTACAGGTGCGGAACAATGGTTTAGAACCATTGGTGCTGCTGCAACCAATATAGTCAATGGAATTGCAGTCTCCGGTAATGGAAATTGTCATTTAACTGGAGATTTTACCGGAGGACTTACATTTTTTGGACCACCAAATAATACAATCACGAATACGTATTTAGAGAGAATTTTCGTTGCAAAATATAATAGCGGAGGAACGTTCCAATGGGCTGAGGCAGATGGTTCGGATAGTGATATTACTTCAAAGAATATTGGAATTGATAATAGTGGAAATATTTATATCGGAGGTCATTTCAAATGTAAATTGGATGAATATTCTGATGCCTATGGGTCGGCCATATTTAATTCAGTTGGAGGATATGATATTTATGTGACTAAATATAATTCTTCAGGTACATGGCAATATAGCCGTCACACGGGTGGACAGGCTGAAGATAAATGTTTTGGAGTGGCAGCAAATGCTTTTGGTCAGATTCATGTTGCGGGGAGTTATCACAGTGCTATGAACATACCAGTTTCATCTAATTTTAGTTCGACCAATTTGGCCCTTTGGAATAATGCCAGTTGTAATGGAAATTCTCCATATTGTGGAGATCCGGATTATGGGAAATTTTATCAAATTGGATCGAGTGGAAATAGTGATGCATTTATTTTAAATGGATTTGATCCTAATAGAGAACCTTATGATTATTATAAAAGAACTGGTGGAGGATGTCAACGTGACCCGGTTAATGTTTGTATTGATACTTTGTGCCCGGATACAATAACCAATTGTAATACAGCTGTTTTACACCCGATAACTTCTTTTTGTGAATCTGCAGGCCCCGTTCCGATTTTCTCCTGGTCAGGTGGCCAACCCATTGCAGGAACGCCAAATGTATTGGTGAATACATCGGGAACATATTTTGTTACACAGACATCGGGAGATGGATGTTTTTTTACTGTAGATTCTGTTGAGGTGGTTATAGAATCATCTCCAAATACACCATTGATCAGTGATGATGAATTGGTAAATGTCAATGCGTTGGTAACTCAACAGATTGATTTGTGCCATCCGGATTCAGTGGTGATCACAGGAAGTGGGTTTGACCCTGCAAATCTGTATTGGTGGACCGGGCCGGGGTTGCCAGCGGGTGGAGTTTATGATTCTGTGATTACTGCAACGGCAACAGGAGTGTATCAATTTCATGTCCAAGGAGCTAATGGATGTGAGATTTATAATCAGGTTAATGTGAGCATTTATACTGCTTTACCACCATTTGATTTAGAAATTAAAGCGGATGATACAGTTTCGGTTTGTGATGCAGAAGCTTTTTCGGTACAGCTTTATGATAGTGTTTTAAATCCATCTGGAGCTCCGTTATGTTTGGGTGATCCGGCATATAGTATACTCACATATTGGACGGTTACACCAGTAGTGCCGTTTACAACATCTTGTGGGACCTATGCCTTTTTTAATCCGTCAACGACTGGAACATATACGATATCTGCGATGTTAATTCGAGAGAATTTTTGTGTGAAAGATACTTTCATCGTTTCCAAAACTATTTATGTAATGGTGAATCCATCACCGGTCATAACCCCTTTTACAGATTCCATAGTGGGAGGGCCTTTTTATTGCCCAGGTGATTCTGTTCAGATTACCGCAATGGGCGGGCCCAATTATGTGTGGGCCGGACCTGGGGTTAATGGATTGACAGATAGCTCTATTTACGTGTGGCTGCCAGGAACTTATATGGTGACATCTTCAGTTTATGATACCAATATTTACGGATGTACGGCCCAGATGACGGTCATGGAGAGCATAGCGATTCTGGAGAAACCCCAGCCCACAATTACATCCACCAATACCATCATATGTCCCAATGATTCGGTTGCTTTAAATTGCGATCAAACGGATGGGAATTTTTGGGAAGGCCCCAATGGCCCGATTTCCGGAGGTTCATTTATTTTCGTTACCGATCCCGGACAATACTATACTGTGGTCAATGACTCGGATAGTTGTGGTTTGGTTTCGAATACGATTATCTTGGAGCAATATACCACCCCCATGTTGATTCCAACAGGTGATACCTTTATATGTCAGGGAGACTCTACGATTATTACCGTACAAGCTACAAATAATAGTGTTATTGAATGGCAAGCTCCCTTATCGGGAAGCAGTCTAACACAGGTTATTGATTCGGCTGGGGTTTATACCTGTAAAATTACATCTTGTGGAATTTCTACCTATGCGAGTATTACCATTCACTCCAGCTCAGTTTTGGCGCAAATTAGTGGTAAAGATCTGATTTGTGAGGATTCCACTATTGTACTTTCCGGTTTGCCTGGAATGGCCAGTTATTCCTGGGCACCAGGAAATCAGTCTACTCAAAGTATTTCGGTAAGTAATGGAGGAACTTATTCATTGTCAGTGGTGGATTCAACGGGATGTGCGGCATCAGATACCGTTACGGTTACTGAGGTAATAGTACCTGCTTCAATATCATCTACGGCTTTAGGATTTTGTTCGGGTGATTCTTTAGTTTTAACCGGCACTTCGGGAATGGATAATTATCAATGGAGCCCCAATCCAGATACCACACAACAAATTACGATTTATCAAGCTGGGACATATGGTTTAACGGTTACAGACAGTTCAGGGTGTCCGGGAATTGCCGATCCAATTCAGGTGATTATTCCAGATACATTTGCGCCTGTAAATATGATTGGTTCATCACATATTTGTGAAGGAGATTCTGTGGTTTTAAAAGCACAAGGTGCTGGAATGAATCAATATATTTGGTATCCCGGAAATGAACAAACAACGGTTTTAACTGTGTATCAAAGCGGTGCTTATGCGTTAATAACAACTGATTCGTTTGGGTGTATGGCTTATTCCGACACATTTAACGTTCAAATGGATTCCAATCATTTAACTGTCCCTATAATGTCTGAAGATACATTGATTTGTGCCGGAACAGATGTAATGATGTATGCTTCAGCGGGAACGGACTCTATTGTATGGTATAGTCCATTGGGATCCCCGCCAATTCATTCTGGAGATTCTTTATTGCAAACCTTAACGTCTACTACTACATTTTATACCCGAACAGAATTACCACCTTGTTATAGTGAATATGCTTCGGTCACCATTTCAACAGAAGATTGTGATGACATTGAAATACCCAATGTATTTACGCCAAATGGAGATGGAGTCAATGATTATTTTTCGATTAAAATATTAGGTGCGACCTGTTTTAAGGTGGAGATTTATAATCGCTGGGGAATTCTAATTGCCGAGTTAGAGAGTCAGGAAGATAGCTGGGATGGCACTATGGAAAAGACAGGACAAGAAGTTTCTGATGGGGTATATTACTACATTCTGAGTTACTGTAGATATGATGGGGAAAATGTAAATAAAACCGGATATATTACCCTAAACCGTAAAAATTAAGAAAGAGTGTGATTTGAAAGCAAATCTGCGATCACACGGTCATTTGATAATCTTGGGATTTTATTTTGACCACCTAATTTCCCTCTGAGTTTCATCATGTTTAAGAATCCATCTTTTTCAATCTTGGTGATTTTTAATGGTGTTAAAACCTTACCCGTAATTAAATCTTTGTAATATGGATTTTTATTTTGAAGTGTTTGATCCAGTTTAAGACGAAGGGCATCGATATTAGCTGGTTCCTGATCAAATTCAATAAACCATTCGTGATAGGGTAGGCCCTCAGAAGGTGAGATCTGCGGTGCTAAATGGAATTCACGGACACGAATATTAAATAAAGGAATGACTTCATTCATTGATTGTTCTACTTCTTCGGCAATAACGTGTTCTCCAAAAGCAGATGTGAAATGTTTAATTCTGCCGGTCACCACAATCCTATAAGGTTGAAGAGAAACGAATTTTACGGTATCTCCAATGTTGTAACCCCATAAACCAGCGTTGGTATTTAAAATGAGTACGTAATTAACATCTAGTTTGACATCCTGGAGACTAACTCTAGTGGGGTGCTCATTAAAGAACTCATCAGCTGGAATAAATTCGAAGAAAATCCCGGCATTTACATTTAACAATAAACCATGTTCGTGTTGAGTATCCTGAAAAGCAATAAAACCTTCTGAAGCCGGATATGTTTCAATAGATGGAATCTTTTTACCAATTAACTTCTCAAAAATGGCCTGATACGGTTTGTAATTCACTCCGCCATGAACAAATAATGAGAAATTTGGAAATACTTCTGCAACGGTAGATTGACCAGATTTTTGAATGAGTTTCTCAAAGTACATCTGAACCCAAGAGGGAATGCCACTAATAAGTCTTAAATCTTCAGGAATGGTTTCATCTACAACGGCATTCACTTTTGTTTCCCAATCATCAATCATATTGGTTTCCCAGCTCGGAAGTCTGTTTTTTTGAAGATATGAGGGTACCCAATGCGCTGTAATACCCGAAAGTCTTCCCAAAGGGGTGCCATTTAAATCACTTAGTTCAGGACTTCCTTGTAAGAAGATCATTTTGCCATCCAAAAAGTCTGCTTTTCCAGATTCTTTTACATAACATAACAAAGCCATTTTTGCAGCATCTACATGATGGGCGATGGAGTCTTTGGATATTGGAATGTATTTCGCACCCGATGTTGTTCCCGAGGTTTTGCAAAAATATGCCGGACGCCCAGGCCAAAGAATATCAGCTTCACCATCAACAGATCTTTGGACGTATGTTTTTAAAGCTTCATAGTCTCTGACAGGAACTAATTTTTTGAAATCATCATAACTTCGAATGGTATCAAATTTATGATCCTTACCAAATGAGGTAAGTGATGCCTGTTGAATTAATTGATGAAAAATCTTTTGTTGATGATCAATAGGATTTGCAGATACTTTCCGCAATTTGTTGACCATCACTTGAGCATAAAGCTTTCCGGCAAATGATTTTATACTCATATGATTGGATTATTGATTAAGTAATAATGGGATGTTATTGGCGAAAAGCTTAACCGAGATAGCCAGAAGAATAACACCAAAAACTTTTCGTATAATTTTAATCCCATTGACTCCAATGATTTGCTCGATTTTGGCTGAAGATTTAAGAACTCCATATACCACAGCAATATTAAGGATAATTGCAACGATAATATTGCTGGTGTCAAATTCAGATTTAAGAGCAAGAATGGTCGTTAACGATCCGGCTCCAGCAATCAGTGGAAATGCCAACGGAAAAACCGCTGCTGATGCAGGAACATCATCCTTAAATATGGTAATTCCCAAAATCATCTCTAATGCCAATGCCAATAGCACAAAAGCTCCGGCAACGGCAAATGAATAAACATCGATACCAATTATTTTAAGAATACTTTCGCCTATAAAGACAAAAGCAATCATGATAACTGCAGAAACAATACTGGCCTTTTCAGACTGAATATGTCCTACCTTTTGTCTTAGATCGATTATCATTGGGATAGACCCGATAATATCAACTACAGCAAACAAAATCATTGTAGCTGGTAAAATTTGGTTTAAATCAAGATTCATGATGATTGTTGTTTTAAATGCAAATGGAGTACATCGATTTCATTCCAAAGTTAGTTCTTTATTAACTATTTAATATGTTTTCAATGACTTTCGGAAAATATTGATGTTCTAATTTATGAATATTACCGGCTAAAGAATCAGGAGTGTCGGTAGGAGAAATATCGCATTTATACTGCGCAATAATATTTCCTTCATCATACTTTTCATTGACATAGTGAATGGTTATACCGCTTTCTTTTTCTTTTGCAGCAATGACAGCTTCGTGTACGCGATGTCCATACATTCCTTTTCCACCGTATTTGGGTAGTAAAGCCGGATGAATGTTGATAATTTGATTGGGGAAAGCTGTCACCATATTTTGAGGAACTAACCAAAGAAAACCTGCAAGAACAACCAGATCAATCTGATTGGATAACAAAATATCGACAATCTCATCACTATGACTAAATTGTTGACGATTGAATTTAATTACCGGAACATCAAACTTTTCAGCTCTTTGAATGACCCCGGCTTTTGGATTATTTACCAGGATCAGACTGACCTGAACATTTGAGTCTTTTTCAAAATACTCCATTATTTTTTGAGCATTTGTGCCTGAACCGGAAGCGAATATGGCAATATTTTTCATAGTTCTGTTTTATGAGTACAATCGATGTTGATCAAATTAAAATTTTATATAGTTTGAATCTCCGTAGCTTAGAAATCTGAAATTATTCAGAAGAGCATATTGATATATCTGTTTCCAATTTTCGCCAACTAAAGCAGCGACTAATAGTAAAAGAGTACTTCCGGGTTGATGGAAATTGGTAATCAAAGCGCCACAAATTCGAGGTGTATATCCAGGAGCGATAATCAGTCTGGACTTGGCCATAAAGCTTTTGGCATTGTATGACATAAGATGATTGATCAAAGCATTTAATGCCTCCTTTTTAGAATAGTTTTGTGGGAGTTCGTAAGCATCCCATTGTTCCAATACTGAAAGATTTGAATCCGGATTAACCAGAATCTTTACGCCAAACCAATATAAACTTTCCAGAGTCCTCATGGAAGTTGTACCTACCGGAGTTATTCGTTTATCAGTTGCGGCTAAATCTTGTAGAGTAGAAAGTTCTACTTCAATCCACTCCGCATGCATGGGATGATCTTTCATGGTGTCAGATGAGACGGGTTTGAAAGTTCCAGCACCTACATGTAAGGTGATTTGAGAAGAAGAGATGTTTTTACTTTGGAGTTGGTTGAGAATCCCTTCTGTAAAGTGCAGCCCGGCTGTAGGTGCTGCTACGGAACCTTCTTCTTTTGCAAAAACCGTTTGATATCGTTCCTTGTCTGAATCGTTTACATCTCTTTTAATATATGGAGGTAATGGAATCTTGCCTACATTTTCTAAAACTTCTGAAAATGTTAGTTCTTCAGGTGTCCAACTAAAGGTAATTAGAAATTCGCCCTCTAATCTTTGGGTCATTTCAACTTTTAACTCAAAACCACTTTGATCTGAAATGGATAGAAAATCTTCTTTCCATTTTTTTGCGCCACCTACTAAACAAATCCATTGGGTACTTTTTTGAGTCCCCATAGCTATGCTTAGATCGATATTTTCACCCGCAGGTTCCAGGCAAAAAATCTCAATATCGCGCCCATTCCGATTTTGAAAAATGATTCGCGCCTGAACAACTTTGGTATTATTAAAAACCAGGTGAGAATTCGAATCTAAAACTTGTGGTAGTTGATCAAATGTAGATTCAGAAATGTTTTGATTCTCGTAGATCAACAGTTTCGATCCAGATCTATTCTCTGCTGGTTTCTTTGCGATTTGATCAGTAGGTAATTCGTATGTGTAATCACCAATGGAAAGATTTTGAACCTGATTTTTCATGACCGCAAAAGTAAATCATGAGGATAGGTATAAAAGTGAAAATGTGTCGGAATTCATTCAGATATGACACAATTAAGGTATTATCTCGAGACAGGTAACTGCGATGGTTTTTCCCACCATGCAAATACTTGCAGATTTCGTCTCATAATATTGAACTTTAATTTTAAACTCTTTTGAAGAATCAAAGTCCGATTCAGAAAGGAATTCATTTATGTTTTGCGGTTCCAGTTTTTCACCATTTTCTAATTCAATCACCCAATTGCATCCATCTAGTTGAATTTTTTTAAGAATAGCAATCACCCCCTGATCACACTTTTGAATTGTATCAGGAACGGGGTCTGGTTTGGATTCAATGATTTTTCGATTCGTACAGGAAGCGGAAATTAATAATGCGAAAATGATAAAATATTTCATGGTGCCGTGTTTTGATCTGTTATAGGGATCGGAGAAGTATTGAAAACCCGAAAGTTTCCTTTTCCAGCTACCTTGGTTCTACGTGTACTAAACAAATATATAATGGCACCGGTTCCAACGGCTATGGCAGATGGAAGCCAGACGGAGTTGCTGATCACATATCCTCGGGCACTATAATTTAATATATTGTTGATAGCATCCAGCGTAAAGAAAAATGAACCTGAAACAACCAAAGCACCTCCAAGAAATCGTAATCCCTTTCGAACACTATACACACGATCTACATCTGTGAGATTGATTTTTCTACCTTCAATAACAAACGAAGAGTCATAAATGGCATCAATTCGTCCTACGATTTTTTCTTTTGTTAAAAGTTTAATTTTAATGTGATCTCCCGCATAAAAATGAATTCTCTTGACCTTTCCCTTTTTATCTAATCCAAGCGAATATTGACCAAAAGCAGGAATAGCACATAGAAACAGAACCCATAAAAAGGTCAGTGAAATCAGCTGTTTTGTGTGCCCGAGTTGAAACATTTTGTAAAGATATAAATCACAATTAGATATAAATGGCGGACTGATAGAAATCATGTTTTTTTGAAAACATTAACACCATATTTGCCGTGAACGCAAAAAATAATAAAATATGCCATTTTATCAGAAATTAGGAAAAGTACCGGCTAAGAGACACACTGTCAATAGAAAAGAGAATGGAGAGTTGATCAGTGAACAGGTATTTGGTACTGCAGGATTTGCAGGAATGACATCAAACTTGTACCATATGCATCCACCAACAATTGTGTCGAGATATGGGAAAGAGTATTCTGTTGCTCCTGAAGTTGCTGTAGAACGTAATTTAAAAATGACCCGTATGAAAGGTTTTCAGATTAAACCTGAAGCGGATTATTTAGATAGTAGAAAAACAGTATTGACTAATGCCACTGTAAATATTACACTGGCTGCTCCGCAAAAGTCAATGACAGAATATTTCTACAAAAATGCGGATTCTGATGAAGTGATATTTATTCATAAAGGTACCGGTACTTTAAAGACCTTAATGGGAAATATTTCTTTTGAGTACGGTGATTATTTGGTGGTGCCTAGAGGAATGGTATATCAAATTGAATTTGATACTGAGGAGAACAGGTTGTTTATTGTGGAGAGTACTGATCCGGTATTCACTCCAAAAAGATATCGTAACAATTTTGGACAGCTTTTAGAACATTCTCCATTTTGTGAGCGAGATATTCATGGTCCTTCTGAATTGGAAACATTTGACGAGTTAGGGGAGTTTATGGTTAAGATTCGTAAGCAAGATGTAATTCATGAAGTGGTATATGCAAGTCATCCGTTTGATGTTGTGGGTTGGGATGGATACAATTTCCCTTACAAGTTTTCTATTCATGATTTTGAACCAATCACTGGTAGAATTCACTTACCACCTCCAATTCACCAAACATTTGAAGCAGCTTCATTTGTGATTTGTTCTTTTGTGCCGCGTTTATACGATTATCACCCGGATGCCATTCCTGCTCCATATAACCATAGTAATATTGATTCTGATGAATTGTTGTATTATGTGGATGGAGATTTCATGAGTCGTAACGATATTGAAGCAGGTCATATATCTTTGCACCCAGCTGGATTAGTTCACGGTCCTCATCCAGGTGCTGCTGAAAGGAGTATTGGTAAAACAGAAACAGAAGAATTAGCAGTAATGGTAGATACTTTTGCACCTTTAATGATAACAAAAGTTGGTGTGGAAATATCAGATCCGGACTATTATAAATCATGGAATAATCACTAAACAATCAATTAGACAAATAAGATCGATATGGCAGAGATTAAAAATTTAAAAAACCTCCAGAATACGGAGTATGGCTTAGAAAAGTTATTTGAGGAAGCAGAAGACTTTTTGCCATTACTAGGTACGGACTATGTAGAGTTGTATGTTGGAAATGCAAAGCAGTCTGCACACTTTTATAAAACGGCATTTGGATTCCAGTCTGAAGCATTTTGCGGAATGGAAACAGGTGTGAAGGATCGTGTATCTTATGTATTAAAACAAGATAAAATTCGTTTGGTATTAACAACTCCATTAGAGCCAGGAGGTGCGATCAATGCGCACATCGATAAACATGGTGACGGAGTAAAAGTGGTAGCGCTTTGGGTAGAAGATGCACGTTCGGCCTGGGAAGAAACTACGAAACGTGGAGCGAAATCTTTCATGGAACCAACGGTTGAAAAAGACGCGCATGGTGAAGTGGTTAGAGCAGGTATTCATACCTACGGAGAAACGGTTCACATTTTTGTAGAGCGTAAAAACTACAATGGAATATTCTTACCAGGTTATGTGAAATGGGAGTCTCATTACAATCCAGAGCCAGTAGGGTTAAAATATATTGACCATATGGTAGGAAATGTAGATTGGGGTGAAATGAAAGAATGGTGTGAGTTCTACGCGAAAGTGATGGGATTTGCGCAAATTGTTTCGTTTACGGATGATGACATTTCTACTGATTATACTGCTTTGATGAGTAAGGTAATGAGTAACGGTAATGGCCGTATCAAATTCCCTATTAATGAGCCAGCAGAAGGAAAGAAGAAGTCTCAAATTGAGGAATATATTGATTTTTATAAGGGCCCAGGTGTACAACATATCGCTGTAGCAACAAATGATATTGTGGGAACTGTTTCGGCAATGCGAGATCGTGGTGTGGAATTCTTATACGTTCCGGAAACGTATTATGATGATTTATTGGAACGTGTAGGTGATATCGATGAAGATGTAGAAGTATTAAAGAAACATGGTATTTTGATTGACCGTGATGATGAAGGATATTTATTACAGTTGTTCACAAAACCTGTTGTAGATCGCCCAACAATGTTCTTTGAGATTATCCAACGTAAAGGAGCTCAATCTTTCGGAGTAGGTAACTTCAAAGCTTTATTTGAAGCAATCGAAAGAGAACAGGCAAATAGAGGAACCTTATAATTAAAGTTCTTAATAGTATAAACAAAAGGGTCATCCATTTGGATGACCCTTTTTCATTTGAATACATTAATAAAGAGTGATCTTAATTCTAGATTTCTCCGTCAATAACCTTTTTTAATTCCGATTTGGTAATCACCCCAGAGTGTCTCCATACTTCTTTGCTGTTTTTAAATAACATAAAAACAGGCACACCTCGAACACCCATTTTTCGCGCTACATCTGTATTTTGATCAACATCAATTTTAATGATGGTCGCTTTTTGTCCATATTCTTTTTTTAGTTGTTCGATGATAGGGTTCATCTTTTTACATGGGGCGCACCAGGCCGTGTTAAAGTCAATGAGTACCGGTTGATTTTTTTTAATAAGGGTATTAAACTCGTTTATTGAAAGTTGTTTGACTTCTAACTGAGAAGATGCGGATGGTCTAACAATTGGAAAACCGGAATTGTTCCAGGTGAGGATACCGCCATTTAAGTTGTATACCTCATTGAAACCATTTTGAATCAATATTTGAGAAGCGCGATAACTTCGGCTGCCGGATGCGCAGTAAACATATATGGGCTGGTCCTTTTGCATCACATTGATTTTTTGAGTGAATTTGGGATCGTTCAAACTAATAAAACTGGCATTTTGAATGGCACCTCTCCGAGTTTCTTGTGCTGTCCTAACGTCCAGTACGATTCCCTTCCCAGACGAAATTTTGTCATGAAATTCTTTAGCAGATAGATTTTTGAAAATACCCTTTTGTGGGGCCGATGCAACTTTTACCGATTTTTTGGTAGTTCGTTCTTTTTGACTCTTAGATGGAGTATCTGAACATGATACGTATAAAAATGGAATTACCAGTAAAATGAATATATATGTAGATTTCATTGTCAAAATAAATTTGGCCAAAATTACGGGCTGTAAATGATGTGTAACGTAACACAAGTTACCGTGGAAAAGAATTATGTAATGGTGAAATAAACATAAGAAAAGGTGAAATTGTGAAAAACAGCCTGAATTTGTGGTTTTAGTATAAAATGCAGGTTTTCACCATTGTGCAAAAACGTCAAAAAACGGTGAATAAGAACTCATTTCTTCTTTAAGCGCAAAATGATAACATTGAAAAGTGTGATTAAACTCTCTGAAAGCCATAAATTTGCGCGAAATTTAAGCGGGTTTAAAAATGTTTTAAATTGATTGTTAATAACTGCTTGTTTGAAAAGATTAAAAATCTATCTTTGCAGCCCGATTTTTTCGGGGAATTGGATTAATGAATTGAATTAAAGCGTAACACATTGGATACTTTAAGTTACAAGACCAAATCGGTCAACAAAGAATCAGCCGATAAAAAATGGTTGGTTGTAGATGTAGAGAACCTAGTATTAGGTCGTGCTGCATCTGAGGTAGCAAAATTGCTAAGAGGTAAGCATAAGCCGGCTTACACTCCTCATTCAGACACTGGAGATTATGTTGTTGTATTAAATGCAGACAAAATCAGATTAACAGGAACAAAGGCTACAACTAAAACTTACATTCGTCACACTGGATATCCAGGTGGTCAAAGAACTTTGACTGCGGATGAGGTGATGGATAAAAAGCCTACAAGAGTTTTTGAAAGTGCTGTAAAAGGAATGCTTCCAAAAAACAAATTAGGAAGAGCGATTTATAAAAATATGCATGTATATGCTGGAACAGAGCATGCACATGAAGCACAAAAACCGACAAAAGTAGAATTATAATATGGAAATGATCAACGCATTAGGAAGAAGAAAAAGTTCTGTTGCTCGTGTATACCTAACTTCTGGAAATGGAGCGGTAACTATCAACGGTCGTACACCAGAAAACTTCTTTCCATTAGCTACACAAAGAGCTAAGTTATTCAGACCATTCGAATTAACTGAAACTGTTGAAAAATACGATGTTAAAGTTAATGTAAAAGGTGGTGGTACTACAGGTCAGGTAGAAGCAATCAGATTGGCAATTTCAAGAGCATTAGTGAAAATTGATGCTGAGTATAAGCCATTATTGAAAGCTGAAAGCTTGATGACCAGAGATCCTAGAATGGTTGAACGTAAGAAATTCGGACAACCAAAAGCGCGTAAAAAATTCCAATTCTCAAAACGTTAATCCGTTTTTGGGTTCAGAATCTAAACTTTCAAGACTGTTGATGCAATACTTGGGAGTTGCCGCTGGGTAAAAAGAAAGTGAACAAAATTAAAAGTAAAAAAATGTCAAAAGTATCATATAAAGAACTTATGGATGCAGGTGTACACTTCGGACACCTTTCTCGTAAGTGGAATCCAAAAATGGCTCCGTATATTTTCATGAAGAAAAACGGAATCCATATTATTGATTTAAATAAAACTCAAGCAAAACTTGAGGAAGCTGCAGCTGCCATGAGACAAATGGCAAAATCTGGTCGTAAGATCATGTTTGTTGCAACTAAAAAACAAGCTAAAGCTATCGTTTCTAAACATGCGGAAAGAGCAGGAATGCCTTACGTTACTGAGCGTTGGCCAGGGGGTATGTTAACCAATTTCTCTACGATCCGTAAAGCGATTAGAAAAATGGATAACATCGATAAGTTATTGGCAGATCCAAATTCTACAAACATTGCGAAACGTGAGCGTTTAATGATGAGTCGTCAACGTGAGAAATTGAACCGTAACTTAGGTCCGATTAAAGATTTGACACGTTTGCCAGCTGCAATTTTTATCGTGGATACAAACCGTGAGAATATTGCAACATCAGAAGCAATTAAATTAGGTATTCCAACATTTGCTATGGTGGATACCAATACAGATCCTTCTGCAATTGATTTTCCAATTCCTGCAAATGATGATGCATCATCTTCAATTGATGTGATTGTGGGTGCATTGGCTGATGCAGTAATCGAAGGATTAAAAGAACGTAATTCTGCTAAGGCTGCAGCTAAAGATGCTCCGGCATCTAAAGCTGAGAAAAAAGAAGAAGCAAAAGAAGAAAAAAGTGCTCCAGCTGATGAAGCTGTTGCAGAAAAATAATTCTAATAAAATTTTACAATGAAAATTACTGCCGCAGAAGTAAATGCACTACGTAAGCAAACGGGTGCAGGAATGATGGACTGTAAAAAAGCCCTTGTAGAAGCAGAGGGTGACGCAGAAAAAGCAATTGAAATCCTAAGAAAGAAAGGACAAAAAGTTGCTGCAAAAAGAGGTGATAATGAAGCTAAAGAAGGTTTAGCTGTTTCAATGTCAAACGGAAACAACGGTGTTGTAGTTCGTTTAAACTGTGAAACTGATTTCGTTGCAAAGAATGCCAACTTTAATTCTTTAGTAACTAAATTAGCAGAGATTGCATTGAATTCAGGTGCAAAATCTATTGATGAGTTAAAAACTCAAGATTTCGATGGTTTAACTGTTGAGGCTGCTATTACTGATCAAATTGGTAAAATTGGGGAGAAATTAGATTTATCTGCTGTAAACCATATTTCTGCTGATACAGTTGTAGCTTATAATCACCCGGGAAACCAGGTAGCTACCTTAGTAGGTTTAAACCAGGCTGGTGATAATGTTGCTGATGCAGGTAAAGATGTAGCTATGCAAGTAGCTGCTATGAATCCTGTAGCTCTTAACAAAGATTCTATTCCAGAAGATATTATCGCTAAGGAATTAGAAATTGGTAGAGATTTAGCTATTCAGGAAGGTAAACCAGAAGCGATGGCTGATAAAATTGCACAGGGTCGTTTAGGTAAGTTCTTTAAAGAAGCTACATTATTAGATCAAGCATTTATTAAAGACAATAAATCATCTGTTCAGAAATACTTAGACGGTGTAAGTAAAGGACTTACAGTTACTGAGTTTTCTAGAGTGTCATTGTCGTAATATGATAGAGGAATTAAAAAAGAGAGATTGTTTCAATCTCTCTTTTTTTTGTCCTAATTTTCGCAAATCGTATCATTTATAAAAATATAGAATGAAATTTAAACGGGTTTTACTGAAATTAAGCGGTGAATCTTTATTAGGAGAGAAGCAGTTCGGAATTGATCATAATAGATTATCAGGGTATTCCAGAGAAATTAAAGAATTGGTTGATGCTGGAGTTGAAGTAGCAATCGTTATTGGTGGTGGAAATATCTTTAGAGGTATTCAAGAAGAAGATGGAGCAATTGATCGTGTTCAGGGAGATTATATGGGAATGTTAGCTACCATGATTAATAGTATGGCTTTACAGTCGTCACTAGAAGCATGTGGGGTGAAAACGCGTTTGTTGTCTGCAATTAAAATGGAGCAAATAGCAGAACCGTTTATTAAAAGAAGGGCAACACGTCATTTGGAAAAAGGTCGTGTGGTGATTTTCGGAGCAGGTACGGGAAATCCATATTTTACTACAGATACTGCTGCTGCTCTAAGAGCAAGTGAAATTGGAGCTGAAGTCATGTTAAAGGGCACGCGTGTAGATGGTATTTATTCTGCTGATCCGGAAAAAGATCCAAACGCAACCAAATACGATACGGTTTCTTATCAGGAATGCATTGATAAAGGATTAAGTGTAATGGATTTAACGGCATTTGCTTTATGTAAGGAAAACGGTTTGCCAATTATGGTTTTTGATATGGATTCTGGTGGTAACTTGATCAAAGTAGCTAAAGGAGAGAATGTTGGAACTTTAGTGAAATAAGTTATAACTACATATATTATTGAAAAGCCGCTTTTTAGCGGCTTTTTTTATACCCATTTTCTGTACTTTAGGTATTTAAACTTACCATTCATCCAAAAAAGTGTAATTATTTATGAGAATGGGTAACGGGTTAATGTTCTGTAATACAAATGTTTATTTGTATTAATGTTTTTTTAACGTTACTTAGGAAACATTTTACCCGAAAAACGTTTCCTATATCGGAAATGCGATTTACATTTGCGGCCGATGAGTGAAAAAGAACAAGAATTAATTATTAAAGCATCTCAAATCTTTTTAAGTTTTGGTATAAAAAGTTTAACGATGAATGATATTGCCAGCAAATTGGGAATATCAAAGAAGACACTTTATAACTATGTGTCTGATAAAAATGATTTGGTGAAGAAGTGTATTTTATTTCACATTGAAACCAATGAGTGCGAAATAAATGAAGCGTGCAATGTTTCAAGTAATGCGGTAGAAGAGTTGATAAACTTTAGTAAGATCGCAGGGGAAAAAATGAAGCAAATTCACCCTTCTATTTTTTATGATCTTCAAAAATACCATCCGGAAGCCTGGTCAATTATCAGAAATTTTGAAGACAAAACCATTTTAGATGTAACAAAAAGCAATCTCCGCCAGGGCATAGATGAAGGACTGTATAGAGATGATATGAATATCGATCTTATTGCAGAAATTTATGTGTCAGTGGTACAGGGAATTTTCCAGAATACGAAATTCTTATCCAGTGGTATTGCCATGTCGGAATACTACTTCCAGATATTCAATTACCATATCAGAGGGATTGCAAATGAAAAGGGAATCAAATTAATCAATCAATATTTAAGTTAACATACATGAATAGAATTAAACAAATCAGTGTGTTTGTAGCGCTACTCACTATCCTAAGTTTAGGAAGCGTATACGGACAAGCTGAACAGCTTGAATTCACACTGGAACAAGCCAGAACCTATGCGGTGGAGCATAGTTACAGTACACGAAAGGCGGTATTAGATCAAGCAATGGCAGAAAAGAAGTTAAAGGAAACCACCGCTATTGGTTTACCTCAAATTTCTGCAACGGCTGATTTCAAAAACTTTTTGGAAATTCCAACTTCATTAGCTCCGGATTTCACAAATCCAAGTAGTGGAGAATTGGTACCCATTCAGTTTGGTACGGATTATAATGTGGGCGGAACATTACAATTGAATCAGTTATTATTTAACGGATCCTACATTGTTGGGTTACAAGCCGCTAAGGTATACCGTGATATGAGTGAGAAAATGGTGATTAAGTCGGAGCGTGAAATCAAAGACGAAGTAACCATTGCTTATGGTAATGCAATTATTTCGAGAGAGAACTACGAGACCTTGAAAGGAAACAAGGAGTATCTTGAAAAGACATTGACGGAGACGCAAGCTTTGTATCAAAGTGGTTTTGCCAAAGAACAAGATGTAGATCAGCTGAGAATTTTAGTGCAAACTGCGGCCATTGAATTCAACAGAGCCGACCGTTTACGTGAAATTTCAGACAATCTTCTAAAGTTTAAAATGGGGATTCCATCATCAACAACGATCATCTTAACCGATAGTTTAGATAAGATTGTGAATTATGGAAATGATTCTTCTATTGTAGATCAGTCATTCGATGTAAATGCACACATTGATTATAAGATTGCGTTAAACAATCAGGATCTGCAACAATTGAATTTCAAGAATACCAAGGTAGCTTTTTTACCAACTTTAAATGGATTCTTTCAGTATCAACAGAATTATCAATTTAATGATCTGTCTTTAAAAAGTGAATATTGGTTCCCAACTTCAGTTTGGGGATTGCAAATGAATATTCCGATATTTAGTAGTGGTCAGCGCTGGTATGCTATGCAACAAGCGGATTTGGATTGGCAAAAATCTCAAATCGATACCCGACAAGCAGAAGAAGGTTTGATGGTAGAGTTCTTAACAAAGAAGTCAGAATATCAATTTGCGATTGATCAGTACAAAAATTCAAAAGACAATCTTGAACTGGTTCAAAAGGTGGTAAACAAAGAAACCGTAAAATATCAGGAAGGAATGTCCTCCTCATTGAATTTAGCCAACGCGCAAATACAATTTTTCCAAATCCAGGGAGCCTACATACAGTCGATCATGCAAATGATTAATGCACGTTCGGCAATGGATAGAATTTTAAGTAATTACTAAAAACAACAACATTTCAATATAATCAGATGAAAAAATTAATATATATATCCTTAGCTTTTGTAGCCGCATCATGTGCGTCTAAGACTACCGAAGACTATCTAACGGAACTAAACACAAAGCGAGATAGTATTAAAGCTGAATATAGAACCTTAGGAGCTGAATTGGCTAAGATTGAAGCAGAAATTACAGCTTTGGATACCACGAGAAAAGTGGTGAATGTTACTGCTAGAAAAGCAGATAGAACTACATTCCGCCACTTTTTCAAGATTTACGGATCGATTCAAACGGATAACAATACATTGGTATACCCTTCGGCACAAGGAGAGATTACCAGAGTATTTGTTGAAGAAGGGCAACCAGTAAGTAAAGGTCAAACGTTATATGCCATTGATTCGGAAATTCTAAGAAAAAATATGGACGAAGTAAAAGTTCAGATTGAATTGGCTAAAGATGTTTATGACAAACAAGAAAAACTTTGGAAGCAAAATATTGGTTCTGAAATGGATTACTTGAGAGCTAAAAACAACTTAGATGCTTTAAATACCAAGAAGGAAACTTTAAAAGCACAAATTAGCAAAACCAATGTAACAGCACCATTCTCAGGGACAATTGATGAAATCATGATTAAAAATGGTCAATTAGTGAGTCCTGGTATTGCGACTATGCGTATTGTAAACTTAGACAAGGTATATCTAAAAGCAGATGTTCCTGAAGGTTATATCAAAACCATCGGACGAGGTACTCCTGTTAATGTAACTTTCCCATCCATTAATGAGTCTGTAAAGACCAATATCAATGAAACCGGAAGATTCATTAATCCTGCTAACAGAACGTTTACGGCAAGAATTAATTTGGAAAATCAGAACAACAAGTTATATCCAAACTTATTGGGTATGTTGGAAATTCAGGATTACCAACAAGATTCAGCTTTGGTGATTCCGGCTAGATTGATTCAGGAAAATGCGCAGGGTGAGAGTTATATTTTTACTGTAAAAGCAGATGGAGAAGCAATGTATTCTATCCTAAAGCCAATTGAAGTAGGAATGACTTATAATGGCGTAACTGAGGTGCTTTCAGGATTGGGTGATCATGATATGATCATTGATAAAGGTTCAAGAAGTGTGAGTGATAATCAATTAATTAGAGTGACTAAATAACCCTTTTTGGTTATTGCAAATTATTGTATATGAGTAATCAAGAAGAAAAAAAACAGGTAAAACCGTTTGGGATTACCGCGATGTCAATCAAGAACCGTACTACGGTGATGGTATTGACTGTGATTATCTTTTTGGCAGGGTTAGGAGCTTATAACTCTATGCCAAAAGAAGCATTTCCGGAGATCGTAATGCCGGAAATATACATTAGTACAATCTATCCGGGTAATAGTCCTTTAGATATTGAGAAATTAATTACCCGTCCCATTGAGAAAGAGGTAAAAGGGATTACCGGAATTGATGAAATTACATCGTCTTCACTACAGGGAGTATCATCAATCAAGATCAAGTTTGATTTTAGTGTGACTCCGGAACAGGCATTGAGAAAGGTAAAAGATAAAGTGGATGTAGCTATGGCTGATCCTGATTTTCCATCTGATTTACCAGCAGATCCGAATGTGTTTGATATGAACTTTTCGGAATTAATGCCAATTTTGAACATCAACTTGTCAGGTGACTTTTCACTGGATATGTTGAATGAGTATGCTGAATATCTGGAGGATAAGATTGAGGATATTCCGCAGATTAATGAAGTAGATATTCGTGGAATTAATGATAAGGAAGTAAAGGTAGAGTTGGACCTGTTAAAAATGGAAGCAACTAAGATTAACTTCCAAAATGTAGAAGATGCGATCAACTTTGAAAATATGACCGTTTCCGGGGGTAACGTTTTGATCGATGGATTTAAACGTTCTATCCGTGTAGTAGGCGAGTTTAGTGATTGGCGTGATATTCAGGATATCATTGTTGGTAGAGAAAATGGTAACATCGTTTATTTGCGTGATGTAGGTACGGTTTCTTTTGGTGAGAAAGAGAAAGAAAGTTATGCGCGTGAGTATAAGAAATCCGTAGTGAGTTTGGATGTGAAGAAACGAGGTGGAGAAAACTTGATTGAAGCTTCAGCAGCGATTAACGAAGTCATCAAAGAAGCACAGAAAAATTACCTTCCGGAAGGATTAAATATCACGATTACCAATGACCAAACGGATCAGACAAAAGACCAATTGAATGAGTTGGAAAACTCGATTTTGTTTGGGATGGTACTTGTAATTGCAGTATTGTTATTCTTTTTAGGGTTACGTAATGCATTGTTCGTTGGGATCGCGATTCCATTATCCATGTTATTGTCGTTCTTAATTCTAAGTTCTTTAGGGGTGACTTTAAATATCATGGTATTATTCTCTTTGGTATTGGCATTAGGTATGCTGGTAGATAATGGTATTGTGGTAGTGGAAAATATCTATCGTTTGATGGATGAAGGACTACCTCCTTCAAAGGCCGCATTGGAAGGTGCTAGTGAAGTGGCCTGGCCAATTATTGCTTCCACTGCAACTACGTTAGCAGCATTTGTTCCATTGGCTTTATGGCCGGGGATGATGGGTGAATTTATGCGATTTTTACCTATTACCTTGATGATTGTATTAAGTTCATCATTATTTGTGGCGTTGGTCATTAATCCGGTATTGACGACTTTATTTATGAAGATTCATGAGGAAGATGTGGTGTTTTCCAGAAAAGCGTTGAGAATCTCGTATATCGGTTTAATTGTTGCATTCTTATTCGGATTATTCCCTGGGTTAACTATGGATAATATTGAATTTCAAATTGGAGGTAAGGCGGATGGAATGAAATTTCTGCTCAAATTTTCATATGTCATTGTTGCAGGAATTCTATTATTTGTGATGAGCCGTTTGATGTTCTTATCAGCAGATACAGATAAGAAAAGAATCTTGATTCCGAATTTGATTTTTATGGGAATATCCCTGGCATATCATTTTACGGGTCAAACGGTAAGTGCTAACTTTATTGGAATTACAGCTACATTCTTAATTGTAAATGCCTATTTAATTTATCCAGCTAGTATCTGGTTTAAAGATGCATTTATGCCTAGGTTGGAAGTGATATATGATAGATTTATCAGATTCGCATTGAGAGGCAAAAACGCCTATAAATTTTTAGGTGGTACGTTTGGAATGTTGATCTTATCTATCGGGTTCCTGATTGCATTTATGCCGAAGGTGTTATTTTTCCCGAATAATGAGCCGAAGTATCTAAACATCTTTATCGAAAAACCAATTGGTACTGACATTGAAGAAACCAATAAACTGACCATGGAGTTGGAGGATAAGGTATTGAACGCAATTAAAAAATATGAAGAACTAAATCCGGCAACTGGTAAAGTAGAGAATTACCTGGTATCTTCTGTAATTGCGCAGGTGGGTAAAGGAACCTCTGACCCGGCTCAAGGATTTACTGCGGGATCAACTCCAAACAAAGCAAGGATTACAGTATCTTTCGTTAAGTATACCGAACGTCATAAGTTTACTGATGGTGAGTTGATTAATACTAACGATGTATTGTCAGACTTTAGAGAGATGTTCCAGGGTATCCCTGGGGTGAAAATTACCGTTGATAAAGATGCGAATGGACCTCCGACCGGAGCGCCTATTAATATCGAAATCGCGGGTGATGATTATGAGCAATTAATTACGGAAGCCAATAAAGTAAAGACTTTTATCAATAACGCCAACATAGGAGGTATTGAAGAGTTAAAGCTTGATGTGGATCAGGGTAAGCCTGAGATGCCAATTAGAATTGATAGAGATAAAGCGAGAAGATTAGGGGTGTCAACCGCTCAAATTGGAGGTGCTTTAAGAACATCTCTTTTTGGTAAGGAAGTATCTACCTATAAAGATGGAGAGGATGATTATCCTATTAATATCAGGTCGGCTAAGATATTCCGAGATAATCCGGATGCATTGATCAACCAAAGAATTACTTTTAAGAATATGAATAATGGTAAGATTATTCAGATTCCTATTTCATCTTTGATTGATGTACAAAAAACATCAACTTTTAGTGCGGTGAAACGTAAAGATCTGAATCGAATTATTACTATTTCGTCTAACGTTTTAGAAGGATACAATCCAACGGAAGTAGTAAATGAGATTAAGGCGACTTTAAATTCATATGAATTCCCAACGGAGAATACATATAAGTTTACGGGGCAGCAAGAGGAGCAGGCTAAAGAAATGGCTTTCTTAAGTAGTGCGCTTTTAATCGCCTTCTTATTGATCATTTTCATTATTGTTCTTCAATTTAATGCTACGTCAACGCCAGTGATTATTGGTACTTCTGTATTGTTTTCGTTGATTGGTGTATTGTTAGGATTGGTGATTTTCCAAATGGACTTCGTAGTAATTATGACCATGATTGGTATTATTTCACTGGCCGGGATTGTGGTAAATAATGCGATTGTATTGATAGATTATACCAATATTATCGTTGACCGTAAGAAAGAAGAGCAAGGGTTGACATCTGAGGATAGATTGCCATTTGCGGATTTCGTTGAAGCTATTGAAGAAGGTGGTAAAACACGTTTACGTCCGGTGTTATTGACTGCAATTACAACGGTACTAGGTTTGTTACCATTAGCTGTAGGATTGAACGTAGATTTCTTCGGGTTCTTTACAGAATTAGATCCGCATATCTATGTGGGGGGTGAAAATGTACAATTCTGGGGACCAATGTCATGGACGATTATCTTCGGATTGACATTTGCAACATTCTTAACACTGGTTATTGTACCAGTAATGTACTTTATCGTAAACCGATTAAAGTATCGTATTGCAAATGCTTTATAGACAACAGATATATGTAACAAAAAAGGCGCTCATTGAGCGCCTTTTTTGTTACTGTATTTTTTTAAGCTCTTAAATATGAGCCAACATTTCAGAGACTAATTCTGTGGTGCCATATTGATGTTTCCATCCCCAGTCAGCACGTGCTGGAGTGTCATCAATACTTTGTGGCCAGGATGCTGCAATAGCATCTCTTTCATCAGGTTTATATGAAATGGTAAAGCCCTCTTTTTGTTGTGCAATTTCATTCGCCAATTCCGCAGGAGAAAATGAAGCTGCCGATAAATTATAACTTGATCTAACTTTAATGTTTTCAGAAGGTGCTTCCATGATTTCGATAGTTGCTCGTACAGCATCTTCCATCATCATCATAGGCAAACTCGCATTTTCATTTAAAAAGCACTCATATGAGTTGGTTTTACGCGCGTGATAAAAAATATCTACTGCGTAATCCGTGGTACCTCCACCTGGAAGAGATTTCCAGCCGATAAGTCCAGGGTAACGTACACTACGTACATCAACACCAAACTTCTCAAAATAATACTCATTCCAACGTTCTCCGGCTTGTTTAGAGATTCCATATACCGTATTTGGGTCCATCACAGTATCCTGAGGTGTATTTTGCTTTGGAGTTGTAGGTCCGAAAACAGCAATAGAACTTGGCCAGAAGATTTTATCTAATTTGCCTTCCTTAGCAATGTTTAAAATATTGAAATGCCCGTCCATATTTAATTTCCATGCATATTCCAGATGCTTTTCAGCAGTGGCAGATAGTAATGCAGCCAGATTAAATACATTTCGAATCTGGTGTTTTTCTATGATCTGGCGAAGTGCTGTGTCGTCTAAAACATCTAGTTTTTCATAGATTCCTGAACCACCTTCATCTTTGATGTCGGCAGCAATCACAGAAGAGGCTCCGTATTTTGCTCTTAAGGTTTCAACAAGTTCACTTCCTACCTGACCTAATGCGCCAATAACCAATATATTTCCTTCCATATTGAAATTCCTTGTTTACGTGGTGAAAATAATGCCGTCAAATGTACTTTAAAATCTATTTGAAGAAGTTAAAATTTGATACAAACATTCTTTGGTTCTGTGAAAAATTTCAGGGCTTCAAAACCACCTTCTCGACCTACTCCGGAATTCTTGACTCCACCGAATGGAGTTCTTAAATCACGAACCAACCAGCAGTTGATCCAAACGATTCCGGCTTCGATTTTGCTAGCCATTCTGTGCGCACGTTTTAGGTTCTCTGTCCAAATGGTAGATGATAAACCGTATTCTACACTATTGGCCATCATTAGAACTTCATCTTCTGTGTCAAATGGGGTAATAGTTACTACGGGGCCAAAAATTTCTTCCTGATTGGTTCTGCACGTATATGCCAGGCCCTCAATAATCGTTGGTGCAATATAAAAACCATCTGCATATTCACCACTTAGCTGAACCTGATGTCCTCCAGCCAATACTTTTCCGCCTTCTTCTTTAGCAAGTTCAATATAAGAGAGCACTTTTTCCATATGTGGTTTAGAAACCACAGCTCCAAGTTTAGCATCAGGATCATTCGGAAAGCTCACTTTCATGTTTTGTACACGTTCTACAAATGCATCTCTGAATTTGTCATAGATAGGTCTCTCCACAAAAATTCGAGAGCCACAGAGACAAATTTGTCCTTGATTGGCAAATGAAGAATGAACAGTAGTTTTTAATGCATCATCAAAGTCTGCATCTGCGAAAATGATGTTTGGATTCTTACCTCCCAGTTCCAATGATAGTTTTTTAAATTTTGGAGCAGCAATGGAAGCAATATGTGCACCAGTTTTAGTTCCTCCTGTAAAACTGATGGCTTTAATATGATCGTTTTGAGAAATGGCTTCACCTACTTTATGTCCTAAACCGTGGACGATATTTAATACTCCGGGAGGCATTCCAGCTTCAATACAAATTTCAGAAAGCAAATAAGCCGTCATTGGGGTTACCTCAGACGGTTTTGCCACTACGCAGTTTCCAGAAGCTAATGCCGGTGCAATTTTCCAGGTGAATAAATAAAGCGGTAAATTCCAGGGAGAAATACACCCCACAACTCCTAGAGGATGTCTGGTAGTATAATTCATGGCTACACCTTCCATCTCATGAGATTCAGAAGCAAAATGTAAAATACCTGTGGCAAAAAAATGAAAGTTGTCTCTGGCCCGGGGGATGTCAACAGCTGTAGCTAATTTTAACGGTTTACCATTATCTCTACTTTCTGCCGCTGCTAGTTCAGGAAGTCTTTCTTCAATAAGCTGCGCCACTTTCAACATAATATTAGATCTGTATTCCTTAGGTTTAGCCCCCCACGATTCGAACGCATCTTTTGCTGCTTTTACCGCCAATTCGATATCTCGTTCATCAGAATCCGGGATAAGTGAATACACCTGTCCTGTAGCCGGTTCAATATTATCAATGTATAAATCACTGCTTGGAGCGATGAGTTCACCATTAATATAATTTTGAATTTTTTGCATCCTCTTTTGTTTTCATTTGTATGGCTGTAAAAGTAGTATTTCAGCACGGATTTTGTCAGTGATAGACTAAGATTATATTAGATTTAAATAACATTTTGCTAAAGATGTATTCCTTAATTTAGCGAATTCAAAATTCTTTGTGGATGCTCTATGTTGTTTTAAAATACCTGATGCGATTAACCCTAAAGTCGTATTTCAAAGTCTTGAAAGTAACCGGAAAAGAAAATATTCCTAAACATGGGCCTATCATTTTTGTATCCAATCATCCCAGTACTTTAATGGACCCGGTGGTTATCGGAGCAATTGTACCTCCGCAGCTGTATTTTTTAGCGGCCGCTGAGTTTATGGGGAAGGGAATTGTGACCTGGTTAATGCAAAAGTTGTTTAATATGATCCCGATATATCGACCTAATACTTTACCGGATAAATCGGCTAAGAACGTAGATGTATTTGACAAATGCTTTAGGCACTTGTCTCACAAAGGGTCGATATTGATCTTTCCGGAAGGAAGTTCTATCACAGAGAAAAAACTTAGACCATTAAAAACCGGAGTAGCTAGAATCGCTTTTGGAACAGAAAAACAATATGATGTTCAGGTGCAAATTGTTCCGGTAGGGCTCAATTATTCTGATCCCCATTCATTCCAATCAGAATTATATGTGAGAATAGGAAGTCCTATTTTAACATCGGATATTGATGATCTTCAGCTGGATGATGAATTTGAAAAAGCCAAGGCGCTGACACAAATAATTGAGAAAAGGTTGAAAGATAACCTGATTCATCTGGAGGATGAAAAACTGGAAGCGCTTTTCGAAAAGGTAAGACGGATTTCAGCACATGAGCTTAGAGCATTTAATGCACAAAAACTGCGGTTGGAAGACAAGTTTAAATTGGATCAGGAAATTCAGGAAGGGATGGCTTATTACGCGCGCAGGCATCCTGAAGTATTGGAAATGATTACCCGTAATCTGGACAATTACATTCGCAGATCTGAGTTTTATGGAGTGGGGGATGCTGCGATATCAAAAGGAGTTGGTAAAATAAGCTGGTATGATTATATGAGAATTGTACTGGGAATTCCGGTGTTTGTTTTGGGATATGTATCCAACAGTTTACCATATTACACCACAATATGGATTTTTAGAAGATTCAAAATTGGCCCTTCATTTCATGGCTCTATTGGAATGAGCATCGGTATGTTTTTGTATTTGATATGGTATATAGGATGGGGCGTTTATGTATCTGATTTAACTGGATATTGGTGGTTTGGATTTCTATTAATTGCTGTTGTTTATCTGGCAGGGAGATTTACATTGAAATATTTGAGGTTGATTTTTCAAATGCGCCAAAAAGGGAAATTGAATCGTTTGTTAAAGAAGGATAGGAATGTGCTGGAGTCATTGTTTGAAGAACGCAATGAAATCATCAAGGAGATTGTGATGTATTCAGAAAAATATAAATTCGAAATAGCACAAATGAATCCTGATTAAATCTATTTTAAATAGGGAAAATGGCTAGCATCTGTTCCTTATTTAAAAACATATAAGTCAAAATATCAGAAGACTTATTTCGTTACACGTATTTATTTACATTTGGCAACTATTATTTGCAGAAATAAATACAATTAAATGTCTGAAAACAATTCTACTCAGGAAAGCGATTTTTCATCATCAAGTTTACTGTTCTTTTTGTTAAAATGGAGAAAGCCATTGATTATTGTTATGGCGGTAACAGCTGTGGCATCTGCTGTGGTTTCTTTAATGATCACTCCAAAGTTTTTATCTACGGCAATTTTCTTCCCGGCAAATAACTCATCATTATCTAAAGGATTGATGACTGAGGATGCACAAGGTAAGAATGACTTATCAAAATTTGGTGAAGAGGAGCAGGCAGAGGCTATGCTTCAGATTCTAAATAGTGATAAAATTCGCTGGAGACTGTGGGCGAAGTATAATATGATGGAGCATTACGAAATTGACCCGGGAGAGGAGTATGCGCAAACAAAACTTTCTAAAACCTGGGAGGATAATGTGAGTTTCAAAAGGACGGAGTTTAACTCTATTCGAATTGATGTTTTGGATACGGATAAGGATTTGGCAGCTACTTTGGCGAACGAAATTGCAGCACTTGTTGATACTATGCGTAACGAGATGATTCATGCCAGAGCGCAGGAAGCATATAAGATTATGGACGAAGAGTACAACAGTATGGTGGGGTATATGAAACAATTGGATGATTCATTGACCGTACTTAGAAAGAAAGGTGTTCAGGACTATGAAAAACAGATTGAGATGATTACCGGGGTTTATTATCAAGCTTTGGCTGAAAATAATACGCGTGCGGTTAATCAATTACAGATGCAGTTAGACACATTGGCCAAGTATGGTTCGGCATCCAAATCGATGACAGAAAACCTGGAGTTTTTGAGAGAGCGTTTGGTGTTACTTAAAGGTAAATACGATGAGATTAAAGTAGACGCAACCAAAGACTTAACCTGGAAATTCGTAGTAAACGAAGCGGTTGCGGCTGAAAAGAAGGCGTACCCGATTAGATGGCTAATCGTATTGGTTTCAACTTTGGCATCATTGTTACTTGCCGTATTGGTGATTATTGGTGTGGAGAACTATAACCGATATGCTGCGCAACTTAAAAATGAATAGAAAACATTCATTTGGAAGATAAATTATCATATAAATTATTTTATCAGATACTTGGCGCATTTGCAATTATTAATGCGATATTTATCTATTTAGAAGTTTTCTATTTTATGGCGGTGCCAGTGGCATTAGTCATTATTGCCATTGCATTATTTAGACTAGATTGGTTGCTAATGCTGATCTTCTTTTTGGTTCCAATTTCCATGACTCTGGAAGAGGTCGGAATGGGGATGGGACTTACCTTGCCTACCGAGCCTTTGCTTTTTGGTGCCATGATCGTATTTATTCTGAAGAATTTATTCAGTGGAGATTATGATGGGAAAATTTTAAAAAACCCAGTGTCCCTATCCATTATTGTCATGTTGATGTGGATGTTTGTTTCTTTTTTATTTAGCCGATTACCTATTGTTTCCTTGAAGTTTTTTATTGCCAAATTGTGGTTTATTGTACCATTTTTCTTCGCTGGTGTTTTACTATTCAAGAATAGAAAGAATGTGATTAAATTAACCTGGTTGTTTGCCGTACCTATGTCAGGTGTCATAATTTATACCATTATCAGACAGTATGTGAGAGGTTTTGATATGCAGGCTGCACACTGGGTAATGCAACCATTTTTTAGCGACCATACATCTTATGGAGCGATGATGGCATTTTTTATTCCTTCCATGTTTGCCCATATCAGTAGTTTGAAATGGGAGATTAATACTAAAATCCTTGCCGGGGTACTTACAGGTATTTTTATCATAGGAACCATCCTGTCGTATACACGTGCTGCTTGGGTGAGTTTGGTAGCGGCAGTTGCATTATTTGCGTTGATTAAATTGCGCATCAGATGGTGGGTAGTTGGTTTATCGGGAATTACGCTAGTCGCATTAGTATTTATGTTTTGGGTACCCATCATGCATAAATTGGAAAAAAACCGTCAGGATTCTTCAGGTGACTTGGCGGAACATGTGGAGTCTATGAGTAACGTGGCTACGGATGCAAGTAATCTGGAACGACTCAATAGGTGGAGTGCCGCATTTCAAATGTTTTATGAAAGTCCGGTTGTCGGTACAGGACCGGGAACATATGCATTTCTTTATGCACCATATCAATTAAGTTCAAATCTAACGGTGATTTCTACCAATTTTGGTGATTTAGGAAATGCGCATTCAGAGTATTTTGGACCGTTGGCAGAACAAGGGGTTCCCGGTTTAGCAATATGGTTGATTTTGATCTTTTTTATTTATTACAGAGGAGTTATTACCTACTACCGATTGGAGCAAAAAGAAAACAAGGGATTGTTGATGGGAGTTTTGTTAGGATTGACCACTTATTTGGTACATGGAGTCTTGAATAATTTCCTGGATGTGGATAAAGCTGCGGTTCCATTTTGGGCTTTTGTGGCGGTTATTGTAGCTATGGATGTATATTATGAACGCGATAATGAAGCGTTAACAAATAAAAGCCTCCCCAATCAATGAGAAGGCTTTTAATACGAGATGTTTCTTGTATTTAAGCGTGTTCAGCAAATCTCTCTGCTAATTTTTTTTGTTCCTCTCCCGGCACTGGTGCATATTCCAGGAAGGTACTGGTAAAACTGGCCATACCGTGAGTGATAGACCTTAGCGTAGTGCTGTATTTATTCAATTCGGCCAGTGGAACATGTGATTGAATAATCTGATTTTTTCCTTTAGATTCAATTCCCATGATGATGGCACGCCTACTTTGTAAATCAGTCATAACTTCTCCAACAACATCTTCAGGTGCGGTGACCACCACGTTGTGAATGGGCTCTAAAATTTTAGGGGCAGCATCTCTAAATGCATCTTGAAATGCATGTGATCCAGCAATTTTAAATGAGATTTCGTTAGAATCTACAGAGTGCATTTTGCCATCATATACAATCACTCTTACATCACGAACATACGAACCGGTAATAGGGCCTTCTTCCATTTTTTCCATAATACCTTTTTGGATAGCAGGTAAGAAACGGGCATCAATTACTCCTCCTACAATGGATTTTACAAAATGTAATTTTCCGCCCCATGGAAGGTCGATTAATTCTTCCCCTCTAACCGGATGATGTGTTGGGTTTTCCATGCCTTCATACCAGGGCTCAATTTCCATATACACTTCTGCGAACTGACCTGAACCACCTGATTGTTTCTTGTGTTTGTAGTATGCTTTTGCAGGTTTTTGAATCGTTTCTCGATAAGGAATTTTTGGATCTTCAAATCGAATATCCATGCCATAGATGTTTTCCATATTCCATTTGATAACCGATAAATGCAATTCTCCCTGGCAATGAATAATAAGTTGTTTTAATTCAACCGATTGATCGTAAAGTAGAGTAGGGTCTTCCTGAGATAATTTTTTAAGTACCTCACCAATTTTTTCATCGTCTTTACGCGTGTTAGCGACAACAGCTGTTCTAATTCTCGGAGAAGGGAAACGGATTGGTTTGAGACCTACATTGTCATTTTTAGAACTAAGTGTATGATTGGTATCTGAATTTTTAAGCTTTAATGTTGCACCGATATCTCCTACAACCAATTGATCAACCGCATGGCGTTCATGTCCGTCCATGATATATAGCTGGTTCAAATGTTCATTTTCACCTGTAGTATGATTGATTAAATGATCTCCTTGTTTTACGGAACCGGAAATAACCTTAAAGAATGAGATTTTTCCCAGGTTAGGTTCAATAAGCGTTTTAAAAATAAATAGAACAGGAGGACCGTCCAGTTTATATTCTATTTCATGTCCATCGTCCGTTTGTTCAGGATGCATATCGATAGCTGATGGAGCTACGTTGTCTATAAAGCCCATCAAACGGCCTGAACCCATATCTTTTTTAGCAGATAAACAGAATACCGGGAAAACATCATGGTTACGCATTCCCAGTTTAAGGCCTTCTCTTAATTCATCTTCTGATAGGTTTCCTTTTTCAAAATAAAGCTCCATTAAAGCTTCATCATTCTCGGCTGCTTTTTCCACCAATTCGTTATGGAGTCTATTCGCTTTTTCGAGTTCAGATTCCGGGATTTCTAGTTTCTCCGGTTTCCCCCCTTCCGGGCCGAATTTATAAAGCTTCATCTTTAACAAATCAACGATTTGATGAAAACCATTGCCTTCTCCAATTGGATACTGCATTTGAGTTACCGCGCTACCATAATGTTCTTTTAACGATTCCAAAGACATATCGAAATCAGCCTTTTCATGGTCAAGTTGATTGATAGCAAAAATCAGAGGTTTGTTATAGTGTGATACATGATTCCAAATAAGGTCGGTTCCTACTTCAACACCATGTTGCGCATTAATTAACATTAAACTCGTATTAGCTACTCGCAGGGAAGCCACGACTTCACCAACAAAATCATCAAGTCCCGGAGTATCTATAATATTAATCTTATAGTTTCTCCATTCGGTATGTAATGGGGTGGCAAAGACAGAACTTTGTCTTTCTTTTTCAATTTCGTGATAATCTGATACTGTATTCTTATCTTCTACTGTTCCTCTTCGGGAAATAAGTCCGGCTTCAAATAACATAGTTTCGGCAAGAGTAGTCTTGCCGGATTTCGAGCTTCCAAGTAATACCAGATTTTTAATGTGTTTTTCATCAAATACTTTCATCACCGTATAATTTTATATGAATATGTTAGAAAACTAGTTTCTAGTGTTTTATTTAGATTTCTGAGTATAAAACTAGAAATTTGTCACATGGTATTTGATGATCTTGACAGGGTAGATTTAATGATAGATATTAGGGCAAAATTTTAATTTTTTTTTTATTTTATCGTTCCGCAGAATTTAGTGCAATAGATGCTTTAATGCCTTTTTTAAATTTGGATATTGGAATGAAAATCCGGTAGACTTAATTTTATCTGGAGAAACTCTGCTCCCGAATAACAGCAGTTTGGACATTTCACCAAACATAATTTGTAAAACGAAAGAAGGAACCGGAGGTAACCAAAGGGTTTTATTTAAAGCCTGAGCGATTGCTTTTGTAAGTGATCGGTTGGTATGGTGTTCTGGAGCACATGCATTATAAGCACCATGGAGATGAACATTTTGGATGGCATCCAAATACATTTGGCACAGGTCATCAATATGAATCCAGGGTACGAATTGCTTTCCCGAGCCCAATGGTGAGCCAATTCCGGATTGAATGGGTTTGGACATCTTTTGAAGTGCACCACCGGTTGAGGTAAGCACAATACCCGTTCGTAGTTGTACCGTTCGAATTCGAGTATCATATACCTTTTGTGCTGCTTTTTCCCACTCCGAACATACTATTCCCAAGAAGTCGGAAGCAGGAGCATCTGACTCTTTATAGATATGCGGATTAGTGACCATTCCATAATATCCAACTGCGGAGGCACAGATAAAAGCGGAAGGACTTAGGTTTAGCTCTTTGATTTTGTTCTGTAAAAACAAAGTGGATTCTACCCTGGAATCTAAGATTAGTTTTTTACGACTCTCGGACCATCTTTGACCGGCAATATTGGCACCGGCCAGATGAACAATATAGTCGCTATTTCTCAGGGCAGTTTCATCAATTTCCTGTTTTTCCCAATTCCAGTAAAAAACAGGAAATTCTGATTTGTTGTGTTTGATCTGACTTAGAATAGCCACCTGATAACCAGATTTTTTTAGGAAGAGACATAGGTGTTTACCTATCAAACCTGTTCCACCGGTAACTAAGACAGTTTTCATATGTTTTGATTATTTTGGATCTGGTAAAGAACCTGATTCTTTTGGTTTTTGAATTACACCCAAAGTTTCCCCCATATATTTCCCAAAGTCCCTCATGTCCTGAGCCTCTTCTCTTAATCCGGTTGCTTTTTCAAAAGTATCGGCCATGGTCATGATATTTTGATAAGTAAATATTTTCATTTCGTCTACTGTGAATTCTTTCGTCCAAAGATCGATACGTAGTGCATTTTTAGATTCAGGATCCCATACAGATAAAAAAGAGGCATTCACAGCGCCATTATTCTGACTGTCTGTTGCAGACCATTCAATTTGTTCTGGAATGTGGTTTTCGTCTAATGACACTTCAATTTTTATTTCTGATTTTTTCATTATCTCGGTTTGTATTTTGAATGACGCAATAAGCTTTGCGCATCTTCTATTTTCATTAGTTCTTTGATTGTTGTTTCCGGGTGTTCATCCATATACTTTCGTACAATTTGCCATCCCATCCAATATCCAATTTGAGCAGGTGATTCTTTTGGAAAACCAGGAGAAAATGGCCCGGGGCCAGTGAGTGCCCGAATCACATTTACATCCGTGCTATACAACTGTTGTTCTTCAATCATTTTAGCCCAAATTGTAGATTCATTTTCTTTGCACCATTTAATTTCATCGGCTGTAAACCCAATCTTATAATGATCAGGAGCGAAAGGGAAGAGGGCATCCATAAGGTAAATCGATTTCCCGTAATTCACAATTTGAGAAAGTACATCATCTTTTTTGTTTTCCGGCTCGAATTCACTCAACACCCAACCGCGGAGCATATCATAAACCATGTAATCCGGAGTTGATTTTTTTCTGATGTATTCTGGAATACCAGCAAGCTGGTAAATTCGATTTGAATCTCCAAGATATAAATCCAGTCCTACTCCTAAAACAGAATCGGTGACGACAATGTTGTTCGAAATGCCTGTAACCATGCTAACAACAACAGGTATTTCTTTATCGGGAAAGTAATACTGATAATAGCAGAATGCCTTTTCTACATCAGTTTTGATAGGTGAAATATCATGAAAATTACTATCAACGGTTCGGTATAACTGATGGATATCCTTATGCACGAGAAAACGTACTGCTCTTTCTTTAAAAACGGGAGTAGAGATGTTTCCAAATTTCATCACTCTTCCAGTGTACAGACGGTAAAAATTTCCATAGACTTTTAAAAGGGAATCATTGTAGGAATCAAAATCCGAATGGGTGACTAAACCTGTGAAATCAGTCTCCAAATGTAACCAGTTTACATCGGCAGTCTGACCGTTCAGATCTATGTCAAATTTATTCTCTTCGCAGGAACTCAATCCAATGATAAGGAACAATAGACTATTGAAAATGTATGAGAATTTATACTTCATTGGTTGGGAATATATCCTACTTTTATCGCTTTATTTGGCAAATCTATAAAACAGGATAAGGTAACGTTATGCGATATTTAAAATTTTATGTTATAAGCTTATTAATTTTACTGGTCAATCAAAATTCTATGGCTCAGGGGGATAAAAAAGTGGGTTTGGCTTTTACCGTATCTCCTTCTGCAAGTTGGTTAGCGCCAACAAATACCGGGTATAGTTCTGAAGGTTCCAGAGCTGGAATTAAGTATGGATTGCTTATGGATTTTAGATTGTTTGGTGATGATAATTATAGTCTGGCTTCGGGATTTACAATGAATCATTTAGGAGGAAAACTATCTGAACCAACTTACGTGACGAATACCAGTGGAAATGTTATCGCTGCGCGAAATATGTCTACCTATAAATTGACTTATATTGATGTGCCATTTGCCATAAGATTAAAAACGAATGAAATTGGATACAATATATTTTATGGTTTATTCGGTACAGAACTGGGATTTAATGTCAATGCAAAAAAAGAGTATAGTACTAGTTATGGAGGAACAACCGATGCAACGGTTACAGAAGATGTTTCTGGAGATGTAAATCTATTTAGAACATCAATGATTTTTGGTGCTGGAATCGAAAGAAATATTTCTGGAGATGCATATTACCGAATTGGGATAACGTATCATAATGGTTTGAACAATATCATGAAAGGTAATGCTTATGCAGTGGACGGCAATGGCAATACCATTGTGGAAAATAACGAAGCGCAACAGGATAAAGATTTATCCACTAAACTGAAGTTTATTGAACTGAATTTAGCGATCGTATTTTAAGAATTATGGAGCATGCGAAGATCATAGATCACATTGTAGGTTGGTTAAAAGATTATACAGAATCATCTAGGACTCATGGGTTTGTTATTGGGGTTTCGGGAGGAATTGATAGTGCTTTGACGAGTACTTTGTGTGCCTTAACCGGAGAACGAACCGTTTTGGTTGAAATGCCAATACATCAGGATGAATCTCAGGTATCAAGAGGCAGAAAGCATATTTCTTTTTTGGTAGACAAGTATCCAAATTGTTCTGCTTTGGAACTGGATTTGACAGATACTTATGATGTGTTTTTAGCCGAATTGAGATCGAATGTTGATTTAAATCGTTCTGAAGAAATAAAGAACTTGACTCTGGGTAATTCAAGAGCCAGATTGCGCATGTCAGCCTTATATGCGGTGGCTGGAATTGAAGGATTGCTGGTAGCTGGTACAGGAAATAAAGTAGAAGATTTTGGCGTGGGTTTTTTTACCAAGTATGGTGATGGTGGGGTGGACATATCTCCAATAGCCGATTTATATAAAACCCAAGTTTACGCTTTGGCAAAGTATTTAAACGTCAATCAAAATATATTAGAGGCCCCGCCAACGGATGGTCTTTGGGATGATGGCCGTACAGATGAAGATCAAATTGGTGCTACGTATGAAGAATTGGAAGGAGCCATGCGTAAGCATGAATTCTTAGGTGATTATTTGGATGATGTGAAATTTGCGACTGAAAGAGAACTAGAAGTATGGAAAATATACTTGAGTCGCTGGAAAGCCAATCAGCATAAAATGAACCCAATTCCGGTATGTGAGATTCCGGAGGCATTAAAGGAATAAAATGAAACAATCTTTACGTCATTCATATCTTCTTTCTTCGAAAATAGATTGGTTGACTATTGGAGGATTATCGGTGGTCATATTACCCATTTTTTTGTTTTTTATTTCAAATGATGTAGGACTTTCTGAGCAAGTGGGTATTGCGTTATACATTGTAGCTTTTGTTGTTAACTACCCTCATTTTACCGTATCTTATCAGTTATTATATAGTGACTATAGGCATCTGTTATTGAAGGATTATCGATTTATTTGGGCCGGAATTATTGTTCCGATCTTACTCTTTCTATATATCGTATGGTCTATGATAGAACAGAGTACGGATATGTTGGCGTACTTCGTGGAGTTTATGTTTGTAATTGTGGGTTGGCATTATACCAAACAAGCATACGGAGCTGTGATGGTGACCTCCAGTATGAAGAAGTATTTCTATAATAAATGGGAAAGATGGGCCTTAAAAGTGAATATGTATGCTTTGTGGATTACCTCTTTCTTGTCATTTAATATTGGAGAAAACACTGGGCTTGAATATTGGGGGATACCTTATGAATCATTGAATTTTCCAAAGTTTAGCATTTATATTGCTTATGGGATTACGGCCGTAAGTCTGTTGGTATTTGCAGGTTTAATGTTAAGAAGAATCTTGCAAACCAAATCCTGGCCACCGTTTATATCCATAGTTAGTTTTTTATCCATATATGCCTGGTTTCTACCAATTTTATATGATCCGGTATATAATTTAGCCGTACCATTTTTTCATTCTATTCAGTATTTCACTTTCGTGATCGCTTTAAAGAAAAATGAAATCTCCGCAGAGGTTGATCATACAAAGCATGTGACTAAGTGGGTAGTCGCATATATGGCATTTGCAGTCTTAACGGGAGTGATGTTTTTCGAAGCACTACCTCGAGTGATGGATGTAACCATTCCCTATAATCATGACCTTTTTGGTCAGGGTCTTTTCTTATTTCTATTCTCGGTATTTATAAATATTCATCATTATTTCATTGACAATGTCATTTGGCGAGCTGACAATGAAAAGGTGCATCGTTATTTGTTCACTTAAATAATGTGCTCATAGTTTTTCCTATTAAGGAAATTGCTTTTTTTAATTTGGAAAAGAAGATGCGAATTTAGAATTCGGAGTACATTTGCCGCCAATGCAAAGTATCAATTTTAAATCTCGTCCGGTTCAAATCGCCACTTTGGCTTTTCTCTCCATTATATGGGGAAGTTCGTTTATTTTGATGAAACGTGGATTGGAAGTGTTTCCTGCAGATGAGATTGCGGCTTTGAGAATGTTTTTGGTTTTTGCCGTTTTATTTCCTAGTACTATTCAACATTTTTCTGCTTTAAAACCTAGTAACAGATGGTGGTTTTTTGCGGTAGGTATTTTCGGAAGTGCGTTACCGTATTTTTTATTTGTAACCGCGCAAACCGAGATTAGCAGTTCTTTAAGTGGGATACTAAATTCGTTGACCCCTTTGTTTACTTTGATTATAGCTGTTTTCTTTTTTAAACAAAAAGTTAGACGAATAAGCATGATTGGTGTGAGCCTGGGATTAATTGGTGCCGTAGGTTTGATTTATTTCTCCGCAGAACATAAAGTTGCGCAGACTTTCACCATTTATATGGTTCTTCCCATTATTGCATCTGCATCCTATGGAATCAATGTAAATATTATTAAAACATATCTTCAAAATATTAATCCGGTAGCCGTTACGGCCTGGTCTTTTGCAATGATTGGTCCATTGGCGGGTTTTTATTTATTCGGAATTTCAGATTTTGTATCCAACATTCAACGCCCAGGTGGGTTAGAAAGCTTTGGGTATATTGCTATTCTAGCGGTAGTAGGTACAGCAATTGCGGTTTTAATATTCAATATGTTAATCAAACATACCACAGCATTATTCGCATCTTCGGTGACTTATTTGATTCCCATTATAGCCATTCTTTGGGGAATATTAGATGGGGAAGAATTTAACTTGATCCAATTAATATTTGTGTTTGTAATTCTTGGAGGGATCAGCCTAATAAAAAGTTCTAAATAGACCCTTTTCAGACGGTTGAGATCGGTATCACTTATTATAACTTTATTACTTTTGGCGGCCTAAAAATAAATGTATGACAACTGGAACTATTAAAACTGAAAAAGGTGACATGAAAGTAGAATTCTACGATAATGATGCACCAAATACGGTAGCCAACTTTGTGAAATTATCCAAAGATGGTTTTTACAATGGATTAACTTTCCATCGTGTTATTCCTGATTTTGTAATTCAAGGAGGATGCCCTGAAGGAACCGGAGTAGGTGGCCCAGGATACCAAATTGATTGTGAATTGACAGGAGATAATCAATACCACGATAAAGGTGTTTTATCAATGGCACATGCGGGAAGAAATACTGGAGGTTCACAGTTTTTCATTTGTCATAGTAGAAATAATACATCTCATTTAGATCGTCAACATACCTGTTTTGGGAAAGTAACAGAAGGTTTAGATGTGATCGATGATATCCGTCAGGGAGACAAAATAATTGAAATAGTGATCGATTAATTTATTGATCAAGACGAAAAAAAGCCAATGGGAGACCATTGGCTTTTTTTATTTAAATTATTTGAGATTATCCCGGAATCTCTTAATTGAATTGATCCGTTAATAAGCTTTAACGACCTTTTAACATAAGACTTAAAAATCTACCCAACCTATAGGGTAATGAAAACGTGTACGCGTGTGTTAAACAAAATACACATGAGAAAAATTTACACATTAGCTATAGGTTTGGTTGGCCTTGTAGGTGCAAGTTTCGCACAAAACAACCTAGACGTTAAAATTGAGCCACAACATATGACCGGAGAGGTGATCACCTCAGGAAATGTTGCTTCTGCAGATGCTGCAAGAGGTACTCAAAGTTGTATTGATACAGTGGATTATGCTTTATATAGAGCATTAAACAGTGCAGGTCAGGTGACTTATGCAACTGTACTTTTGCAAGATTCAATGACTACAATCAAAGGGATGGGATTATTTTTTCCAGTACCTGCTGGTCAAAGTGTTGGTGTAAATGGTTTGGAATTTTTAGCCAATAGTAGAAAAGCAGATGGTTCTGCATCATCTGTTGTGGTAAGCCTTTATGCTGCTGGTGCAGATTCATTACCAACTGGAACTGCTTTGGAAACTGAAACAGTAATGGTTGATACTAATGGACAAACAATTGGTGATATTTATAACCTGGTTCTTTTTTCTAGTACTGCAAATTTGAGTAGTTCATTTGTAATTACTGTGGAGGCTGGTTCACCAACTGATTCTACTGCTTTATGGACTGGTGGGGTTCTTTCAGGAGTTGTTGATGGATATCCTACTTCATTAGAGGTTGGAGGAAACTGGTTGAGACCTGGTGGTGCTGCTCAAATTGGAGCAATTGTACCAAGAATTCATCCATTGATCCAATATGACGTTGTGAATAATGTGATCCCTAGTGTTACTAAATTGTCAGGACCAAATGAGGAAGTAACCTTCAATATTACGGCTTCTCAAATGGGAGGTTCTTATTTGACTTTTACCGGATTGTTACAAGATAATAATACTACTGCAATTAATTTCGGTGACGGAAACATAAAAGTAGATGCTTCAGCTACTGAAACAAATACGTATGCTGTTGAAACTAACGATTATTCTGTAGTATTAACAGATTCAGTTCAAACATACTCAGTTGGAGCTCCATATTGTATAGCTACAGAAACAGTAACTATTCAAAAAGCGTATCCATTAAGTATTAATGATTTGGATAGCGGAAAATTCTTTGCTTTTACTTCAAACAATGAAATCGTAGTAGGTAATGGTCAAGGTACAGCAGTATTGTATAGCATTACTGGTACAGTTGTTAAACAAGTTGTTCTTTCAAATACATTAGAGAGAATTAACGTTTCAGACTTATCTAATGGAGTATATATGCTTCAGGTAGGTGATAACGTTGTGAAGTTGAATTTATAATTCGATATATTAATAAGGAAAAACCCCATGCAAATTATTGCATGGGGTTTTTTATTTGGGATGAAATTTATCTACTGATTAGATTAACCGTTCCTACAAATTCTGCGGTTTTACCGCTAAAACCAATAACCTTTATTTTATATACATAAGCAGTATTACCATTTAATGTCTGACCGTTGTAGGTGCCATCCCATCCCTGATCCAACTCTTTCGATTCATATACTAACTTACCCCAATAATCATATATGTACATGTACATTAATCGGTCCACTCCATCAGATGCGAGTTTAAAGACATCATTGTCGCCATCATTATTGGGAGTGAAAGAGTTGGGTATATAGACATTGAAATCAATGATATCTACGGTAACCGAAGTGTCCCCGCTAAAACACTGATATGGGTCTTCATAGTGTAATGTGTAAACACTTTTTTCCTGAGGTTCAATGTAGGGTTCTTTACAGTCATTACAGCTAAGGTATTCAGTCGATGACCAGGAGTAATTAATCTTTTGATCTGCATGAACAGAAAGAGGAAACCCTTGTCCCTCGTATATCATAGTATCTGAAGAGAAGAAGAGGATTTGTGCTGGGGTTACGACATTGATATCCAATGTATCTGTATTTACGCAATTATTTGAATCAGTTCCCTGAACAACATATTGCATGTTTTGAAGAGTTGAGGTTATTGGATGAGCAATATTGGTTACATTTAAAAATGTAGAAGGGAACCACTGGAACGAATTTGCTCCGGTTACAGTAAGTTGAAGAGAATCGCCATAACAAATTGAGGTATCCGCATAGGTTTTTACCTGAGGCAACGGAAATACTTCGATTTGCTTTTGAATAGAATCCATACAGCTGACAGAGTCATTCCAAACTCTTAGGGAAATAGTATGTATACCGGGTTGAATAAGGTTAAAGTTAGGGTTTTTGGAGGAAGATTTGAGCATACCGTCTAAAGCCCATGATTGGTGATTATATCCTGCGGATTTGTTAGTGAGATTTAAATTCACAGGAGTACATCCAAATTGATGTGAAAGATCAAAATCAGCTTTAATCTCGATTACCTTTACAGTGCTTTGTTCGGTCTTGACACATAAACCTAGAGAATCTGAGGTTAAAAGGGTGATGTCGTAACTAGTAGCGTAGTTATAGGTGTGATATATGGCATGGGTTTGATTGTTCAACGTTTGAATAGTTCCGTCCCCAAAATCCCAGGTAAAAATACTAGCAGCCGGATTGATTTGAGCGACATTAAAACTGAATTGATTATTGAGGCATCCTACGCTGGGCTGAAGGTCAATTTGTGCGGTAGGCCCTTGAATATTGATGTGTTGTCCGATGTTTACAGAGTCGGAACAACCGTAATCCGATGTCACTTTTAAAGTAATGTCATATACACCAGGTTGATGATATAGGTGTTGAGCCATTCCTGAACTGGTAATTCTTGTTCCTGTGGTATCTCCAAAGTTCCATTCCCATGATGTGGCTATGTTTGATGTGTTTTTGAAGATAATGCTAGAGGGGTAGCAAGATGTAGATTGTTTATCAGAAGTAAACTGAGGATCAGGAATTGGATGTACAGTCATGTATGAAGGTCTGGTAAATGTGTTTACGCATCCATTAGAATCTGCGACCGCAAGTGAAATAGTATAATGTCCATCCGTTTGATAAATGTGAGAAGGAGTTTGCATTGTACTATTAGAATTGTCCCCAAAATCCCAGGCGTAAGTATAATTCCCATTTGGTATATCTGTGAAACTAACGGGTTCCATAGCACAGACCTCCAGATCTGATGCGTTAAAAAATGCAGGAGGTAATGTTGTAGTAATATGGTCGTATTTTTTGACCGTATGTGTACAGCCAAAGGTGTCTACAACGGTTAGACTAACATGGTACGATGTAGCTTGTGATTGTGTATAAATATGATTCGTGTTTTTTTGAGTGGAGTTTGTTCCGTCTCCAAATTTCCACAGGTAAGAAACGATATTGGTATCACTGGAAGATGAATCAGTAAATTGAACAGTAAATGGTGCACATCCAATGGTGGTATCTACAGCTATTTTGGCTATTGGTCGATATGCACTTATGCCTTTCGAAAGAGTATCTCGACATCCATTTAAGTCTTTGATGATTGCAAAAACGGTGTTATTTCCGCGTTGATTGATTTTGATTTTATGTGTTCCGGTTCCTGAGATAGGATTGCTTAAATTGTTGAGTGACCAATCTATAGAACCAAAAATGTTATAGGATCCTGTGGTAGAAAATACGATTGAATCGTTTAAACAGGCTACAGAATCATTACTGGATAATTGACCTTGAAGATGTCGAATTCTTACTTTTTTGGTGTATTTGTATTGGCAGTTTGTTGTGGAGTCTTTGGCTAATAGAGCAACGTCATAATCTCCGTCCATATTTGGGAATACATGTGTGTGATTCCAACTGGTTGAGTCTATTGGAGTGGTATCATCAAAATCCCAATAGAAACTTGTTCCTCCCAATGTAGAAGGTTGAAAAGCTACATTATTTGGAGTTGAGCAATCTACATTGTAACTATAATCAATAATAGGAGACTTAATGTAAATAGCCGAATCGGTACTGGTAGTATCATAACATCCGTTATAACCAACAATTAGTGAAATATCTAAATATCCGGTATCTTTAAAGATGTGTTGTGGTTGGTATTGATAGCCAAAGGTACCATCACCAAAGTCCCAGCTATAATAATTGATAAGAGCTGTATCGGTAGAGTTGTTTAAACAAAGAATTGATTTGGACCCGCAGGCCAGATTGGTATCAAGTGTAAAAGATGCATTTTGAGGACTTCCAACTCTGATTGTTTTGATGACACTGGTTTGACATCCGGAATATGTAATAGCCGTTAGTTTTACTTGATAAACTCCAGGTGTGGTAAACACATGTGTAGGGGAAATTTGTGTATTAGTTGTAGAGGAAACTGCCCCAAAATTAAAATCCCAAAATACACTTTGAAGAGACAACAATGCAGGCGTGGTATTTTGAAATTGTACTGTTAATGGGGCACATCCTTCTATAACGCTGGGAATAAAGTTTGCCTGGTTTACGATAAGCGAATCGTTGGCTATTTTTACCGCGGTACTTTGGCATCCAAATGCGGTTGTCACGGTTAATGTATCATCATAAATTCCAGGATGCTGAATAAGATGTGATGGGTTTTGATTGGAAGAAGTCCCATTCTGTGCACCGAAATTCCATTCCCATTTCGTAATATTCCCTGTTGATTGATCCTGAAAATTAACGGTCATAGGTTGTTGACAAGAATAATGTGGTGATGAAGTGAAATCTGCAGTTACCGATTCAACTACGATATTCTGAGTAACCGTATCAGAACAACCTCCAGGATTATTAGCAACTAACGTGATTGTGAAGGTTCCGGGATATGTGTAACTATGAGAGGTAGAAATACCTGTAGCAGTATTTCCATCTCCATAGTCCCAGATATAGTAGGAGTTTGATGGGCCAACAGCGATAAAGTTTTCTACAGTATTTCGACAGGTGGTATCAGGAGCGTTGATGGACGTAGAGTTTGTTCCAATTTTAAGGTAATTGTTGATATTTAGAGTGTCTTTACAACCCAGGGAATCGGTCACTACAAGTTCTACAGCATAATTTCCTGATTGGTTAATGGCAGTAGTTAATTGAGAAGAAGTGAAGCTTTGATTGTTGACGGTCCATGAATATGAGAATGGACCGGTACCTATGGGCTGACTATTGAGATTAACATTTAAAGGAGGGCTACAAGAAAATCTTGATCCTATTGATGAGAATCTGGATTCGGGTTTATAGGCCTTAAATGGTTGAGAAATTGTCGTGTAATCAGAGCACCCTAAAGAGTCAGTTACCTTTAATGAAACAGAGTAGTTCCCTTTAACATGATACGTATGAGAGGTGTTTTGATTTGAATCAAGTAAAGTACCGTCATCAAAGTCCCACTCCCATGCTACAATTGGGGTTGCTGAAGCAACCGAGTTATCCTGAGGACTTAATGATACAGGAACGCAGCCGTTGCTTATAGGAAGAGATATTGCTGCCGTTGGCGGAGGAGTCACATGAATTAAATTACTCTTGGTAATAGTTGACGTATCTATTCCATTTGAAACCGTTAACGTGATACTATAAAAACCAGAGGAATTATAAATCACATAAGGATGTGTATTGTTTCCAATAGAGAGGTTTCCGTTTCCGAATTCCCATTTTCTATAAATGATGTTCGAACCTGTGGAGAGATCGTTAAATTCAACCATTAAAGGACTACATCCAATGGTTTGAACTGAAGAAAAATTAGCATTAACCTGTGCGTTAATGGTAATTGGGGTAAACAACAACATAATCACGTAGAGCAATGCAAATGGGGCGTTTTTGCGTTGCATAGTGTTGTTTTAGTTTGTTATACAATTATTCTAGTTTGGTGTTTGTTGGTGATATGAAATTATAACATACAGAAAACGAAAGCATGTAACTATTCGGTCAAACTTTGTAAATGAATTTATATTTAAATAGATCAGATGTTTTGTTAAAGTAAAAAGTACTTTACAAAGTAATTATAAGGATTTCTAATCGTTAAATGGCCGCGCTTGTTTGATATATAAGGTTCGGTTTTCTCCATCAATTTTGAATTCTACGTCCATAGCGAAAAGCGCGTATTCCCCTCCATTGTAAGGAGTGTAGAAAAAGTGTTTTTTGATGACATGAAGTTGATAGGCCAGATTGTAAATTTCTTCAGGAGTCATAACGAGTTGTCCATTATTTAGGCTTGATGTAGTGATGATTTCAATTGTATGGTGTTCATCGTACATATTGTGGAGTGTATTGGGATAACAAATAAACTGGTCACAAATTATCCCTGGAGATGGTTGAACAACATTTTCATTGCCTAATTGCGCGTTTACCGTAAACCCCAGATATCCGTGACGATATAAATTTTTAGTAATGGCCACACCATTTACGGCCTCGGTAGGGAAGGAGCGATGTACCAGGATTCCCATATAGGCTTGTCGATGGTCTATGGAAAAGAATTCACGCTCCATAAAAGCCGCATAATTCCATAAACTGGCCCAGACCTTTTTAATAGCACGATCAATAGTCTTTTGATCATCATATAAAATTCCGGTTTTTGAAGAATAAAGCCCGGCTCCGGAAAACCCTTTTGCATCCTCTGCATTCGTTGATGATCGGAATCGCATTCTTTTATAAGAACCTAAAGATGTTATCATGGTCTCGGTATCATTCAGGAGTTGTGCATTAATGGGAGCTTTTTTAATCGTATTCCTTATTTCTTTAAGAAGATGTTTAACGGAGTCTGGGTCTAATTCTTTATAGTGATTTAAAAAGTGCTCGATTTGCGGGGTTATTTGGTTTTCGCGAAGATGCTGATGATAATAGAAAAAGGGAATCGCAAATGCAGATTCTGGAACTTTAAACTCATTTTTTAGAGACAGTTTATATAATTCCCTGAAATTTTGAGCTTTGTTACCGACATATTTAGAAGATCTACGTTTAAGTGTTTCTATGCGAATCAATGAATCTACAGATAGATCATATTTCAGTTTGATTCTTTTCGAGGGAGTTGTTTTGGAAATAACCTCTTCGATTGGATGGACATAAAAGGTGTCGCTTTCTACCTTGAGGTGAATCGGTCTATTGTCTAACTTAATTAAGTTTTGATCGTTAAAGGCTCCCGTGTAGGCCATGATAGGAATGTCTCGGTTTTGTCCAAGAATACTTAAATGACTCAGAGGAGTTTGAAATTCTGTAACGATAACTCCAGCGACCTGAGGTAAAAAGAGGGGCGTCTGGTCAATGACGATAATATCGGTAGGTTTAAGCTGATCTATGGAAGCATCTAAATCGCGTACTATGCGCAAATATCCATCTGATTTACTTTTACTAATTGCCTGATATTGTAGATTATTATAAATATCAGAGGCTTGAATGACAGGGATCTTTAAAGCAAGTGAATCTGAGATTTCATTGAGTCGATTACTATTGATGAGAAAACTAAGTTGTTCTGATCCGTAAAACGATTTTTTAACCTTTTCAAAGAATAAGTAGATTAATTCCTGAGACATGAGATCGGTGGGAGAAAGCTCTAAAAAGTATTTATGAGATGTTTCAATTAGATTAAGATTACCAAGCAGATACTGTCTCTGAGAAGAATTTTCATAGTTTACTTCATTGAAATAGGAAAGAGTGACATTATTTCTTAAAACCTGTTCGCAAAATTCATGATGGAACTTGAAATCCGAAGCATTTAAATAGTAAATCTTATTGGTTTTGAGATCAACAACTACTTTGATCGCAGATAATTGACCATATTTATCAGATAGAGGTAGGCCACTTAATTGTTCAAAATCAGTATTGGACTCTAATGACGATAGATAGGATTGGGCAAAAGTAGGGCATAGTGACCCGATAAAAAGAAGTAGTATGAAGACCTTTTTTAGCATGTGCGATGTACAACAATGATTAAGCCAAATGTTACACGTAAAAGTACAAGTTTTAATGGCTCAAATCAGTCTGGAATCGGATTAAAGAAAACGGGGAGTTAAGTAATCAAAGTGAGTGTTTGTCGTTATCTTCCAAGGGACTTATTTTCTCACTCTGATTACCATACTCGGCTGTGGGAGCCTAGAATCTGTATGCAACACCAACATTGACACCATAGAATAGATAACGCTGTTGGAAACCAGATTCGTTTTTATAAATACTGTTTAGATTCATTTTTAATTGCGGACGTGCTGTCAGTTGCCAATGATCTGTTACATTATACCCGAGTTCAGTATGGAGCAGGTAGTTATATTGAATATTATTGAATAATGACGAATTGGAATTCTCTAATCTTATAGGGTCTCCTGGTCGAATAATTTGCCCGTTTGAATTTGAATAAATTCCGAATGACATCCCGGAAGCTACCTGGAACGTCCATCTTTCAATATTAAAATTATATGATATTAATACAGGAACCTCAATAAGTTTGATGTTTTGTTGTGATTTAAAGTTTTTAGCAGCCGTATCATATTTAGTTACATACTGTTTATCATGTTGTGAAATATATGTGGAATCCACTAAAGTATCTTGATAAGGAGCGTAATGCCACCAACCACCTAACCACCAGGTGCTATCCTGAATGGTGATTTGCTGTTGTTCATATGTCCAATACGAATTATCAATTTCGTTCCAATACGAATTATCAATAACCCCTAAACCTCTATGCGCCTGTTCCTCTACAACGTTGTTATAAGAGATTCCAACTTGAATTCCCCAGTTAGGCTTAAATAGATATTCAGCACTAAATTCTATGTTTATGTTTTGCGCATAGGTTTGTACATTACTTGAACCGGCATTTAGAGATTCGCTCCAATAGTTACCCGCACTAAGTCTTAATGTTAGCGGTAGATGGATAGGTTTTAAAGGCATATAATCTGAAGAAGGAATGGTTAACCAGTCATTTTGTTTAGTGAGTATAAGCGATTTAGTTTGCATCATACTTAAAGCTTGTTCTTTTATGTTCATGTCGTTAACCAAGCCTCTAGTTGTTTTCCCTTTTAGTTCCTCTGCTTTTGAAATATGCGCAATATTTTCTGTGATTCTTTTCTGCGTAAACTGATCTGGATTTGATTTTTTAGAGTTTTCGGTAGAAACACTTTTAGAAGAAATACTTGTTGAAACAATAGCTGTTGGCACAGCTTCAGATGATACTTTGAAACTATTCGCAGATGTTTTGATTTCTTCTTCTGTGGTTATCACTTGTTGTGACGATAACTTGTTTGAGGACTTGCCTTCAATTACTGTGATATCTTTTTTATTCTGATCAGAATCCGAATGAGAAAGATTTTGTTTTTGTTCAGTATCTAATTCAGCATTTATTGTAGGAGTAACATGTTTATTCGTTTGATAAACAGGGTTTTGAGTCTTGCTTTTTCCGGTGGAGACGGAATTGTCCTGAACGTAATTAATACTCGAAGAATTTTGTTGAGTTGTTGAAAGTGATGGGGTTGAGTTTTTTTGTTGATTTTCTGTAATCTGGTTTGAAGTATGAATGAATTGATTTGGTGTAGAATCCGCAAAGAATAAAATAGATGAAATAGCAATAGAGAGCGCACTAACCATCATATAAGGTTTTGTGAAAATTGGCGTAGATTTTCCTGCGTTCAGCATTTGCTGAGCGTCTTGCCAGTAGGCTGCTTTAAAGTCATGCTTTTCTCCATCAAAAGCATCTTTAAACAGCTTATCTAAATTGTGATCACCATTATTCATATCGCTATTGCTGTTTTAATGTTTAAAGACTTTGTCACCATAAGTTTTAGTCTTTTTCTTGCTTCCGCAAGTAACCATTTTGAAGTTCCAAGAGGAATCTCCAACATTTCAGCTATTTCTTTATGCGTATACCCATCGATTGCATAAAGGTTAAAAACCTCTTTTTGAGTAGCTGGTAACTCATGTATAAAAGATTTTATATGCTCCAGATCAATACGTTCTTTTATTTCATTTAATGAATAGCTATCAAACTCTAAAGATCCATTTTCAAAACTAGTTGGAACAAAAAAATCTTTATTTCTTTTTTGACTTTTATATTCATTAATGATTGTATTAATCATGATTCGTTTAATCCATCTGTCCCAGGGAACGTCCGGTTTGTATTTATCTAAGTTCTGCGTAATTCTTAAAAAAGCTTTATTAAGTACCGGTGCAGCTTCTTCTTTATTGCGGAAATATCTCACACAGACAGCCATTAGGTCTGAAAAACAGAGCTTATATAGTTCATAATAAGCCTTTTCCTTACCTTTAATGCACTGTTGAATAAGTCTTTGATCAACCGCCATAAAGTAAAATATCCCGGTGCGGGATTTTGCCCCACACCGAGATTAATTTTGAGATATTTAGATATTATTTTACAAATTTATAAATCGCTTTATTTCCGTTATTTTCAACCGATAAGATATAAACTCCAATGTTTAATTCAGAAGTGTTAATAGTCATTACACCAGTTGAAGAAACATTCGTTGTAGAAATCACTTTACCCGTTAAATCTAATATTTGAAGTGTAGTTTTACCACTTAATTCACTTCCTAAATCAACGTTAAGAATTTCTTTTACCGGATTTGGGTATAATTTAATATCCGCAAATTGAGGTAAATCAGCAATTCCGGTAGCTATTGAAGCTTTAACAGTGGTAGTGTTTACTTCAATTCTGATTTGATTTGTACCAGGATGAGCTGCAGATAATACAACGTCAATCGGAGTGGTTACACGACCATGAACTTCAGGATAAACTGTATATGTTCCATATGGTAAATCCGGAATGTTAAATGATCCAGTGTTGTCACTGTATTCATATGCCACGGCATCACCATTAACATCTAAAATCATAATTTGAATATCGGATAATGGATCGCCTGCTTTGTTTGCTCCTTGACTTACCAAACCTCCAACGAATCCAGGTCCACCAGGATTAGATCCAGGTACCAGGTTGAAATTCACATTGTTCAGATATGGTGTGTTAAGAACTACATCGGTAGCGTTACTCCATAACAATTCGCCACCAAATGGTGTTAACGCGTAATAAGTAGGTAAGAAAGTTGCATAATGAATAGAAGCTGGACTAGGAGCAGCTTTTACTAAGTAGGTTCCGTAAGGAATGTTATAGAAAGCATACATACCAAAAGAATCTATTTGAGTGGTATCCACCATAGTCAAAGTCCCTAATAGAGAGTCATAAGCAATTAAGAATACAACACCATGATCCAAACCTTGTAATCCTGCAGCGACAATACCAGTAATTTGGCCCATAGTAGGAGTAGGAATAATATTGGTTACTGTAATCATAGTTGTAGTAGAATCATCACACCAGTTTAAAGTATCAATTACTGTAAATGTAACACTGTAAGTTCCATTTGAAGCGTAGGTATGTGTTGGATTTAAAAGTGTAGATGTATTTCCATCACCAAAATCCCAGAAATATCCACTTGAAACTGAAGGTACCGTATTTGGTGTAAACGTATACGAAGGATCCATATTTGTTACGGTGAATGAAGCGTCACATACAGCAGGATTAACCACAATTGTATCGCAGAAAGTATCTGAACAACCAGAAGATGGATCTGAAATCGTTAAGCACATTACATAGCTACCAGGAGTTGTAAGTGTAACCATAGGATTCTGAACTCCATATACACTACCATCACTTAGTAACCAAGAATATACTGCACCAGGGAATGGAGCACTTGGAATAAAGATAAAAGTTCCGTTTGAATCAATAACTGTAAAAGAAGCATCACATGAAGGTGTGGTGATACCAGTTACAGTTACGATATTAGTTACGGTATCCGCACACCAAATACTATCATAGAAAATACAAGTTACATTGTAGGTCCCGTTTGCGGTATAAGTATGTGTCGGGTTATTCGCATAACTAACGTTTCCATCACCAAAATCCCATACATAAGAATAATAACCAACCGGAGCAGTTGGAGTTCCTGTTGGATTAAATGTAAAGGTTGGAGAAGTTCCGGAAATGGTAAATGCTGCGCTACATGTAATCGGAGCTGCATTGTTTACGTTGATCCATAAAGTGTCAATATCACTGCAACTTGAAGCGGAATCTATAACATTAAATGTAACCATGTAACTTCCATTTGCCGCGTAGGTATGTGAAGGACTGATGGAATAACTAATGTTTCCATCACCAAAATTCCACCATGCAGCAGAACTTACAGATGGGGTAGTGTTTGGCGAGAAACTAAACGTTGGGTCAGTTCCCGTATGCGTGAACGAAGCGTCACACTGGGCTTGAGCCATTTGCACCGATAACAGCGCAAAAATTGCAAGAATTAATTTGTTGATTTTTTTCATAATAAGTGTTTGTAAAATGATATTAAATATGCTCCTAATACCATAGACAAGATGAAAGAGGTGTTTGGTTGGTAAAAGACTAAAAAAATTAAAAAAAGTTGTTTTTAGTAGGTTTTTATTTTCTTATTGTTTTGATATTCACACCTTTCAATGATGGTTCCCTCTTTTGATTTTATTACGGCAGGACCGTGTAATTTGTCATCTTTCCATGACCCTTCTAGTTGACGTCCATCAGAGAAATATAAAGTGCCTTGACCATTTCGAACATTATTTTTCCAGTTACCCGCAAAAGTTATCCCGTTTTCCCAAACAAAAGTTCCGTAACCTGAACGTTGATTATTTTCCCATTCACCTGTATAACCTAAATCCGGTGAAAATTTCAGTAGATAAGTATCTGGGTTTTTGATGTGTTTAATCACCTTAAATTTATTTGGATAACGTTGAACAGCAGGATATAAATATTTGTTAGTACTGGAGTAGCCTAATTGTTCTATAACAACATAATCCGTTCCATTCTTTTTCAGAAAATTAATTTGATCTTCGATGTCTAAAGTACTTTTGAAACTAGATACTTTCTTTTCCGAATGCAGATAGAAAAGTTGACCTTTTCTACAACAAGTAACGGAAGTATCAGGTGTGTTGGCTTGTACCCATTCGGCAATCTCAAAGTAGTTTTTGAAATTAGCAGGATATTCTGTTTTACTATTGGAACGTAATTGGTCTAAAGGCTGTTGATAAACCTTGAATCCATAAAAAAAGCTTGCGGCTGCGAGAACTAGATAGAAAGCATGTTTATGGTTTAGTGTGAAAACATATTGTATAAGTTGTAAAAATAGTTGTGTAACTCCATAAATTAGCAAAAAGAGCAAAAATGGTATTAAAGGGATTATAAATCTCGGACCTGTCCATACAGATGGCCAAAGTAGTAATATTCCAAATGTGGATAAGAGATAAAATAAAATGAGAAGTCCCTTTTCTTTGAGACGGATGAGTCCGAACAATATGAGCGAAGCTGTAATTATTCCAACCAGCCATTCTTGCTGACTGATATCATCATTATAATTATTTACAGTAAAAAAATTATATATCCCAGAAGGTATTTCCCTGGTAATATAACGCTCCATGTTTTGGAAGATGCGTGTAAACCAATCCGCGAATTCGAGTTCTCCAAGTTCAGGACGATATGGATTTTTTCTAACCAATTGTCGTAGGTAGGAGCTGCCTCCTAAAGAATGGCTTCTGATTTGCCATGGAAGAGCAAGAGCTAGAAATGATACAGTAAGTGTAATAAGATATTTCCATTGTCTTTTTATTAGGAGTATTAGCCCAATACCTGATATCAGAGCGATTCCGGTTGGGCGGATGTAATAACTTATGATAATAGAAAATATCAAAGCTATGAAGATCCAGTTTTTATATATAGGATCAGTGAATTTCGTTTTGATAAAAAGGAAAATACTTAATGATGAAAAGAATAAAAATGAAATTTCGCTCATCATTATGGTAGAGTAGCTCAATAAATGGAAGTTGAGTAAGGTAAACAACCCGGCAATAAATGCGATGTGGATATTTTGAGTGAGAGAATATGCGATTAGGAAAATAAGAAAGACAGATAAAATAAAGAGTATACCATTAACTCTTTTTATTGTTTTTATATCATCAGAAAATAAGAGAGAAGTAGCTGCGATTATAGTAGGGTATCCTGGTGAAAAATGATTGTGACCATTTGCGTTTTTTGTGTGAATATTAGAATAACCATTACCTGTTGCAATAGATTTCCCAAGGATATAATATCCTGCATTGTCTCCATTCAGGTCTATCTTTTTATTGAACACGTTATTGTACGTGTTTACAAATGCGAACAACAAGATTATAGAATATAAAAAGATATAAATCTTGTTTGAAAATGGATTGCTCTTGGTCATAATAATTAACTGTATGGTCAATTATATAGACAAGAGTTAGCATCTAAAGGGTTGGATTTTTGAACGTGAAATTTAGTTCAAAATATGAAAATGAGATTTAAATTTAAGATTAACAGACGATTGTGTTCCAAATAAAATTTGGATATTTACATCAGTTATCTGTTCATATACATTTCATCATAGTACTTTTGATAATCACCAGAGGTAATATTGTCCATCCAATCTTGATGGTTCATATACCAGTTAATGGTCTTTTCAATCCCTTCTTCGAATTGTAATGATGGTTCCCAACCCAATTCAGACATAAGTTTTGAGGAATCGATTGCATATCTTAAATCATGACCAGCACGATCTTTTACAAAAGTGATCAGCTTTTCGGAAGTACCAGCTTCCCTACCTAACTTTTTATCCATGGCTTTGCAAATTACTTTGATCAGCTCAATATTGGTCCATTCGTTTTCCCCTCCAATATTATAAGTTTCGCCATTGACTCCTTTATGGAATATCACATCAATGGCACGGGCATGATCAATCACAAATAACCAATCTCTTACATTTTCGCCTTTTCCATAAACTGGTAATGGTTTGTTGTTTCTAATGTTATTGATAAACAATGGAATCAATTTCTCTGGGAATTGATTTGGTCCATAGTTATTCGAGCAATTTGAAATCACGGTTGGCATACCATACGTATCATGATAAGCTCTTACGAAATGATCAGAACTTGCTTTTGACGCGGAGTATGGACTATGCGGATCATATGCTGTTGTTTCTAAAAACATTCCAGTTTCACCTAAAGAACCATACACTTCATCCGTAGAAACATGATAGAACAATTTGTTTTCAAAATTGTTGTTCCAAATATGCTTTGCGGCATTTAACAGATTAACGGTACCTACCACATTAGTCATTACAAACTCAATAGGATTTGAAATGGAACGATCTACGTGACTTTCAGCAGCCAAATGAATCACGGCATCAAACTGATGCGTGTCAAAAATGGATTGAATAAAATTCGCATCAACGATATCACCCTTAATGAAAGTATAATTTGGAGCGTCTTCAATATCTCGAATGTTTTCCAAATTTCCAGCGTAGGTAAGTTTATCTAGATTATAAATATGGTAATCCGGATAATTCTGTACAAATAGTCTCACGACATGACTTCCGATAAAACCAGCTCCTCCGGTGATTAGAATTTTTTGATTCATTTTGCTAAATATTGGGGAAGCAAATCTAATAAAACGTAAAATAGGGTTGTATCTTGTTATGGCTTTATTTTTTTGGCCTCTTAAATAAAGGCACAGCTGAACATGGTTCGCCAAACATGATGGATTTGGCGTATGGTTTTGCTTTGGTCATAAAGTGGATATAAGCCTGTTGAGGTATAGGTAGATGACCACACCCTTTAACAATAAGTATTTGATCCTGGTATTGCGAAAAGTCAAATTGATTGAAGTATTCTTCAAATAAAATAGTTTCTAAAACCTCAGTATTCCCGAATACTATTTTTTTAGCTACAGACTCTAACTCTATTGCGATTAGTAAATATGCCCAGGATGGAATAATAACATCAGCACTACATACTATAGAAACAAATTGATCACGATATTGATTCCAGTCATGATTTTTAACGTATGTTCTGAAATCTTTTTCTTTCAATATGAGTTCTTCAAATAACCACGGTTTGATATCCAGTATGGCTCTTTTTCCATGGGTATAATAATCCGCCAAATCAATTTGGATAAGACCACTCTTTTCAACTCTGTTAATGATTTCTGACATAGGTTTATTCTAATTGGATTGCAAAAATAAAGGTTCTGGCTGCATGTTTAGAAATAACGGGATAAGTAATACTGATTAGGATTTTGGAAAAAATTATATTTACTAACTTTCCGAAAAATTACGCCAATGAATCCCGCTGAAGATAACCAGAATCAGGAACAAGAGAAGTTAGAGGATGTAAAACATGAGGTAAAAGAAAAGGTCACCAGCCTATATAGCACGTTAAAAGAGTTTTTGGTTTCTCTGGTGAGTGTTAAGAGTGAAATTGATTATGATGAATCTCCAAAAAGAATTGCAGAAGGAATCAAGTTTCAGGGCTTTAATGTTTGGGTACTTATTATCTCTATTTTTATTGCATCTATTGGATTAAACTCTAATTCTACAGCGATCATAATCGGAGCCATGTTAATTTCTCCCTTAATGGGACCGATTGTAGGTGTAGGTTTTTCCTTGGGGACAAACAGATTTGATTTATTGAAACGATCATTTATGAATTTTGTCATCATGGTAACCGTAAGTTTGATTACTTCGTGGTTGTACTTTTTACTAACTCCAATTGACAAGGCGGATACAGAAATCTTAGCACGGACAGCTCCTACCATATTAGATGTATTGGTGGCTACATTTGGTGGGTTAGCAGGTGCAATTGCCGGAACAAAAAAGACTCAGGGGTTAACTGTGATTCCAGGTGTGGCTATTGCTACAGCATTGATGCCTCCGTTGTGTACTGTTGGGTATGGATTGGCCACATTGCAAATGGAATTTGCACTAGGAGCGATGTATCTGTTTATGTTGAATTCTGTAATTATCAGTATTTCTACAACTGTCTTTGTACGTGTGATAGGATTTCCAATTCATACTTTTGTGAATAAGAGAAAGGAGAAAAAGGCAAAGATTATTATCACAGTATCGATGATTGTGTTAATCGTGCCAAGTATTTTCTTTTTTATCAATGCTACGCGCAAATCATTATTTGAATCTGCCGCAAATAGGTTTGTCAAAGAAGAGATTCATCACAACAATAGTTTTGTGATTGCTGAGAATTTTAATTTTAATCCGAACAGAGATTCTAAGATTGAAATCTTAATGGGAGGCCAAACGGTTGGTGACTCTACGATTAAATCATGGGTAACAAAGCTGGAAGAATATAACCTTGAAAATACGGAGTTACATATTATTCAGGATATTCATGATGAATTATTGACTGATAAGATCAAAGAATTGGAACAAAGTTCTTCCAGTCAAAATGAAGAAAATCAATCGGCTTTTAATGCCATGATGTTGGAGAATAGAATGAATCTAAGTATGAAGGATTCGGTTATTAATGAATTAAATAATCAGATTCATAAACGGGATTCCATGATGATAGACTATCAACAGATTTCGGATGAAATACGGACAATGTATTCTGGTGTAAACACTTTGGCGTTTGGCGATGTGATTGAAAATACCGGAGAAAAGCTGGATACTATTCCAACTCTATTTATTCATTGGTCGAGAAAAATAGGAACCTCTACTAAAAATGCACGGATGAAAAAATTAAAAGAATGGTTGCCTATTCGAACGCATAATACAAGGATCAGAATCAAACAATATTATCCATAAAAAAACAGCCGGAATAAAAGTTCCGGCTGTTTCAGTTTTATAGCATTCCAAGTTCAAGCATGGCTTCTTCGCTTAACATGTCTTTGGTCCAGGGTGGCTCAAAGGTAATGTCCACCGATGCTTTTGTTACATCATGAATTCCAGCTACTTTATCTTCTACTTCTTGTGGAAGTGATTCAGCCACCGGACAATTTGGTGTTGTTAATGTCATTAAGATAAATACAGAATAATCGTCTTTAATTTGAACATCATAGATCAATCCTAACTCGTATACATCTACAGGAATTTCCGGATCATAAATAGTTTTTAAGACCCGAATAATTTCATTTCCTAATAATTTTTTATTCATTTTCATAGCCTCATCCGTTTTGCTTTGCTCGATAAGCCAAAGCGGTCATTTTAATTTTGTTAACCATTGATGTGAGTCCATTCGCTCTATTTGGAGAAAGGTGTTCTTTTAATCCAATTTCATCAATTGCATATAGTTCGGTTGTTGCAATTTCTTGAGGAGTGTGTCCGGAAAAAATCTCTAATAATAACCCAATGATCCCCTTAGTAATTATGGCATCCGAATCTGCATTAAAAATCAATTTTCCATCTTTTTCGGTTGCAGTTAGCCAAACATTACTTTGACAACCACGTACAATATTTTCATCTGTTTTATCAGAATCAACTAATCCTTCAAGTTCCTTTCCGTAATCGATAATATTCTCATATTTATCCATCCATTCATCGAACATGGCGAACTCTTCTATGATCTGATCTTGTTTTTCTTTAATCGTCATTTTTATAATAGCTTAAAGCAAAAGCTAAAAACTTAAGCTTTTATTTTTTTGATCAATACTGTGATTTGTTTTTGAAGTTGTTTAACCTTATCAACTATTATTTCTGTTTCTATTTGATCAGTGAAATTATTTTCTTGATAAATTAATAGTTGTGTTTCAAGTTCAAAACAAGAACCCAAACTGTATTCAAGAAAACGTTTGAAATCTTTTTCAGACTCACGAGAACAACCTTCTGCAATATTAGATGGTACTGAGATAGCGCATCTAGAGACTTGGCTTCGTAATCCGAATTTTTCCGAATCTGGTAAATCGTTTAAAAGTCTATATGTACTGGATACGATAGACATTCCCAACTGCCAAATTTCATATTTTCTAAAATCTCTCATCTTATATTTGCCTAAGCCAAAAGCCTTTGCCTTTAACTTTAGGTTAACTTAACATTCTTTGTGCACGTTTTACACCTGCAATAAATTGATCGACTTCTTCTTTGGTATTATAGATTGCAAATGAAGCACGAACGGTTCCAGGAATATTAAAGCGTTGCATTAGTGGTTCCGTACAATGATGTCCTGTACGCACCGCAATACCTAGCTGGTCTAAAATCACTCCCAGATCATATGGATGTATATCTCCAATTAAAAATGAGATTACTCCGGCTTTGTGCTTTGAGGTTCCGATAAAACGAATTCCTTCAATTTTGCTTAATTCTTCAGTAGCGTAATCGTGGAGCATTTTTTCATGTGCTGCGATATTTTTAGCTCCATATTTTTTTAAAAAGTCTATGGCTGCCCCAAAACCGATGGTATCTGCAATGTTTGGTGTTCCAGCTTCAAATTTGAAAGGCAGGTCGGCATAGGTGCTCTCCAATAAGCTGACAGATTTGATCATTTCACCTCCTCCATGATAAGGGGGCATTTTTTCTAAAAGCTCAGTCTTACCATATAGAAAACCAATTCCTGTAGGACCATACATTTTATGTGCAGAAGAAGCATAAAAATCACAATCCAAATCTTTGACATTGACTTCAATATGTGGTAAAGCTTGTGCGCCATCCAATAAAACAACGGCACCAAATTCATGCGCTTGTTGAATAATAAACTTCACATCATTTACAGTGCCCAGTGTATTGGATACATGTGCTACTGAAATGATTTTAGTTTTTTCATTGAGTAGTTCTGTATAGGCTTCTATATCTAACTCACCGGCATCATTAATCGGAATGATTTTTAGAATTGCGCCTGTTTTTTGGCACCACATATGCCATGGCACCATATTAGAGTGATGCTCTAATGTAGAAATAATAACTTCATCACCGGGCCTGAGGTTTTCAGCCCCGTAAGTCGATGCAAATAAATTAATGGCTTCTGTTGTTCCTCTGGTGAAGATGATTTCTTGTGATTCCGCACCGATATAATCGGCAAGATTATCCCGAACCGCTTCGTATTTGGAAGTTGCTTTTTGGCTTAACGTATGAACCCCTCTATGAATATTGGCATGTTCTTTCAAATAGTAATTCGAAATGGTTTCAATTACAGAAATTGGTTTTTGAGAAGATGCTGCATTGTCAAAGTATACTAAAGGTTTCCCATTTACTTTCTCCTGTAAAATGGGAAACTCTTCACGTATTTTAGAGATGTTCAATACCTTTTCCATGATTAAAGTTTTGCGCTTTTTTCAGCAATAGCGTTGAGAACGATCTCTTTGAAAGGTTCAAAAGAAATATTTTCGAGTGCATCCGCAGTAAATGCGGATACAAGTAATTTTTCAGCTTCAGTCCTGCGAATTCCTCTGGCCATTAAGTAGAAGAGTGCTTCTTCATCTAATTGACCAATAGTAGATCCGTGTGAACATTTTACGTCATCCGCGTAAATTTCCAATTGAGGACGAGAATATGCATTGGCATCATCACTTAACAAAATGTTACGGTTGTTTTGGAAAGCGTTAATGATTTGAGAATCTTTTCTGACGTAGATTTTTCCATTGAAAACACCAGTAGACTGGTCTCCCATAACTCCCTTGAACATTTGATTTGAGGTGCAATGTGCCGCTTTATGATCCAGGATGATACGATGATCGGCAACTTGTTTTTCGTTCAATATATACGTGCCATTTACAGTGGTATCCGCATTTTCTCCGAGGATATTTACATAGAAGTTTTTACGTAAAAGTTTCCCTCCAAAGACATAAGAACCAATATTCAGATGGCTATCACCTTGTTGATCCGCAATGGTCGTATTTACCTGATTTGATAAGTTTCCATCCTGGTGGTAATCATACCAATTTAAATGCGCATTTGCTTCAACAGAAATACTGTTAAAATGGTTAGAAAAAGAAGTTTCTGAATCTCCATCAAACATATTGATTACAGACAATTCAGCCCCTTGTTTTACCTGGATAAAGTTTCTTTTTGAAACTGATACATTTTCACCTATAGTAAGATGAACAATAAATAAAGGAGTTTCTAGCTTAATGTTTTTTTCTACTGTAATAGATACACCGTCTGTGAAAGACGCAGCGTTTAAGTGTGTGAAAGCTTCATTTTCACCTTCCCAATTCGTAGGAAGGGCAGAAATTCCCTGACTATCCACGTTTCCTGAGCTTAAAGTCGCAATGCGGACTTGATCTTCCGGAAGTTGGCTTAAATCTGCATTAAAAAATCCATTTACAAATACAATATGCGGATTCCCATCAATTGCGGATTTGATGTAATCTGGGATTTCTTTGGTATCAGATGGAGAAGAGGTAAAGCTCTTTTTTAAGAGTCCGGAAACTTTAGTGTATTTCCACACTTCACTTCTCAATGTCGGAAATGGAGTTGTTTCCAGTTGACGTAAACCCTCTGATCTAAGATGATCAAAACCAGATACGATATGCTCGGTATTTACGATACTATCTACAAACTCCTTATTTTTTATTGGTGCTATGGCACTCATAACTATCTAATTTGAAGAATTAAACCGTAGTTTCTTTTAACCAATCGTAACCTTTAGCTTCTAATTCTAATGCTAATTCTTTTGGCCCGGTTTTTACAATTTTCCCATCATACATTACATGAACAAAGTCCGGAACGATATGATCTAAAAGTCTTTGATAGTGTGTGATCACCATAAAAGCATTTTCTTCGTTTCGTAATTGATTTACTCCGTTAGAAACCACTTTTAAAGCGTCAATATCCAATCCTGAATCTGTTTCATCCAGAATAGCCAGTTGTGGATCTAACATTGCCATTTGGAAAATCTCATTACGTTTCTTCTCACCACCTGAGAAACCTTCATTTACAGAACGATTGGCTAAACGACCTTTAAGCTCAACTAATTCTTGTTTTTCTTTCATGAGCTTTAAGAAATCTTTGGCTTTTAAAGGCTCTTTTCCATGATACTCACGAATGTTGTTCACCGCTGCTTTCATGAAGTTGGTATTACTCACTCCAGGGATTTCAACTGGATATTGGAAAGCCAGAAATAAACCTTCTGCCGCGCGTTCATCTGGTTCCAAATCCAAAAGGTCTTTACCATTGAAAAGAACTTCTCCTTCGGTAATTTCATAATCATCTCTTCCTGCCAATACAGAAGCTAAAGTGCTTTTTCCAGTACCATTAGGCCCCATGATCGCATGGATTTCACCAGCATTAATTTCCAGATTAAAACCTTTTAAGATTTTGTGACCTTCTACTTCAGCATGAAGATTCTTAATTGATATAATTGGTGTACTCATTGTTTTTTTCTTTGTAATCATTGACGAATATTGAAATCGTCATTTGAAACTAAATTTACCCGACTGATCCTTCTAATGTAATTTCTAATAATTTTTGTGCCTCCGCAGCAAACTCCATTGGTAATTGATTTAATACTTCACGTGCATAACCATTTACAATCAAGCTAATTGCTTTTTCTTCACTAATACCTCTTTGTTGGCAATAGAAAATTTGATCTTCACCAATTTTAGAAGTCGTAGCCTCGTGCTCTACCTGGGAGTTTTTATTTTTAACCTCTATATACGGAAAGGTATGCGCTCCGCATTGGTCACCCAAAAGCAGGGAATCGCATTGAGAGAAGTTCCTGGATTTGGTTGCATTCTTATGAATTTGAACCAATCCCCGGTAACTGTTTTCTGAAACGCCAGCAGAAATACCTTTCGAAATAATGACACTTTTGGAGTTCTTTCCTAAATGAATCATTTTCGAACCTGTATCCGCCATTTGGTGGTTGTTAGTAACCGCAACACTGTAAAATTCACCCTCGGAATAGTCTCCTTTTAGAATACAAGATGGGTATTTCCATGTAACTGCTGAACCTGTCTCTACTTGTGTCCATGACACTTTTGATTTGTATCCCGCACACATGGCACGTTTGGTAACGAAATTATATACACCGCCTTTTCCTTCTTTGTCACCAGGGTACCAGTTTTGAACCGTAGAGTATTTTACTTCCGCTTCCTTTTTAACCATGATCTCTACTACTGCAGCATGCAGTTGGTTTTCATCACGGGTTGGTGCGGTACAACCTTCCAAATAACTGACATAGGCTCCTTCATCCGCTACGATCAATGTACGTTCGAATTGACCTGTGCCGGCTTCGTTAATTCTGAAGTAGGTAGATAATTCCATTGGGCATCTGGTACCTTTAGGAATGTAGCAGAATGATCCATCTGTGAATACTGCAGAATTTAGAGCCGCATAATAATTATCGGAAGATGGAACTACACTACCCAAATATTCTCTTACCAATTCCGGGTGTTCTTTTACCGCTTCAGAAAAGGACATGAAAATAATCCCTTTTTCAGCAAGAGTTTCTTTAAACGTTGTTGCAACAGAGATGGAATCCACGACTACATCAATCGCAATTCCGTTCATTCTTTTTTGCTCTTCCACCGAAATACCCAATCGGTCATACATGCTTTTTAGTTCGGGATCGATTTCGTCCAGACTATTCACTTGTTTTTTAGGTTTAGGAGCAGAATAATATGATATGTCTTGAAAATTTGGTTTTTCATACTCCACGTGAGCCCAATCGGGTTCTTCCATGGTTAACCAATGACGATAGGCTTTTAAACGAAATTCTAACAACCATTCCGGTTCATCACGTTTACTGGAAATTAAACGAATAATATCTTCGTTTAATCCTTTTTCAATACGATCAGTTTCAAAGTTTGAAACAAAACCATACTTATATTCTTGCCCTTCTAAATCCTTTTCTAAATCTGTTTCGTTATAGCCCATTATATGTGCTTTTTATTTTTAAACAGCGAAGCTCTCACCGCACCCACAGGTACGAGATGCGTTCGGATTGATAAATTGAAACCCTTTTCCGTTTAAACCTCCTGAAAAATCCAGTTTCGTTCCAATGAGGTAAAGGAAACTCTTCTTGTCAACGACAACGGTTACGCCATTATCCTCCATTCTTTTATCTTCTTCTGTGATTTTGTTATCAAAATCCAAATCATACATTAATCCGGAACACCCTCCACCTTTAACTCCTACACGGATAAAGGCATCATCTCCCAGATCGCTTTGTTTTAATAGCCGTAATGCTTCGTCACGTGCTGCGTTTGTTACTTCTATCATACGGTTTATTTAGAATGATTCTAATTAAGCGCAAAAATACCTATTTTTAGGTAGGTAACAAGTGAAAAAAAACACTTTGAGTTATTAAAGAATAAGAAATTGAAATAGGAAGGTAATTTATGGTATGCTGAGTTTCCTGAAATATGCTGGAAATAAGATCTAAAGGGTAGTTTAGGTTGTTAATGAGTTAGACTTTAAGGCGAATTATCAAATGATTTTATGAGTAAATTGTGACATTACGGTTAAAATTTTATTAAAATTGGTGGCTTCCAACTATGGAACTTATTTTAGCCGCAAAACCGAATCCATGTATTTAAAAATTAAAAAACATCAAAACTCAGGGATTAGACCATTGGGGCTTGTTCTGTTTTTGTTATTCATGGGTTTAGGTAACCTAAATGCTCAGAAAATTAGCGGTGTTGTTACTGATGAAAAGGATGAACCGCTGGCCTTTGTAAATATTCTATGGGCCTATACGCAAACTGGAGTGAGTACCGATGAATCAGGGAAATTTAAAATAGATAAACCCGAGAAATATCCCGGATTATTAGTGGTGTCTAGTGTTGGATTTAAAACAGATACGATTAAGGTGTGGGAAAACATGAAGAAGATTACTGTGGTAATGAAAAGTAATCTGGACCTTAAAGAATTTGAAGTCGCTGAACGTAAAAGTGCAACTTCGGTAGGAACAATGTCTACAGATAAAGTAGAGACTTTAAGTGCGGAAGAATTAAAAAAAGCAGCTTGTTGTAGTGTTTCGGAAAGTTTTACCACCAATGCATCGGTGGATGTGAATGTGACAGATGCTGTCTCTGGCTCCAGAAAGATTAAAATGCTAGGACTCGATGGGATTTATACGCAGATTCAATTTGAGAATTTTCCATTGGTAAGAGGTTTATCTGCTTCTAATGGTTTGGATTACATTCCAGGAACATGGGTGAATTCAATCCAGATAAAAAAAGGAGCCGGCTCAGTGGTAAATGGATATGAGTCAATTGCGGGACAGATAAATGTAGAATTATTGAAGCCGGATGTCGCAGAGAAGTTATTCGTGAATGTGTATGGTAATGAAATGGGAAGATTGGAATTAAATACACATATATCTAAAAAGATCAATAATAAGTGGAGTACCATGTTTTTACTTCATGGAGGAAATCAAAGTTTTGAAATTGATCGTAATGATGATCAGTTTTTAGATATTCCTTTGAAAAATACAGCGATCCTAATGAATCGCTGGAAATATTTTGGAAAAACATTTAGAACCCAATTTGGTGTAAGGGGTGTTTTTAATGATGTGAATTCTGGACAAAAGAAAGCACTGGAAAATCCGTATCAGGTTAATATCCGAAATAATCAGTTATATGTATTTGGGAAAGGAGGTTTTATACTTAATAATGATAATAGTATTGGAATCATTTCTAAATTTAAATATCATGATCATAAATCAACTTATGGATTAACCAAATACGATGCGGATCAAAGGAATTTGTATGTGAACCTGACTTATGCCGATGAGATTATTGATGAGAAGAATAGTATAAAGACAGGCTTAAGTCTGAATTATGATAATTATAGACACAATTTTAATGATTCCGCATTTACCAATTTAGAAGTTGTTCCAGGAGTGTTTTTGGAGTACGCATATGTAGGAGATAAATTATCTGTGGTAGCAGGCATCCGGGGAGATAATCATAATCAGTTTGGGGGATTTGTATCTCCAAGATTTCACATGAAGTATAATCTAACGGCTAGATCTGCTTTTAGATTATCAGCGGGGAAGGGTTTTAGAACTACGAATGTGCTGATCGAAAATTCATCTTACTTGGTGAGTTCACGAAAAGTAAATTTTACCGAAACTTTAAATCCGGAAAGAGCATGGAATTATGGAGTGAGTTACTCTCATAAGTGGACCATCAAGGACGTTGAAGTATCGGTTAATGGAGATTATTATTATACTGATTTTAAAAATCAGGTGGTGGTAGATGTAGAGAATAAAGACTTTGTATCATTTTATAATCTGAATGGTAAATCATATTCACATGCATTTCAGTTAGAGGGAAGTGTAGAATATAAAAGTTGGGAGTTTAGAACAGCATATAAGTTTTTGGATGTCATGACTGATTATGCGTCTGGATTAAAGCGTAAACCTTTTACTCCAAAAGATAGGGTGTTGTTAAACCTGGGGTATCGTTCGCGATATGATAAATGGAAGTTTGATATTACCACACTTTGGACTGGGTTGAGTCGTGTGCCTTCTACAGAGGGGAATCCTGAAAATGCAGTTCGAAAAACAGAATCAGAAACGTTTTTTGTTGTTAATGGTCAGATTACGAGAAAGTTCAGGTTGTTTGAGGCATACCTGGGAGCAGAAAACTTATTTAATTATAGACAGGGTAATCCAATTATCGATAGTGAAAATCCATTTGGAGATCATTTTGATGCATCTATGATTTGGGGACCGGTATCAGGAAGAATGGTGTATATTGGTTTTAGATATTCAATTAAATAAAAGATAGATATGAGAAATTTAGGTTTGTTACTTGTTTTTGTAGCAGTTTCATTTTTTACCAATGCAGTATATGCAGGTGGAACGGAAACGATAAAAATCAAAACATCTTCACAATGTGATATGTGTAAAGAAACCATCGAAAAAGGAATGGCATTCGAAAAAGGAGTTAAAAAAGCCGTTTTGGATGTGGAGACAAGTATTTTGACTGTGGAATATAACCCAAAGAAGACCAATCCGGATTTGATTCGAAAAGCAGTTGCAGCAACTGGCTACGATGCGGATGATGTTCCAGCGGAAAAAGAGGCTTACGATAAATTACATTCCTGCTGTAAAAAGGGAGCGCATAAATAATATTTAAAGACCTAACCCCATCTATCAGGTTTAAAAAAACTGATAGATGGGGTTAAAGTTGTTATATTTCTTACCTTGGTAAGAACCCCATTTTACCCATATCGTAATCTCTTAACGCCTCCATAATTTCAGTTTGCGTATTCATTACGTAGGGTCCCCACATCTTTTTAGGTTCATCAATGGACTGGCCTGATAAAACTAAAAGTTTGCTTTCTGTATCGGATTCAATTTCTACTTCTGATCCATTTGTCCCCAATTGAACGAGTTGCATATTTCCAACTTGTTGACCATTGATTTGGGAACTACCGGATAGCTGATAAATAGCTCCGTTTTCTCCCTCTGGTAAATCAAATTGAACTTTACCTTGAACTTGCATTTCAATAGTTGCAGCAGTGATATTAGTCAAAGATCTGATCGGTCCAGTAGAACCATTTATCTTACCAGATATCACATTGATTTTACTGTGTGTTTGTTCAATTACCGGAATATCTTCTCTATTAAACATCTGATAATTGGGCTGTACCATCTTCAGGACTTTTGGTAAGTTGATCCATAGCTGGACAATTTCCAAAGTACCGCCAGTTTCAATAAAAGACTTAGGAACACCCTCTGAATGAATAATTCCCATTCCAGAAGTGATCCATTGTACTCCACCTCCTTTGACAACAGCTTCATTTCCTCTGGAATCTCGGTGTTCTACTTCACCTTGAAAAACAAACGTAATTGGTTCAAAACCGCGATGTGGATGAGGTGCCACTTCAAATGCAGGGCCTCCGGGAGGGATTTCCTCCGGAGCTGCATGATGTAATAAAATAAATGGGCTGATTTCATCTAGTCCTGCCTGAGGTAATGGTTGGCCAATTTTAGTTTGACCCATCCATACCGTTTGATTGTTTACGATTCTTTCAATCGATTTTTTCATTTTACCCTCCTTCAGGTAATTGCATTGTTATACTATTTCAAATAAATCAGTAAGTGGTTTTCTTACCTTTTTGCCGTGCTGTGATTGATCTTCTTCAGATCTATAGCCAATTGGTAAAACCAATGCGGCTGACAGACCTTTTGCATCCAAGTCTAAGATTTCATTGTATTTGGCAGCGTCAAACCCTTCCATAGGACAAGAGTCAATTTTTAGTTCGGCACAGGCAGCCATGGCGTTGGCCATAGCAATGTAAGTTTGCTTTGCGGTCCAGGTTTTGGTAGTTTCCTCAGGAAAAGAACCAATAGTCTTTTTCATAAAATCCCCATATCCTTTTAAGTTTTCTGAAGGGATGCCCTGTACATTGGATTTTAAATCAACATATTGATCTATATACTCCGGTGTCACTTTGTTGAAATTACAGAAGATCATTAAGTGCGAAGCATCAGCTACCTGCGATTGTCCCCAGGATGCAGGTAATAGTTCTTGTCTTAGGTTTTCGTCTTTTACGATAAGCACTTTATATGCTTCTAAGCCATAAGAGGTTGCAGATAAACTAATGGCCTCCTTAATGGTCTCTATATCAGAGTCAGATACTTTTTTCGAAGTGTCAAATTTTTTGGTGGCATAGCGCCAGCTTAAATTTTCTATTAATGACATAATTTGATTTTTTCTTAGTTGTTATGCAAAGGTACTTCCATTACCAGTACTTTGCTTTTTGCTAATGATTTTATTAATAACTCTTCACTATCCCATGCTCCAAAACCATCTCTGGCCGAAAGCGTTTGACCATGAATGTCAATATTTCCTTCGATTAGAAAAATATAGACCCCATTGCTTTTTTCTTTAAGTTGATAGGTGAATTCCTGTTCAGAATTCATTTCACCTAAATGAAACCATGCGTTTTGATGAATCCATACCCCATTATCATTCGCATTTGGAGATAGTATTTGTTTAAACCCGTTTACACTGGACGTGTCGTCAATTCTTAGTTGATCATATCTCGGTGTTACCTGTTGTTGGTTAGGAAATACCCAAATCTGCAACAGTTTAAGATCCTGGTCTTTGTTTTTATTGAATTCACTGTGTTGAATTCCTGTACCCGCACTCATTACCTGGATTTCACCCGGACTAATGACCCCAGAATTACCCATACTGTCTTTGTGCTCGACCTGCCCGCTGAGTGGTATGGTGATAATTTCCATATTTTGATGCGGGTGAGTCGGAAAACCTGCTCCAGGCGCAATATGGTCGTCATTGAGTACACGGAGTACGCCAAAATTCATCCGTTCCGGATTGTAATAATTAGCAAAGCTGAAAGAGTGATTGGCTTTTAACCAACCGTGATTTGCCTGGCCTCTCGAGTTTGCTTTATGTAAAACCGTTTTCATAGTTTGTACCTCCTTTTTAGGAATATGATTAAAACCCTCTTGCAAAATTGTAGCTCTATTTGGAGCTTTGGTATTCTTGCCCGAAGCCAGAATTGTTGGAGCTATTGCACCAACAGAACCCGCCATTAGAGCTTTTTTAATAAAACTTTTCCTATCCATAATGAATGTTTAAATGGGATAGATGAAGATTAATTTTGCGTATATATTTTCACTTTTAAATTGAAGTTATCACTGATGGCTTTATCTCCAAGACTGTCAAAGTAGCTGGACGAGCCATACTTAACGTCATATTGCGTTCTATCGATGTCTACATTCGCTGTAATGATATGTCCTTTCCCATTTGGTTTTACAGAGGCTGTAAAAGTTTGAGGTTTGGTGATCCCTTTAATGGTTAAGTCAGCAACAACATCATATGTATTGCTTTCTTTTCCTGGTGTAACTTTTGTTGTTTTAATTGTTGCAGTGGGATATTTTGAAGTAGAAAAGAAGTCGTCAGAGTTTAAATGACCAATCAGTTTTTGCATCCATTCTCCTTCTAAGTCCGTATTTGTTATTGAAGTCATATCTGCGACAACTGTTCCCTGAACCAATTTGTCTTTTTTGAATTCGAATTGACTTTCTTTAACTGAAATAGTTCCGGTGTGACCGCCACCAATGACTTTGGAACCTGTCCATTCAATAACTGAGGTTGATGTGGAAGCTTTTTTTTCTCCTGCTGCTGTGAATGCGCTTAATCCAACCACCGCTGCAAATCCAAGTCCTAATAATAATGTTGATTTTTTCATGATATTTATTTTATTGTTGTGATGTTAATAATTGTATATACAATTGTTGATTTAAATTTTTTTAATTTCTTAGTTTATCTAATAAATCAGCCAGAGTAGTGGCTTCTTTTGCTGTTAGACTATTTTTAAAACATTGATTCATTTCTGCTAGTTCCCTTGATGTTTTTTCTATTAACTCTAACCCTGCTGGTAGTATTGAAATATCTACTTTTCTGCGATTAGATGGACATACCTGGCGATCTACCAATCCCTTTACACGAAGTTTTTCTACTAGTCGTGTAGTATTGCTCATTTTATGGACCATTCGTCCTGAAATATCCTGAAGGCTAATCGCCTTTCCTTTTTGTCCTCTTAAAATACGTAAGATATTATATTGTTGTTCTGAAATTCCAAAAGGTTTTAATAGACTATTCATTCTTTCAGACATCCATGCTCCTGTAAATATTACATTTAGAGTAGCTCTATGATGTGCATCTTGAATTTCAGCCATTTTTAATTCCTCTTCTAATTTCATTTTGTTTGATGTTGAGACAACAAATGTATATACAACAATTGAATTTGAATCTATTTTTCAAGAAAATTTAACATTTTCCACATGGTATTTCGAAATTCATTTAATTCTGAAATTGGAATATTACTCGTAGACGCCAGTTTTTCAGGGATGTCTAGCGCTTTTTGTTTTAGTTGCCTTCCAGAATCGGTCAATGACACATTAACGGTTCTTTCATCCAAAGTAGACCTTTGTTTGAGAATCAACCCTTTTTGTTCCATTTTTTTGATGAGGGGTGTGAGAGTATTGGTGTTTAGAAATAGTTTATTTCCAAGTTGACCAATACTTAGATGATCCTGTTCCCACATGACCAACATCACCAGGTATTGAGGGTAGGTAAGATCAATAACATCTAATAAAGGTTGATACAACCGGGTTATCATCCGAGATGTGGCATAAATCGGAAAACATAACTGATTTTCCAATAAAAGTTGTGATTGATCTTTCATAACCTTATGATAGAAGTTTAACAATATCCTTTTCTAATTTAGCGGGTACGGTGGTTGGCAAATACCTTTTATATGGTTTACCATTACTATCGATTATAAATTTTTCAAAATTCCATTTAATTTTTCTACCCAAGAAACTACCCAACTCGCTTTTTAAGTATTTATATACAGGATGTGTATTTTCACCGTTGACATCTACCTTTTTTGTCAATTGAAATGTAACTCCGTGATTGATACGGCATACTTCTTCAATAGTATCATTGGTTTCAGGTTCCTGATTTTTAAATTGGTTGCAAGGAAAGCCTAACACAACCAGTCCTTTGTCTTTGTATTTCTGATGCAGTTGCTCTAAACCATCAAATTGAGGGGTAAGTCCACATTTGGTTGCTGTGTTAACTACCAATACCACTTTTCCCTTAAATTCAGCCATAGAAACATTTTTTCCTGCTGGTGTGTCGAATGTTAAATTGTAAAATTCCATGATGTTATTTTAAATCGTTAGCGATTATATCGCATGCGACAAATTTAAAATGACTTTTTGACCCCATAAGCGTTTAAGGTATTAAAATTTGTTATAAAGCAATTATAACAGGCTCATTTCCCGATTGTATTTTTTGCGATACTCCATTGGAGATAACCCGGTAAACTTTTTAAAAGTATTTCTGAATGATTTATCATCTGTGTATCCTACATTATACATAACGTCACTCACTGAATATGTAGAAGATTCTAAACTCTTTTTTGCAGCTTCAATTTTGACCCGCTGGATATATTCAATTGGCGTGTTGGAAGTTGCTTTTTTAAAACGTCTCACAAAATTTCTCCGACTTAAGGCAAATTTTTTGGCCAGCTCTTCTACATTTATTTTATCTCCGAAATGACTTTCTATAAAGGTTTGTGCGTTTTTAATGGATTCGTCCTCATGCTCTTTTTGTCCATTGAAAATGGTAAATTGATGTTGATTACTACGATCAAATTCAATCTCAAACATTTTGGAACACCATATGGCTGTTTGACGTCCACAGTATTTTTCAACCAAATAGAGGAGTAAATTTAAAAAGGAATAAGCGCCACCGGAAGTATAGATACCATTATCATCGGTGATAATTTTTTCGTTTAACAGGTTGATTTGTGGGTACATCTGTCTAAAGTTGTCTGCGGCAAACCAATGCGTAGTACAAGTTTTACCATTTAACAATCCGGTCTCAGCTAAAAGAAACGCTCCTGTACAAAGACTGGCTACTTCAGCATCGTTTTGAATGCGTTGCTTTTTAATCCAGGGAATAAACTCCGCATTATTGGCCAGTTCCTTTTGCATATCGCCAACAATGGTCGTAACGATAATGAGGTCGGTACGTTCTATCTGATCAATTGTTTTTGTGGGAGTCACTGTAAAGGCTCCATTATATAGCTCTGTTTTGGAGCGGAGTCCTACGAGATCAACCTGGAATAAATCTGATGTGATTTGACCAGATTGAAGTAGATATTCATTGACTTTATTAAAGATTTTATATGCCCCAATGATGGAACTTAAAACCGCTTCTCCATTAGGTACAAGGACACTGATATGTTTCATCGCTTTTTTTGAAAGTGTTGAAAAACAAATGTATATAAAACATTTGTCTCAAAAAGCCCGTGTAAGTGTCGGAAATACACCCTCTAAAAGGGTAAGGTGGCTGCTATCTTTGTCAACATAAACCAAAAACATTTTAACTATGAAAGATTATTTAGTACTAATACGTGGTGGAGACGCAAGAATGGCAGATTTAACCGAAGCAGAAACGGCAGCACATATGGAAAGATGGAATGTCTTTATGGGTGGTTTAGCTCAATCAGGAAATCTTGCTGGAGGTTTACCATTAGGGCAGGACGGTAGAATTTTAACCACTGCAGGTTCTTCTGAGGGTGTAGTAAATTCTGAAAATGGTCAGGCTATTGGAGGATACTTGATGATTAAGGCGGAGAATTATGATCAAGCTGTAGAATTGTCGAAAGCATGTCCGGTATTTGAGCATAACGGAAACTTGGAGATCCGTGAATGTATCCCCATGTAAAATAGATTTTAAAAGAGCGCGGTTTTATACCGCGCTTTTTGTTTTAACCAATTTGATTTATGCAAACACTATATCATACATTTCATATTGACTCCACTTTTGAGAAGGTATTTGAGTCACTCACTACAATTGAAGGTTTATCTGGATGGTGGACCAAAACGACCTCTGGCGATGCCCATTTGGAGGGAACCGTATTTTTTAAATTTGCTGAATACGCCACATTTGAAATGAAAGTGGTGCAAGTTCAGGAAAACATGATGGTCGTATGGAAATCAATTTCCGGAAATCCTGATTGGGAAGAAACCCACATTGCTTTTAAATTATCTGAAAATGAAAATAAGATAATGGTTCAATTTACACATGGTGCTTTTTCCGATGATTATGCGGCCATTGGAAATATCAATTTTAGTTGGGGAAGGTATTTAGAGAGTTTACGAAACTATTGTGAAACAGGAGTCGGTGCTCCGTTTGAAGAATAGGTTTATAGTTATAGAATTTATTGTTTCTTTGAGCTTTTACTCAAAAGGAATAATATGTCTTTTTTATGGTTGAAATCGTTGCACATTATTTTTGTGGTAACGTGGTTTGCTGGACTATTTTATATTGTTAGGTTGTTTATCTATCAGACTGAGGCACAGGAGAAGTCTGAGTTGGAAAAAGACATTTTGACGCGTCAGTTTCAATTGATGAGTAAAAGATTATGGTATGGAATCACCTGGCCTTCTGCGGTTTTGACATTGATTTTCGGAACAAGTGTGTTATTACAAAGACCATTTTTTCTCCAACAACCCTGGATGCATATTAAACTGACATTTGTAATTCTATTATTTGTGTATCACTTTCTAAATCACAGAATTTTTGTGCAACTTCAAAACAACCAATATTCATGGACTTCCACCAAACTTAGAATATGGAATGAAGCAGCAACTTTATTTTTATTCGCTATAATCTTTTTGGTGATATTCCAAACGGCAACCGATTGGTTATACGGATTATTGGGGCTGGTTGCTTTTGCTGTTGTATTGATGATGGCCATCAAAATTTACAAAAGGCAAAGAGAAAAACGCAACTAGATCGTCATTGAAAATACTCTCGTTTGCGGAGCCTTTCTAAGAAGTCTTAAATCAAAAGCCATACATATATTTCTCACGAAAGGTCTGGCATGTTCAGGAACAAATAGCTGATCATCTTGAATAGAAAGCAGACCATCAGACTCCATTTCCTTAAGTTTATCTAGGCATTCAGGAAGTTCAGGGAATTGTGCTTCAGGTTCTTTCCAAGAAGTTTCAAAATGACACATGATATTTAGAATATGCTGTCTAATCACACGATCTTCATTGGTTAATAAATGTCCTCTGAAAATGGGGAGCTCACCAGCATTGGCTCTATTCTCGTAATCCGTAACGGATTTTTCATTTTGAGCAAAAGCATACCACGAATCACTGATGGCCGACATCCCTAATCCGATCATCAACTGAGTTTTACTTGCGGTATACCCCATGAAATTACGGTGTAGTTTTTTGCTCTCAAGAGACTTATACAAGGAATCTGATTTTAAAGCAAAATGATCCATCCCAATTTCTACATATCCTAATTCAGAAAACATCTTTTTTCCAGCTTCATATAGCGCTCGTTTTACTTCGTTCTTTGGAAGGTCGGCTTCGCTATAACCTCGTTGTCCATTTCCTTTGATCCATGGGACGTGTGCATAACTGTAAAAAGCCAATCTATCGGGTAAAAGTTCATTGGTCTTACGGATGGTGTCCTGAACGTTTTCCAACGTTTGATGGGGTAGACCAAAAATCAAATCATGACTGATAGATGTATATCCCACTGCTCTTGCCCATTCTGTAACCAATTTTACCTGTTCGAAACTCTGGATTCGATTAATGGTTTTTTGAACTTTAGGATCGTAATCCTGAATTCCAAAACTGCAGCGTTCAAATCCTAAGTTGTAAAGTGTGGTCAGATGTTCTTTTGTTGTGTTGTTTGGATGTGCTTCAAAACTAAACTCATGGTTTTCCGCACGCTTGGCAGATTTAAATAATCCGTTAATTAGCTGTTCTAAATGTTCTGGTGTAAAAAATGTAGGGGTACCACCACCAAGATGGAGTTCTTTAATGATGGGGGGTTCGTCAAACAGTTTTACATAAGAATTCCATTCGTTTAAAACGGCTTCGATGTATGGAGATTCTACAGTATGTCTTTTGGTGATTTTTTTATGGCATCCACAGAATGTGCATAGATTTTCACAAAAAGGAAGATGAATATAAATACTAATGCCTTCTTCTGAATTACTCTCGTTGAAAGAACGAATAACAGATTCTTTCCAGGAATCCTGATTGATTGTATCAGCTTCCCAATATGGAACGGTCGGATAACTCGTATATCGCGGTCCCGGAATATTGTATTTCTGAATTAGATTTTGATTCATCTTTTTGATCTTTTAATACCCAAATAAACGAATAGCTTCTTTTGCGAAATAGGTGGCGATCACATCCGCACCTGCACGTTTAAGTGAAGTCAATGATTCGATAATCGCTTGCTCTTCATTAATCCAGCCTTTTTCTGCAGCTGCTTTAATCATTGCATATTCACCACTTACCTGGTAAACCGAAACCGGAACTTCAGAAATAGCTTTCGCTTCTTTTACAATATCCAGGTATGGTAATCCTGGTTTCACCATAACCATATCAGCGCCTTCTTCGATGTCCATCAGAATTTCCTTAACAGCTTCATGTCCGTTAGCCGGATTCATTTGATATGTTTTTTTATCTCCGAATCCTGGAGCGGAATCTAAAGCGTCACGGAATGGGCCGTAAAAGCTTGAAGCATATTTAGCACTATAACTCATGATTCCGGTATTCGTGAATCCTTCTTCTTCTAATGCTTCACGAATAGTGAGGATACGTCCATCCATCATGTCACTTGGGGCGACAAAATCAGCTCCAGCTTCTGCATGAGAAATAGACATGGCTGCAAGTACCTCAGCGGTAGAATCATTTAAGATTTGTCCGTCTTCCACAATCCCATCATGACCATAGGAAGAATATGGATCTAACGCGACATCTGTCATGATCAGCATTTCTGGTACGGCATCCTTAATGGCGCGAACAGATCTTTGCATTAAACCATCTGCATTGATGGCTTCTGTGCCTTGATTGTCTTTTAAGTCATCCGGTACCTGAACAAATAATAACACCGATTTAATTCCCATCTTCCATAGTTCCTTCACATCCTGAACGGTTAAATCCAGGCTTTTTTTGAAGTAATTAGGCATAGAAGGAATTTCCTTTATCTGATTGGTGCCTTCAGAAATAAAAAGTGGTGCCAAAAAGTCATTGGGAGTTACGATAGTTTCCTGAACTAAAGAACGAATGGCTTCGTTTTGGCGTAATCTTCTTGGTCTTTTATATGGATACATATTTATTTCGCTTTATAGTTTTTCACTGCATTCACAAAGGCCTGTGCATGTTCTACGGGAACATGTGGTAAAATACCGTGACCTAAATTAGCGATGTATTTATCTTTTCCAAAACGGTCAATCATTTCAGTAGCTAATTGTTCAATCACAGGGATTGGAGACAATAATCTGGATGGATCGAAATTACCTTGTAATGTAATGTTTCCGCCCGTTAACTTTCTTGCTGTTTCTGGAGTTACTGTCCAATCCACACCAATAGCAGAAGCTTTACTTGCAGCCATTTTATCCATAGCAAACCAACATCCTTTTCCAAATACAATTACCGGAGCATCATCAGCTAGAGCATCCACGATTTGTTGAATATATCTCCATGAGAATTCAGCGTAATCTTCCGGAGAAAGCATGCCTCCCCAGCTATCAAATACCTGTACGGCATTCACTCCGGATTTTACTTTCTCTTTTAAGTAAGCAATGGTAGTATCCGTAATTTTTTGCAATAGCAAATGGGCAGCTTCAGGTTGTGAAAAGCAAAAGCTTTTAGCTTGATCAAATGATTTAGAACCTCTTCCTTCTACTGCATAACAAAGAATAGTCCATGGAGAACCAGCGAAACCAATTAGAGGTACACGATCGTCTAATTCTGCTTTCGTCATTTTAATGGCATCCATTACATATTGTAAAGTATCACCAATTTCCGGTACAACTGTTTTTTGAACATTGGCCATAGAACGAATGGGATCTTCCAGCCACGGCCCAACTCCAGCTTTCATAACAAAAGGAATGTTCATGGCTTGTGGAACAACCAAAATATCAGAAAATAAAATGGCTGCATCCACCCCAATTTGATTGACGGGCATTACGGTGATTTCTGTTGCCAGTTCAGGTGTTTGACATCTGGTAAAGAAATCATATTTAGCCTTTAGTGCTCTGAAATCCGGAAGGAATCGCCCGGCCTGACGCATCATCCATACGGGAGGACGTTCTACAGTTTCGCCTTTTAAGGCACGAAGAAATAAGTCGTTTTTCATGATTTTTGAAATAATTCAATGGTTTTTTGAATCACCGAAGACACCTTTTGGTGATCGGCAATCATAATATGATTAGCGTATGGTTGAACCGCTGAAGCAGTGGTCTGACCGATACATATAATTTGTTCATTGTTAATGCGGTGGTGAGTGAGGTAGCTTTCTACGGCAGAAGGACAAAAGAATAGTAGTCCATCGAACGATTGATCCATTTTCTTTGGGGTCAATCTGGTGGTATACAATTCATATTGTTTCAGGAGAACGCCATGATCTATTAACAATTGAGGCAATTCCGGGCGGCTCTTGTTACCTCTTAAAAAGGTAACTGACTTAAAACTTTGTTGAATTATAAACCCTCCAAGTGTTTTGGCGTTTTGAAACGATTGCTGAACCAATATTCCATATGGTTCCAAAAGCTTAGGAATAGAATTTCCCACGCAATAAATCTCCTTTCCTTCTAAAACATTTATCAGATTTGAATCTAACAAAGAGAGAATGACATTTTTACTGGTAATGAGCACCACATGATCCAATGCATGACTTTTTAAATCAACCTGATTGTATGCAATTGAAATAAAATCCTCCTCCTGAATGGCAATATGATTCGAAATCAATTGCTCACGTAGATCTTTAGAGAGAACTTTTGTAGATAATATGGAAGCTACAGGCGTCATTATTGACTGCTTTTTATTTCGTCTAAAATTTCTTTAGCACCTTGACCTAGAATGGTTTGAGCACATTTAGCACCAAAATGCTCTCGGTCTTCCCACGCCACAGATTCTTTGATTTCAAGTTGTTGCGAACCATCGATAGAGTTTACAACTCCATGAAAGTGTATGTGTTGCTCGCGAACTTCGGCATGCGCCCCAATCGGAGCAGTACAACCGGCTTCAAGCGTATGCATAAAATCTCTTTCAATAGTCACAGTTGCGGCTGTATTTTCATCATTAAGAGAAGCCAAACGATTCTGTAATTCTGTGTTTTCAGTTTTTCCAACGATCAGCAACGCACCTTGTGCAGCAGCAGGAACCATCCAGTCCAAACGCATGGAATGACTCGGTAATTTTTCAATTCTTTTTAATCCAACTTCCGCAAACACAGCTCCATCCCATGGATTAGATGCTAGTTTTTCTAATCTGGTAATCACATTTCCTCTGATTCCGGTAATGGTATCGTTTGGGTAACGATATAGCCATTGTGCTTTTCTTCTTAAACTCGAGGTAGCGATTACACGGGAGGAGTTATTTAGAAAATCTTCTTGAGAGCCATTGTAAACCATCGTGTCGTGAATACCACCTCTACGAGGAATGGCAAATTCAGAAATTCCTTTTGGTAAAATGGTTGGGACATCTTTCATGGAATGCACCGCAATGTCAATGCGATCTTCCAATAAGGCGATGTCTAAACTTTTTGTGAAAATTCCGGTTACCCCGAATTCATATAATGGGACTACTGTATTTTGATCTCCTTTGGTATTGATGGGAACAATTTCAGTTTCTAATCCCAGTTTTTCAATTTCATCACGAACAAAGTGTGCTTGCCACATGGCCAATACACTATCTCTGGTTCCGATTCTAACTACATTATTCATGCGCCTGTACTTCTTCTAGTTTAAATACTTCCTGAATGAAATTTAGATCCCGATCAAATTCAGTGCTATTGTTTCTCAGATAACTTGCGAATTGTCCAGTTAATTTTTGAACAATTTTATCCGAGAGCATCATCATTTGTTCTTGCTCTTTCTCACCAATAGACTTTGATAGCTTTTGAAGTTCGCTGTCTTTGTACTGTTTTAGTTTTTGATTGAGCGCAGTGATTGTAGGTACCATTTTTCGTGAATCAATCCAGGCATAAAACTCGGTTTTGAGTTCATCCATAACTTTATATGCACGTGGAAGATATTTTTCTCTGTTTTTTAAGGTCTCATTGGTTTTTTTACTCAATTCATCCATATGAATCAGAGAAACATTTGGTAACTCAGCCACCGATGGGTCTACATTTCTAGGAATAGATAAATCCAGAATAAGTAGAGGAGTATCGTTGGTAATATTTTCTTTAGTAACAGTAGGAACCTGAGCGCCAGTAGCGACAAATAGAATATCACAAGCGCTAATTTCATCATTTAGGTATTGATGATTTTTAACGTGGATATCAAATTTTTGTCCGAGTACGTTTGCTTTTTCCTGGCTTCTATTGATCAATGTAATCGCATCATGATCCGTATGCTTGATCAGATTTTCACAGGTGTTTCTTCCTAATTTTCCAGTTCCGTATAATAGGATTTTCTTGTCATTTAAATCCTGGAATTGTTCTCTTATATATTGTACACCTGCAAAAGAAACTGAAGTCGCACCTGAACTTAATTCAGTCTCGAATTTTACCTTCCGACTGGCCTGAATCACGGAGTTGATTAAACGATCTAGAAAAACATCAGAAGTTTTAACTTCTAAAGATTGTTCGTAGCTTCTCTTCACCTGGCTAATGACTTCAAAATCACCGATGATTTGACTGTCTAGTCCACATGCCACTTTAAATAAGTGGTTGATCGCTTCTTCGCCTTTGTAGACGTATGCTATTTCTTTAAGTAGATCGAGATTTCCTTTTGAATATTTTACCAATAACTCAAACAGAACCTCAGGATCTGAAACAAAACCGTAAAGTTCAGTTCTGTTACAAGTTGAGATCAATAATGAACTTTTACATTGAACCAATTTGGAGTTTTCTAACAACTCTAATTGTTGATCTGATCCAATACTAAAAAGTCCTCTGGTCTCTGCATCTGTTTTTTTATAAGATAATCCGATGACATAAAATTGTGTCGGATTATTTTGATCCAAATACCGCATGTTATGGATTGATTTAGTGTTCCGCAAATATACAGAGCCCTGAAAGGAATCATCCGGACCTTTTGTAAAGAAAGTGTCATGATTTTACAGGCATTTGGATGGGATATTTGATTGGGAACAAACAAATGTTTCTTTTGTATAGTTTTAAAAATAGCAGATTTAGATTTTTTTAGATGAAAGGAATTTTATTGGTGAATTTGGGATCGCCTGATAGTCCGAGCCCTACAGATGTGAAACGTTATTTAGGGCAGTTTTTAATGGACGAAAGAGTGATTGATATCCCTTTTATTTTTAGATGGTTATTGGTCAAGGGGATCATTGTAAACACCAGAGCAAAAAAATCTGCCGCAGCGTATCAAAAAATATGGACCAAAGAAGGTTCTCCATTGGTGGTGATTTCTCAGAAGATGGTAGATCGATTACAAGAAAAAATGGATTGTCCAATTGCTTTGGGAATGCGTTATGGTTCACCTTCCATCGCAGATGGGTTAAAAGCGTTAGATCAACAAGGTGTTGATGAGGTTTTAATGATTCCATTATATCCGCAATTCGCCATGTCCACTACAGAGACTGTGATTGAACAGGCAAAAGAAGATTTACGTCAGTTTAAGAATATGACTATGGAGGTTTTACCTGCATTTTATAATGATGCATCTTATTTATCGGTGATTTCTGAACAAATGAAGTCCGAGCAGGAAGGTGATACATACGATCATTTTTTGTTTTCTTATCATGGTTTACCAGAAAGACATATTCGAAAATCGGATGTTACGCAGTCTCATTGTAAAATTGATGCGAGTTGCTGTGTGACCCCATCTCCGGCACATGAGTTTTGTTATAGACATCAAGCCTATAAGAGTACAGAGGAGATAGCTTCAAGATTGGGTTTAAAGGAAGGAACCTATTCTACATCATTTCAGAGTAGACTGGGTAGAGACCCGTGGTTGCAACCATATACGGATGAGACGTTGATGAAATTGGCTCAGGAAGGTAAAAAGAACATTAAGGTGGTGGCTCCATCATTCGTGGCTGACTGTTTGGAGACGTTGGAAGAAATAGACATGGAGAATCGAGAAGTATTTATAGAATCTGGTGGTGAGAAATACCAATTTATTTCATGTTTAAACACTTATCCGGGATGGATAGATGTTTTGCGTAAGTGGAGTGACGATTGGAAAGAAGAAAAGGGAGAAAAAGAATATTTGAAAATAAAATAGAATTATTGATGCGTTATCAAAGAAGTAGTGCCTTGTTTCAAGAGGCACAAAAATATATTCCGGGAGGTGTAAACTCTCCGGTAAGAGCTTTTAAATCGGTGGGAGGAACACCCATTTATATTAAGGGAGCAGAAGGTCCATATTTAGAAGATGAGGATGGACATACCTATATTGATTATATCAATTCCTGGGGTCCTCAGATTTTGGGACACGCATATCAACCTGTAGTAAATGCTGTGGTTGATAGAGCGCGAAAGGGAACGTCATTTGGAACACCAACTGAAGTGGAAACCGAGATCGCTAAATTGATTGTTTCTATGGTACCGGGAATTGATCAAATTAGAATGGTAAACTCCGGAACGGAAGCATGTATGAGTGCAATTCGGTTGGCTCGTGGTTTTACAGGAAAGGATAAGATTATCAAGTTCGCTGGATGTTATCATGGCCATTCTGATTCATTTTTGATTGCAGCAGGTAGTGGTGCGGTGACTTTTGGTGCGCCAAATAGTCCGGGAGTAACACAAGGTACCGCAAAAGACACCTTATTGGCGAATTATAATGACATGGCGCATGTTAAAAGCATTGTGGAAGAACATGATGATGAAATTGCTGCAGTTATTATTGAGCCCGTTGCTGGAAACATGGGATGTATTCCGCCTCAACCGGGATTTTTGGAAGAGCTTAGAGCTTACACGGAATCCAAAGGGATCTTATTGATCTTTGATGAGGTAATGACCGGATTTAGATTGGCACCAGGTGGGGCTCAGGAAGTTTTTGGAATCACTGCTGATATCGTTTGTTTTGGTAAAATCATTGGGGGAGGACTCCCTGTAGGTGCATTTGCTGCACGTCAGGAAATTATGAATATGTTGGCTCCATTAGGTGCAGTTTATCAGGCGGGTACGTTGTCCGGTAATCCATTGGCGATGTCGGCTGGATTAGCGATGTTATCCGCATTGAATGAAGATAGAGAAATCTATACCCGAATCAATGAAAAAACTGCGTACTTACATAAAGCGTTAGATGCTGTTTTTAGTGCTTCGGGACATGCGTACACCATTAATAGATATGGGTCTATGATTTCTATACATTTCTGTGATTCAGATGTTATTGATTTCGAAACTGCCAAAGCTGGGGATAACCCAAAGTTCAAAGCATTTTTCCACGGAATGTTAGAGAGAGGTGTGTATTTGGCGCCATCAGCATATGAAACCTGGTTTATCTGTGATGCATTGTCTTATGAAGACATTGATAACACTGTAAAACGAGCAGCTGAGACTTTAGCGACTATCGCTAAATAAAGAATTTTATAAGTGATCTGTTCTGGGAATTCCTAGGACGGATTACTATAAAAAGCATATTCCAGTAGGATATCCATTGAAACAATTTCCAATGTTTTTTCATTGGTTGCTTCAAGGACCACTTTTGGAGCCGCGTGATTTTGATGTGCTTGTAAAAACCTCGCTGCACATAAACACCACTTATCCCCAGGTTTAACACCTGCAAAATTCCACTGAGGGAGTGGGGTAGATAGATCATTGCCAACTGATTTTGAGAAAGCAAGAAACTCTTCGGTAGCGACAATACAAACGGTATGTACGCCCACATCAGTTTCATCTGTATTGCAACATCCATCTCTAAAATAACCCGTAAGAGGTTTCATACTGCATGGAATTAATGGTTGTCCAAAGACGTTAACATCTGCCATAAGAATACTTTGAACCTAAAGTAATCAAATTAAATGGACTTAATAACCCAAAGTATATCCCAGTGTAAATTGAAAAACAGAGTTTTTTATGTTTTGATGTGTTTTTGTGACTTCCGTTAACCCCAGATTGTAACGTACACCGATGTCCAGATTAGATACAGTATTTACAGAAGTTCCGAATGCGATACCAAAGTCTACAGCATTATAAGCCCCACCAGGTAATGTGCCTCCAGTACCACTTAACAGAAAACCAATTTGAGGACCAAATTCTAATCCAAGCATATCGGAGACATAAACTTTACCAAGAATAGGCCAGTTTAAATAATGTAGTTTGATGCGATCACTAAGTAGGTCATTTCGATTTCCCTGAAGAGAATATAGTGCTTCAGATCTAAGTGTAAATACGGGAGAGATTAAATATTCGGCATATAGCCCACCTGTAAAACCTGTAAGTGTTGAACCTTCTGAACCTTGTAAGTTAGCTACATTTACTCCGCCTTTTAATCCGATTAGATAATAACTATCGGATTGCGCTTGTATCAGTTGTGCAGAAAGAAGAAATGTAAAGAAAATATAGATTTTTAATGTGTAATGTAATTTCATAATTGGATTTGGTTGATTTGCGGTACAAAGGTCATTTGGGTGATGAAATTATTTTTTGACCTAAATCAAAAAATGGAAATTCTGATGTCTAAAGATTTAATTATACCCGGTAAGGAATCATTAGATTTGCCGCCATAATTTTTTGATATGATATCTGTAGATGGTTTAGGAGTAGAGTTTAGCGGACATACTTTATTTAGTGATGTTTCATTTGTGATTAATGAAAATGATAAGATTGCATTGATGGGGAAAAATGGTGCAGGAAAGTCTACCATGATGAAGATCATTGCGGGAGTTCAAAAGCCATCGAAAGGGAATGTAAGTGCACCAGGAGATACCGTGATTGCGTATTTGCCTCAACATCTGCTTACCGAAGATAACTGTACGGTATTTGAAGAAGCTTCTAAAGCCTTTGCGCATATATTCACTATGCGTGATGAAATTGACCGTCTGAATAAAGAATTAGAAACGCGTACAGATTATGAATCTTCGGAGTACATGAAAATCATTGAGCGGGTAACTGAATTAGGTGAAAAGTTCTATGCGATCGAAGATGTAAATTATGATGCGGAGGTAGAAAAAGCATTACAAGGTCTGGGGTTTAAACGTTCGGATTTTAATCGTCAGACCAGTGAATTTAGTGGCGGCTGGAGAATGCGAATAGAATTAGTGAAAATTCTGCTCCAAAAACCGGATTTGATTTTGTTGGATGAACCGACCAATCACGTGGATATCGAATCGGTTATATGGTTAGAAGATTTTTTGATCAATAAAGCTAAGGCGGTGGTGGTGATTTCACACGATAGAGCATTTATTGATAATATCACGAATAGAACCATTGAAGTGACCATGGGTAAAATTTATGACTATAAAGCCAATTATAGTCACTATCTTACTTTACGTGAAGAACGTAGAGCGCATCAGTTAAAGGCATATCAGGAACAACAGAAATTTATTGCGGATAATAAGGCATTTATTGAACGCTTTAGAGGAACATTTTCTAAAACAAATCAAGTGAATTCCAGAGAACGGATGTTGGAGAAGTTGGAGATTATTGAAATTGATGAAGTGGATAATTCTTCTTTGAAATTGAGGTTTCCTCCGGCACCACGTTCGGGTGATTTTCCTGTGGTAGCCAGAGAAATGTCAAAAAGTTATGGTGATCACGTAGTTTTTAAAGATGCCCATATGAGTATTGAGCGAGGGCAGAAAGTATCTTTTGTGGGAAGGAACGGAGAAGGAAAGTCAACCATGATTAAAGCGATTATGGGGGAAATTGAATTTACGGGCGAATGTGGTCTGGGTCATAATGCACAAGTGGGATATTTTGCACAGAATCAAGCTTCTTTATTGGATCCGAGTCTCACGATTTTTGAGACTGTTGATCAGGTAGCTAAAGGCGATATCCGAAAACAGATAAAGAATATTCTAGGACAGTTTATGTTTAGCGGTGATGCGATAGACAAGAAGGTAAGTGTGCTTTCGGGAGGAGAGAAAACCAGATTGGCTATGGTAAAGTTGTTATTAGAGCCAGTGAATGTGCTAATTCTGGATGAGCCAACCAATCATTTGGATTTAAAATCTAAAGATGTTTTAAAAGAGGCGCTTCAGGCATTTGATGGAACATTAATTCTGGTTTCTCACGATAGAGACTTTTTACAAGGATTATCTCAAAAGGTATTTGAATTTAAAGATCAAAGAGTTATCGAACATTTCGAAACTATTGATGACTTTTTGGCGAGAAACCGCATTGAGAATCTTAAGGAGATCGACCTTAAAAAATAAATGGTCTGAATAGAGGTCGGCTGATTAATGGGGAAAAACTCCATGGGATTGAACTTAAAATCAATAGAAGTCCGATTCCGAACCAGATAAATTGAAGTTTGAACTTTTGAACATCTGCGGTTGCTTTTTTCACTTTTGAACTTCCTATGGTTATGAGTATAATAGCAAGTAGCATTACAAGTATATGTTCCATTCCAAAAAATCGTAATTCCCGTTCATGAACTGCTTCTGAAAAGTGGGATAGAAAGTAATTGCTTATCGGACTAATGAAATATAAATAAAGCCCTATAACCAATTGTAAGTGTGCCAATGATAAGGTAATTGTTTGCAAGATTCCGTTTTTTCGGTCAAATGCAAGTTGCCTTTTCCAACCCAGAAAAGAGGTGATGCAAATAAGCATAAGACTAACAAGGACAGCCCATCTATTTAATGAGTGTAGTGCTAAAGTGAATGTATACACATGAAGTTTTTGGCAAATTTAGCACTAGGAATGATGATTAAATATGTGATGGAGGATATTTTTTTATTTTATGTAATGGTAGGAGATATAAAAACTTTAAGTTTGAATGCTTATCGTATTTAATTCTAAAAATAAAATGACTTTACCATGAAAAAGATAATTAAAATAGCCCTTGTTTTAGCAATTCTTGTGAGTAGCAATATTATGTCTGTTGCTCAGGAAATGAGACCGGAATACTCTGACTTAATATTTAAAAGAGTCGATTGCGATCGGCCAGGAACATGTGCTAATAGGCAGTATTTTGAATTAAAGGATGGTACTGTGCTATTTGTGAGGAGTTTTTATTCTACGAATGATTATATAAGAATTGCATCGTTTGATAAAAACTTTAAAGCTATTGCAGATGAAAAAGTTGAAGTGAAAAATTTATCATTATATAGCTCGATTCGCGTGTATAAAATTGAAGGAGACGCTTATGTGAGATATAAATATGAGGATAGAACCAGTAAGAGTGAAAAGTTGGTTTTTCGAAAAATTAATCCTTCGGACGTTTCTTTAGGAGAGGAAATAACCCTTGCTCAGATTTCATTAGATGAAAAGAAAAATGGAGGAAAAATAAATGAAGGGTTCGGACATAGATATATCAATATAATGACAAGTGATAAAGTAATCAAGGTATACCAGTTAAATGAAGGTTTGGAAATGACGCATAAGAAGGACATCAATCTTTCCGGTAAATCATTTAAAGATTATTATTTAAATGTATATCCATCTGTAGAAGGTAATGATGCACTGAAGTATGAGTTGACTTTGTATAATAAAGAAGGAACAAAGACTAAAACTTTGTATGATGATTCTGATGAGTCCGAGGAAGTTGTTTCAACTTCGAATTCCGTTGATCTGCTTCCGGGATATTCGGCTGGAGGTGAAATTTGTATGTCAGAAACAAATAAAGGACTTAAGTTAATGGGGTATGTGGTGTCGCAAGGTGAAGATAAACAGATGTTGACAGGGGTAGTTTTGGATAAGGATAGTGATGAGCCCGAAAATATCTATACGCATGAATTGGATATTGAGTGGATTTGGGAAAATGTATCTGGAAAATGGAAGTCCAGTTATGAGAAGGCTAGAAAAAAAGGTAAGAGTATGCCTTTAGGGTTGAAAATGAAGGTTTTGAGTTTAAATACTGATATGTCTATGACCTTTGTTTTAAATATGAATTATGGAAAAATAGTTTTGATTAATGTGGATAAAGGAGGAGAACTTAATTGGCGTACAGTGATTAACAAGTTTGATGAAGCAGATATAGAATTGTATGGATATAATCCTATGGGATTAAAGGGTTTTTTGAAAATTGAAACCAAAGAGATAGGCGATGGTCGAGTGGCTTTAGCGTTTAATGTGCTAGACGGATTTAAAGTAATTACTGTTGATGAACAAGGTGAGATTACTGAAAATATGGTATTTAAATACGCCAAAAATGATGACCATATTTTTGTAGGGTCTATTTATAATGGAGATTTTTTGGACAATGATTCAGATTATTGGTATTTTATGAATATTTTGAAAAGTAAGTCGGGATTGATACGGGTGAAAATTCCGGATTAAATGTGAAGCATTATTGAAGCCCAAAGCTACAGTGGGCATTTTTTGTAAATAGTCAATTTTAATAATGCATTAACCTATTTTCGCAGCAAATAGATTTCATGGGAGTATTAACTGCGTTGTCAGAATTTGGGAAACAGCTGAAGCCTTTTTTTGATTTAAAGATCAGGAATTTTGAGGATGTAGTGAGTGTCTTGTTAGGAACCGTAATTTTCGTTTGGGTAATCTTTCAGGCGGCATATATGGATATGACTTATGATGAGGCCTACACCTATATGAATACTGGCAGAATTCAGGATGTGTGGAAAATATACCAGTTTAGGATTGCCAATACGCATGTCCTGAACTCTTTGTTGATGACTGTGACCACATTGTTTTTCCCGTATAACGATTTTGCCATAAGATTACCTGCGGTGTTGTTGGCAGGATTTTATATATCCATAGCCATATCATTTTCAAGACAGTTTAAAAACAGGTTGATTTTTTTAGGGTTGCTTTTGTTATTCTATTACTTTACCACATATCTTTCTATGGCCAGAGGTTATGGAATGTCTGCGACTTTTTTGCTTGCTTCCATATTCGTATATAAAAACAAAACCCGGTTTAATCAATGGTATCTGTGGTTAGCCTATTTGTTTTTGTTGGCGATGTATGCAAATTATGTGGCTATACCAATAATACTCGTAATGGGCGCGTACATTTTTGTTTTTGATTTTAAGTGGAAACTACCGGAGGTTCCTAAAAAGAAATTAAGGTGGATTTTAGGTTTGTTTCTTTTGGGTATTTATGGATTCTTTTCAGTTACCAGAGAAGGTAAACCACTTTATGGGGCCTATGAAGAAGGTGTTATTGAAGCGATACCATATGATTTCATTTCAAGGTTTTTGGGTAATCCGGAATTGCAGGTTGAATATATAACTCCTATAACTTTTTTGATAGTAGGAGTTGTGCTGATATTCTTTTTTGTTTCAAAGTTTAAGAATCCGATAGGGCTTATTACAATAGGGACATTCGCCCTGATTATTGTAATGGCATGGGTGGGTAATAAACCTTTGCCAACAGGAAGAGTTTTGTTGCCATTTTGGCCTTTAGTGGTGGTTTCCATGATGGAATTATTAGATCCTATTGTATCTCGTTTGAAAATTCATAAGACGATTGTTGTTGTGTTTAATTTAGGCGTATTAGGATTATTAATAGGTAACTTTTATAAGCAAAACGAATTTCAAAAGAGGTTAGAGACGAAGGTGGTTCAATGGAGAAAGCCTATTGATGTGCTCTCAAATTATGATAGGGAGATTTATCCTCACGAGATATATTATCTAAGAAAAGATAGATATCATCAGGATCTTTTAGAACAATTGGAAGTGTTTAAACCCGATTCTCATTATGAAAATGAAGTGAGATCCTATATGGTTTACCCGGATTTAGGTCTGGTAACTCTAGACCTTGATAACTTAACTGAAGAAACGAGAATTTTTAGGGCTGTACAGTCAAACAACCAGTTGGTTTTTAGTGATACTATATCATTTAAAACTGATGTATATGAAATAGAAGCGGATTATCCGGTACTTATAGCATATCCCAAAATGAAAGGGGATTTGTTACGCTTTGGTGTTGTGGGAGAAGGTTGGGAAGAGCAAATTGAGTTAAACTAATGACAGTTTAATGTGTGAAGTGATTTCCTCATAACGTTGTTGTCCAATCGGGGAAAGGTATGGCCATAATAATTGATTCACTATTTCAACGTAATTCCAACGTTGTTCGTTAGCTGTTTGATCTTTTTGAAATGCAGTATACGCAAACCACATCGTTCGCATTAATCCACTTTGTTGCAAGATAATGTTCCATTGTTGCTCGGTCACATCATCCCTTAAAACACGAACAGATTGAAGCTCAGAAAAAATAAACTTGAATTGATTTTTTCTTTCTATTATTTCTTGTTGATGTTCTTTTTGTATCTCAGGATATCGTTGTAATACATGGACATATTCTGTGTAGAGAAAACGATATTTGTGAGATAAATCAAATGTTTGAACAGGGGCTTTTAAAAGGAGTTCCAGCAAATCGGAAGCTGCCGCAAATTCTTTAGAAATCTCAGTAAGCTCCTCCTTCATTTGGGTATACAATTGATAAACAATATCTTCTTTAAGCGGAAAATGATATCCAATATTTCCTTTACTTATTCCGGTGGATTGCGCGATATCTCGTAAAGAAATAGTACTAACCCCTTGTTGATTAAAAAGGTTTAACGCTGCAGATAAAATTTTTTCTTTCGTTTTCATGACCTCTAAAATATTAAAATTAGACCAATCGTCCTAATTTTGATTTTTTGAATACATTTGTAATACAAAAATGAGATTTATGAAACAGTCAACCATATATAAATCAGAAGAAGGTCGCAGAAAATTTCAAGGACATTATAGACAAGCATTGTCCAAACTACCATTTGATTATATGGAGAAGAATTTTGAAACCAGTTTTGGGATTACGAATGTATTGGTTGCAGGGCCCAGAGAAGCACCACCGATTGTGGTAATGCATGGAGTTGGAGCGAATGCACCTATCGCCTTATTGGCGATATCGGAGTTGGTAAAATCATATAGAGTTTATGCTCCTGATATGATTGGACAAACAGGTAGGAGTGCTGAACACAGACCGAGTATCAAGGATCTTAGTTATGGCGTTTGGTTTGAAGAAGTGTTGGATAATTTATCTATTAGTCAGGTGAGTATTGTCGGTGTTTCATACGGGGCATTTGTTTCCATGAAATTGGCAGCCCATTCACCTCAAAGAATTTCAAAACTCATATTAGTAGTTCCCGGAGGAATTGTGGATAGTTCCCCCTGGGTTTCCATCAAAAAAGTAGCCTGGCCTATGTTAAAGTATAACCTAATCCCATCGCGAACGAATTTGGATCAGCTTTTAAACAATATTTTCACTGACCCTGAAGGTTGGCATGAATTCCAGGCGGATATCTTTAAATATGTGGATATGGATATGAGAAAACCACCGTTAGTGACAAAAAAACAAATGGAATCGTTGCAAGCACCAGTTTACGTTTTGGGTGCCGATCAGGATGTTTTCTTTCCCGGAGAAAAAGTGATTACACGTGCAAAAGAGGTATTCCCCAATTTTGTTAAAGGAGAATTGCTTCCGGAATGTAAACATGCACCACCAGTTAATTACAAACCACTTAACGAAAAATTGGAGATTTATCTGAATAGTTAGTTGTATTTCCCTTCCGATTGAAGCGCTTGCTGAATGTGGGCAAAATGATGTTGACAATGCCATGCATACAGTCCAATGGCCTCATCCAGACGGTAGTTTGTTCCATATTCCGGATGGACATAATATCTGGCATAATCTTCTGAGGTGAAATTCGAAAGTAATTGAACCCATTTGTGGTGGACGCTTGTTAGAATAGCTATGGAGTAGGAAAGGTCATCATCCAGACTATCTTCAAGTTCCGCAAACAAATGTTCCATATATGGCCTTATGGTTGGCGCATCTTCAGTAAGGGTAAGTTTAAATCTGGTAATACTATTCATATGACTGTCTGCACAATGGTGGACCACTTGTTTTAGTTTCCAACCATCCGGACGGTATTTCCAGTTTTTTTCCATGGTACCCAGATGTTTGGTTGCTTCATTTACCTGATGAGGAAAAGCGGCAATAATGTCCACCCATTGATTGATTTGCGCAGATATAATAGTGTCAGGAGCCTTAAACTCACCTACTGGAAATCGAAGTTTGTAAAGTTCTTCTTCGGTTAACGCCATAATACATAAGATTTATAATATGATCAATTAAGTTATAAAAGTATGTGTTTCTGAGTTATATGAGCTAGAAATCAGGAGGAGATTGAAAATGAATTCTTTCTTGAGTTATTGGATGCGTAAAAGTGATCGACTCAGCATGAAGGTGTAATCTGTTGTTTGGTACTCCATACAGATCGTCACCAACAATTGGACAATTCAAACCATCGGGATGAGAAGCATGAACTCTGAGTTGATGCGTTCGGCCGGTGATAGGATGAAAATAAATCCGGGTACATTGTTCGGTAGACTCTACTACCGACCATTTTGTTCTGGCAGGTTTTCCGTAAGTATCACACACGATTTGTCTGGGTCTGTGATCCAGATCAACACGGAGTGGAAGGTCAATAATTCCAGACTTTTCTTCCAGATGACCATCAAGTAAGGCGATATATCTTTTTTCAATAGTTCTATCGGTAAATTGCTTTTGTAAAATCCGATGAACCTCAAGCGATTTGGAGATAAGCATTAAACCTGATGTGGACATGTCTAATCGATGTGCTAATAAAGGACCGGTTGCATCTGGAAATTTAGATTTCATCCGTGTAAAAACGGAGTCTTTGATTTTTTTACCTGGAACTGAAAGCAAATGTGGCGGTTTGTTAATCACGACCATATTATCATCTTCAAATAAGATTTCAATATCTGTGTTGGGTATGACCAATTCATCAACCGGATTTGGGTCCATTTCAACATCAGCCAGCATATAGTTTAAAACAGGCTCACATTTAGTGCGACATGCCGGATAAAACTTCCCATGTTTTCGGTCCTCGAGTTGAGGGGATTTTCCCCACCAAAATTCTGCCAGCGCAATGGGCATATAGCCTTTTTGAAAAGCATATTGTAGCAGCTTGGGAGCAGCACAATCTCCTGTTCCGGCAGGTGGCCTTTTATCTGATAAATCCTTAAAGATATCCAATACACTTTTTGATCGTCCGCTACGGTCTATAATCTGATATTCTTCAAAAAGTACATCTTGTAGTTGGTTAGATTTTTTCTTTCGAGAATTTTTGAGTTGCTGAATGAATTCTTCTTTTTCTAGAATTCGATTTCGTATAAGTTCAATTTTAGCCTTCCAGGATTTAGCCGCTTTTTTATGCTGATAGTCTAAATCCATACTTTCCTTACGCAGATCGTTTAGTAAACTTTCGTATGCTTCTGAACTCAAAATATCGACAAAGTGTTTTCGTTTTCTATCACGCTCTTTCTTTGCTGTTTTAGCATTTTTTTTGTTTACAGCCATGTCGACATCTGATTCTTCCTGGAGCATCCGGAACTCATTTTTTAGATCCAGATAATCTGAGGTATTTAGTAGCTGTTCTATTTGTTGGTTAATGAGCGTGATCTCCATTTCAATTTTGTGAAAAAGACTGGATTCATCTTTACGATTATACACAGGGGGTACGAATCGATCAACCAACGTTTGATTTCCCAGAATTCCGGAGAACGCAGTAAGATACCCCAATTGATCCTTAGAGTTTTTAACTACGAGTACTCCAAACATTTTTCCTACCACTTTAGACTGTTCTACGGAAGGAAACCAAAAAGAATGCGACCATGAAGTTTGAGTATTTAGATATTCTTGCAGTTCCTGTGCGGCTTGAAGCGCAATAGGATGTGGTTGATACTGAAAAGGGAATGTGAATTTAGCAGGTAAGTCTTCTTCCTTGAAATCATGTTTCAACGGAATAAAACAAGGATCTATATGTTCTTTGGCAGAATTCATTAGAATATTGTTGCGTGCGAAAGTAGAAATCTGTTTGGATAAGTCGGATGAAGTGAGGATGAATCTCTACTTTTATAGCTATCTGATGACCAGAAGACATTTGATCAAATGAAAATTTTGGTACATTGCATTTTCAAATTGAGCGTATGAGATTTTTAACAACGGTATTATTATTAAGTATAAGTAGCTGGTTATTTGGACAAGTAGGGATTTCAAGTGAAGATCAACATGTATTGGGAGAAATTAAAAAAGCGATCCAGTCACGTCAATTAGGCGTTTTGGATGAAAAATATCCCATATATCCAATCAATGGAACGGCTTATTTATCTACAGTAGCCCTGGTTACGGAGTCATTTTCTGAGAGTGATTTACCAAAGGGGATCATTTTGGGGACACAAATTAATAATATCGTTACGTTGAAAATACCGATAACTCAAATAGATAAAATCCAGGAATTAAAAGGTGTTGGCTACATGGAAATAGCAAATAGAATACAACCGGAAGTGACCAAAGCGGTTTTGGATTTAAGAGTAGATTCTGTTCAACAGGGATTGGGACTGGATAATTCTTATACGGGTAAAAATGTAATTATTGGAGTAACAGATTGGGGTTTTGATTACACCCATCCAATGTTTTATGATACGGCATTACAAGAAACCAGAATTTTGGCTTCATGGGATCAATTTAAAACTTCCGGGCCTGCACCTTCATCTATGAGCTATGGAACCGAGTATGTGGGGAAGACTGAATTAATGGCTGCAGAGTCTGACACAGCTTGCACCTATTATGATTATGCAACACATGGAAGTCATGTGGCCGGAATTGCTGCCGGAAGTGGTGCTGGAATTGGTTTGAGAGGGGTGGCTTTTGAAGCAGAATACCTGTTTACAGCAATTCATCTGGATGCTGGATCTGTGATAGATGCCGTGAGCTGGATGAAAGATTTTGCCAATACGGAAAACAAACGTTTGGTTATAAACATGAGTTGGGGATTATACCATTTGGGTCCATTAGACGGGACGTCTTTATTAAGTCAGGCTTTAGATGGGTTTGTAAACGATGGTGTGGTTATCGTTACCTCAGGGGGAAACAATGGAGATGTAGATTTTCATATCAAAAAAGAATTTAATCAGGACTCAGTAGTTACGCGAGTGAGGTTTTACAATTATAATGCACATCCAAGCATGTGGGGGCAAAGTGTATCTATGTGGGGAGAAAGCGGAAATGAATTTCGTTCCGGAATTGAGATCTACAGTGGTACGACTTTAAAAGTAAAATCTCCAATATATGAAACCTCTACTGCAGTCGCATATTTGGATTCGATGCTGATCACCGGGAATGATACCATCTTTTTTAATCTGGCTACGGATGCGGCACATCCTCAAAGTCAGAGACCGCATATGCGTTTGAGGGTAAAGAACACGAATTCTAATTTGAGTGTGGTATTGAAATCGTATGCCAGTTCGGGAACAGTGCATTATCATAATGTGACTGAGTTAAGTAATGGAGCAGGTAACTGGGGGATGCCTTTTTCTACATTTGGTGCCGGTAGTATTGCAGGTGATGCTTTATATGCAGTTGGAGAACCCGCATGTGCCAAAAGTGTAATTACTGTAGCGGCACATACGAGTGAAGTGCGTATTCCAAACGGAACGGTGATTAATGGTGCTTTGGCCAACTTTTCCAGTGAAGGTCCTACAATTGATGATCGAATTAAGCCAGATATTTCGGCTCCAGGGGTAAGTGTAGAGTCTTCAATTTCGTCTTTTACCACAAGAGCATATACACCTACATCATCAACTACATTTAATGGAAAAACCTATGAGTTTTCAAAATTTTCCGGTACATCAATGTCTTCACCGGCAACCACCGGTGTTGTGGCGTTGATGTTAGAAGCCAACCCGCATTTGACTCCTGAACAGATTAAAAACATTTTGAAGAGCACAGCCAGACAGGATGATAAGACAGGCTCAATTCCAGCTACAGGTAGTGCCGAATGGGGATGGGGGAAAGTCGATGCATATGCAGCGGTTAAAGAAGCAGTAAGTGTTTTATTATCAGTAGAAGATCAACCTATAATTGAAGGCGTAAAAGTGTATCCATCTGTCACAAAAGATTATCTGAATGTTCAGGATGTTTCAGGACAACAATATCGAGTTAAAATATTTGCCATAAATGGCCAATTGGTACAAACAGGATTTGCCACTCAATTGATTGATGTACAACAGTTACCTACCGGAACCTATATTTTACATATGGAATCCGGGAAGGATTTTGGGGTGATGAAGTTTATAAAGCAATAAGTTTTTAAGATCCAGAAAGCTCTAAAATTTTCATTAGAGTTTCAGGTGGAAGTTGCGGGTACACTTCCGGACTAAACGCATATTTTACACCTTGAAGAAAAATAATTTGTTCCGAAGGTTTAAACTGATTTTTGATATCTAATAATTGATCAATTCTGTTGGACAATTCTTCTCTGGAATTTGCGGGTTTTTCAAATAGTGCGGTACAAACTCCCCATGCGGAGCCTTCCAGAAGTAATGCATAATCTCTTGAATTGGAAATGATATTTTGAACTTTACTCGGATCATGACCAAATTTATACCCGATCACCCATCCGGTTGCTTTTATAGATGATTCCGAAGGGATGGTATTTTGATAAGAATCTATGGATGTTCCCAAAGAAATCAAAGGGATAAATAGATATATTGCGATGAAGGTTTTCTGGTATTTTAGTTTGGAAAGGCCTACAATAATCATTACTGATAATAGAGGAAATATATAAGTTAGATGTCTATAAGTGATAAAGTTGCCGTTTTGAATATTTCCATAATAGAATGGGCTCAATCCGTATAAAACGAGGAAAATGGGAATGGTTAAAAAGGCCCAATAAATAGATTTAGAGTACAGGTCCTTTTTATAAGAAATATAGATGCCCCATAAGCTTACGAAGAATAGAATAAACCATAAGAAGGCCAATGGAGTTAAAGCGAAATGAGAGGTTGTATTTCCAATTGCAAATTGTGGAACCACTTTTATCCATGTGCCTCCTAATTGCTGAATATGATCGAATGAAAATGTTAAAAATTCAACTCCCCGGATAGAAGTTAAGGAATAATTTGAAAGATGAAACCCGGAATCTGAAATGACTCGGGTGAATAGATGAGTACCTAAAACAATGGTTAGTCCTAAGATTGCTCTGAAAGGAAAGTACTTTTTTGTCGTTAAGAAATAATAGATCAAATAAACAGGAATCAAAACTAAATTGATATAAGAGAACCAAACGGATAAACCCAGAAAGGTCCCAAAGATCCATTGAGATTTTTTAGAATGCGGTAAAGCGTAGATAAAATAGATGAATAAAAATGGGAACACACTTGAAATATGGTGAAGACCGAAATTCACCATACTCCATTTTAAGATCATTGGGGTGGCAAAAAGTGTCCATGTTCCAAATGCCCAAAGTATTTTATTTGAAAAGACTTTCGAGATAATCCAAAGCTGAATAAACCGGGAAGTGCTATCGAGTATAAGAGCTGAAATAGCTAATGAATTGTAATCGGAAAATTGGCCAATGCATCGACTGATTAATGACACCAAAATGCTTCCTCCTTCATGCGGATAATGAATAAGTTGCGCATAGTTCCATGCCCCCTCTCGCAAAATAAGTTCCCAGGCCATATGGTCAGGAGCTTGATGCCATATAGTAAAATAGATTCCATATATCCATCGAATTATAGTTCCGAGAACGGTAAATACAATTACAATTTGAATGTTGGAAAAACGCATGGCAATGAAAACCTAAATGTATTTAAATCCGTTAAATGCCACAACCGCCTCCTGAATAGACCAATTCCCATTTTTCGTGATATGAATAAATCGAATAAGAAGAACTTTCATAACCGCGGGCTTCAATGATTAATTCGTTGACCTGATCATTATCCAAGTCCATGATCCCGACCAAATGAAATGTAAGATGTGATTCCGATTGAGAAGGATCTTCATGTTGTTTCAGGTGAGTTATTAGTTCGTTGTAGTTTGGAGTCTTACCGTTTTTTGTGTTGATTTTCTTTAGTGAAGCGATATAGGGGATTGAATCTGATGAGAGAGTTGTCGTATCTATTGGAAATTGACAGTTGCTTCGAGAAGGTGCTTTTGGAATCTTAGTGTTTTGTATCAAATAAGTGGTGTTTTGATTGAGATAAACTTTGCGTTCTGGTGTGAAAAGATTGTCTTGTAGAAATTGGGTATATCTAAGAGATGTGTTATTAAAATAGACTCCATTTTTATTCATTATGCAAACAATATCTACCCAGTTATTATTGATATAATAGACTCCGATAACATTGATGTCCCGGGCTAATTTTTTTTGGATCGTACTACTTTTTTTTGAAGATATGGTTTGGTAAGGAATGGATTCAGCCGTATTGATAATTGCTGTTTTCTCTGCACTGATATCCATGGTATACAGCACCTGAGTATTAGGGCTTTCAGCTGAAGTCGAAATAGTTACCGGAGTTCCTTTTAAAACCAGTATAGAATCAGGCTTTGTTAAGGAGTCTGGGATTGACATTCCTGGCTCAATAATCAATTGAGGTTCTCGAGAGAACATGAGATCTTTGGTTAAGATCCCATAAGTGAAGTTTTGAGAGAAAATGAAGTGAGAGGTTAAGACTCCTGTCGAAATCAGTAAAAAAGATCTGAGCAGTCTGAAAAAATAAGTCATAAATTCCGGAATATTTTGGATTACAAAATAGACGTTTTTTAATGACGAATAGTTACGAATGGAGTGATCTATTTCTAAATAAAAAAGGGAGTTAAATTTTAACTCCCTTTGGAACCGTTTAATTCACCTGACAGGTAATGGTAATAGATACTTCATCTGCAACCATAAAAGTACTGGTGTCTTCCCCAATTTGATAATCCAATCGGTTAAGATTTAATGTGCCTGTAAAAGTGTTTTTTTCGTAAGTAAATGGAATTTGAACTTCTTTGGTAACTCCATGCATGGTCAATTGACCTACCGCAATAAATCCATTCTCTCCTTTCTTAATCGTTGTAGATTCAAAACAAATTGAAGGATATTTTGAGGTATGGAAGAAGTCTTCATTTTTTAGATGGTCATCTCTCTTTTTGTTATCCGTATCTACCGTTTCTGGATTGATACATACTTTAAATGATGCCGAAGATAAATCTGTGGCGTTAAATCTGATTTCACCGCTCATTTCTGTGAATGATCCTTCGACTACTCTAAAAGCCATGTTGCCAATTTCAAAGGTGACTTTTGAAGTTTCGGCATTTATTTTTTGTGCCTGAGTGGGTAGAAATAGCATGAGACCTATTGCCCATAATAAGATTTCCTTTTTCATAAATTTCAAGTTTGTTTTCATGAAACAAAAGTCTGAATGCAGAATTGGGTATGCATTAATGTAGATTAAGAAACGCGTTAAGATTTTTTTAATTGATCACTTTTAATTTTACTTAATGCTTCAGGTGTAATTCCTAAATAAGATGCAATCATTTTCTGAGGAACTCTATGAATAATATCAGGATAGGTCTCCATAAAGCTTTCAAAACGTTTGATAGCTGGAGCGCTCATGAGCATAATAACTCTTTTTTGTAAAACGGTAATTCTTTTAAGAAGTCTAACGATTTCATTCTTTACCAGTTTTTCAGGAACCAGCGAAAGGTTTAAAAGATCCTTATGTAAAACATATACTTTGGAATCTTCCAGAGTCTCAATAAAAAGTTCGGAAGGGGTATTAAAAACTTGTGATTCAATATCGGAAATAATCCAGTTTTCTGGTGCGAACATAAAAATGTGCTCTTTTCCTTTTTCATCAACAATGTAACTTTTAAGAAGTCCTTTTTTGACAAAGTATCCTTTCCCGCCAAGATCTCCCTGATACTGTAAAATTGTTCCTTTTGGAACATCTTTTTCTGTAATATGATCTTTAAATGACTCAATGAGTAAATCCATTCGGTCAGAAGAATTGTTGAGTAAGTCTAATATAGAATTGGAATCCATAATCAAATAAGAATGTACCTACAATATTAGTTATATATAAAGTTCCATTTCGTACTGGTCAACAACGCGTGGAAGATTTATTTTTTCCAGTGCTTCAATTTTTTCTTTGAATTCTGAGTCTACATTATTGATTTTAATGTGGTCGGAAATTTCATGGATACCTTGAAAAAGTCTGTTCCATACGTTGTTAGAAGGTGCTACTATATCTAATTGAGCTACATATCCTCGAGCCGTATCCATTATGAAATAAGACTCCCATTTATCCTGAAAATAAACTTTGAATAATGTGAAATCGGACTTTTCCAAAGTCTCCTTTTGATGATCCCATGAATACATATGCTGATGAGGTAGAGAAGTCCAATCAATTTTTGAAACTTCGGTACGTTCTATATTCAGATTAGAATGGGTGGTAATTGGGGCAATAGAACCATTATAGCAATGAAATGTTTTATGGATTCGAAACCCTGTTCTTTCATACGCTTTTATCGCTTTGATGTTTTGCGTAATGACTTCCAGAGCACATTTTGTAACTCCTATTTCTTTGAGTTGTGGAATTGCTTGGGCATATATTTTTTGAACAATTCTTTGTCCCCGGTATTCCGGTAAAACACCGGTTCCTGAATTGAAAGCCGTAAGATGCCCATTTCTATGATCAATGGCATGAATAATAAAGGCCACTAGTTGGTCCTCATGAAACATTCCATAGGAATATCTAAAATTGACACCCGCATTTTCCCATCTGGATTTAAATAGCTCTTTGTTATTAGGTATAGGAACGAAATAGTTTTCGAAAGCTTTGAAAAAGCACGTGATAATGTTGTCAAATGAAGTGTGGTCTAATGTTTTAATGACCATGGATAGAACGATTATTCCAGTTAAAGATAAAATATATTGCTACAGTTTGTATGATAATATATACAGCCCAAAAATGTTTAGGAAAAAGAAACATTGTCTTTTGAAGAATGAATATACCATAAGTTACTGAAGATAATGTGAAGAAACGTTTTAAATGTTGTTTTCTGGAAAGTGTTTGAGAAAACACATTTTTCGAATCAACTGAAAATCTGGAAATACTTAAAAAGGTCATTCCGATAATAAAAAGAATATATCCAAAGTGAAAAGGATTGTAAAATTCCAAAAAGAAAAAAAACACATTGGATGATTCGATAGTAGAGAAAAGAAACATTTCAATGAGATAAAAGAACAATACGCTACCTAAAATGGGGCTTATGATTTGATTTAAAGTCCCGGTTTCAGAAATCCCCAAATAAGATCGGATTTGTTTTTCGAAGAGTGTTATAAGTAGGTATTGAATGAGATGGAAAGTATAAAAGAAAACGGATACCGTTAAAAAGATCCAGAGAAAAATACTTTCATCAATATGGATGTCACTCATAATTATAACTCTATAAAAGCAGAGAACTCTGCAATAATCATGTCTTTTCTTACGATGGCAATATTTTTTTGAGATCCGTTCAGGTGATTGAACCTATGAATAGTATCATTTGGTTTACGGTAGGAGAGGAAGGTTTTCCATTTGTACCGGTTTTCAATGTGTCTATACAGTTTACGTTCGATTTCCTGAAGTTCTGTCTCGGGAATAGGAGGCGGAAGATCTTTAGGATCTTCAAGTTTATGTATATACCATTTGCTTTCTACATTTCCTTCTACTTTTTTTCGAAGTTCTATTTGGCAATTTGGACACCACCCTTTATAAATATACAATTCTCTTTGAGAGCGTTTTCTAATATTGATAGCGTTATCTGGTGTGAAAGACTTTTTGTAGGAAACTTTTTGGCGACATTGTGGGCAGGTTTTCATCTGGAGGAGGAATAAAATAGTGATTGGATAGGACGAACATTTAATGCGTTACCAACGTTATTAGTAGCTTGTGGACTCATGGTTCAAATGTTCAATTAATTGATCTGATCAATAACGGTTTAAAAGACGGAAAAGTATTTTGTGGGGTTGTTTTTTAAGGAACAAAGTCCTCATATTTAATGAAGACATTGTTCCAAAATGAGAAAAAAATTAGTCTCTGTTAATATCAAAAATATCCCCGTCTGTATACATGAGATTTAAATCGGTCATTGAGATTCCATATATATCTTCAGAGTAGTTTTCTGCTTTGTCAATTTTGTAAACTTTGGTCATTTTATTTGTTTCGTACATGTTGGGTACTACGAATACACTGTCGTCAGATACTTCAACAACTTTCATTGTGGAATAACTTCCGGATTCCGATTTGTACTCATAAACATCATTTACTTCCGGGGAAGCAATATACTGAAGTTCCATTTTTTTGTCTTGTTCACTGGCAAATGCGCCCCAAATAATAAGTATGGCGATAATGGCTAATCCGGCAAATTGCCATATAGGTCCACTTGCTTCGTTTTTGATCGTATCCAGTTCCATTTGCATGTTACGAGGCATTTCTTTTGGCTCAAGTACATTCTTACAATGAGCACATTCGGAATAACCTTTTTTACCTAATGGGAATAAAGGAATCCAAAATATATGGGCATGTTTACGATAAATATAGTAAGTGATTGATCCTTCGGTCTGACAGTTGGGGCAAGCTGTATTTTTAGAGTTTTTGGAAAGTAGATTTACAGACTTGGTTCCGTAAATGATCATAAGTATAGTTTTAAAAAGTTTTAAATATTGATTGATTCGATGTCCGAAAAATAGTGAATACCCATCAAATATTCATAAGTTAGATAGAAAATAATTAAGAAGGTAATGGTCTTATTTTTTTTGTGTTATGGCATTCAACATACCTTGAAATACGATCGCATGAAACGGTAAAACACTATACCAGTATAATCTTCCCCAAATTCCTTTTGGACGAAAAGTAGCCGTTTGTACCAAGGTGTTGTTTTGCATTCTAAATTCTAACCAGGCCTCTCCTGGAAGTTTCATTTCTGCAAATAATAGTAATCGACCTTCTGTTTTATTGGCGTAAAGTACACGCCAAAAATCAAGCGCATCTCCAGGTTGGATATCGTTTAAATGTGTACGCCCTCGTCTCAATCCCACTCCGCCAAACAGTCGATCGGTAAATCCCCTAAGTTTCCATAGAAAATTCACATAATACCATCCGGTTTCTCCACCAATTGCCCATATTTTGTTAATGCTATCTTGAATATTTTGCGTTTCTTTTTGACGTTGGTCTTTAAAGCAACCAAATTCTGGAACTTGAATAAACTCTGAAATATTAAAATTTAGTCGACCGCTGATTTGAGAATCTTTCCAACTTGAAATAATATTATTTCGTTGAATTTTGGATAAACTTCGTTGAAGTGATTCGGCATAAGTCAGTGGTTCAAAATTTAAAATATCGTAAATACGTTGATCCGTACAGACTACTTTTATTTTCATGCTGTCCACAAGAGCTAAAGCCAATTTGTAAGAGGTGGACGTGACGAAGAATAACCAATAGGAAGATAATCTGGGAGTCATCACGGGTACGATGAATATTTTGCGTTGCAACTTTCTGGAAGCGGCATACCCCAATAACATTTCTTTATAGGAAAGAATATCAGGTCCACCGATATCAAAGCTTTGATCATAAGTTTTTTTATGAAATAAACTTTCTGATAAAATCTGTATCACATCTCGAATGCCTATAGGTTGACATTTTGTACGTAGCCATTTTGGTGTGATCATGACCGGTAATTTTTCAACTAAATCCCGAATGATTTCAAAAGAAGCACTTCCGGATCCAATAATAATTCCGGCTCTAAATGTGGTAAAATGATAAGAGCCCTTTGCAAGTTCATGTTCTACGTTTTTTCTTGAATTCAAATGTTTAGATAGGGTTTGTTCATTGGTTATTCCACTCAAATAAATCACGTGTTGCGCAGATGTTTGATCTATACATGTTCTGAAGTTCTCGGCAGATTGCATTTCTAATGTTTCATAGTCTGTTGAAGTAGACATAGAATGAACCAGATAATAGGCGCCATCAATATCCTTGGGGATTCTTTGCAATGTATGCCTCTGGAGCAAGTCCATTTGGATCACCTTAATATGTGGTTGTAAAGATGAAGGCGGATTAAATCGATCTAAATCGCGAACTGCGCATATGACCTCATGACCTTTTTTTATCAATTCCGGAAGTAGGCGTTTGCCAATATATCCAGTTGCACCGGTGAGTAGTATTTTCATTTTAGTAATTTGAAATCAAAATGCCATATAAAGGTAAGGAATCCTAAAGAGCTGTTAAATCAAAGGGCATAAAAAAACAGTAAATACCCGATACCGACATAAGTGAGGCCTACGGTATCGGAGTATCTACTGCGTAGGAAATTACTGACCGAATTTAGACTACCCTGATCATTTCTGGTATCCGTATAAACCACATTTTTTCATTTTATTTTCGGATGGAACGGTGGGTTATTTTATTGTCTGTTAGATGGTTATGTTTTATTTGAAAATACATTAAAAACAGAGGGTTAGATTTAGACGTCAGTTTTTTGTTTGTTGCTCCAAAAAATTGAGGATATGTTGGGTATAAAGTTCTGGTTGTTCTCGGAAAATAGAATGTCCCGCTTCTGGAATAACGATGAATTGATGGTTTGAATACAATTGCGCATATTCATTCGTGAACCCCCATTTTTGATTATCATATTGACCTTTCAAAATAAGAACCGGAATTTTAACCTGAGTTAGGATATGTCTATGATCAGGAACATTACGGAAGCTTTTAACGGTCATGACCTGAGAATAAAATCCAGCTCCAAATACCGGAGGAATGTGCAGAGAAGTATCCATTACGGTAGATGGGTTTAAAAATCCGTTTAAATATGTGGCAAAAGCATCAGCCTCTTTATCTGAAGCTAATTTAATGCCCCACCATAAGGCACATTTTCGCATAGCTATGGATCTTAGGTTTGACGCCTGATGATTACCTTTTTGATTGGTAAAGTGAGGCGATTGAATATTTAAACTATCCGGGGGAGGGATGTTGGCCAGTTTAGGGTTGATAGGGAGAATGGGTCCCGGTGAAGAAAAGATCACCTGACTCACTTTCGAGACGTTTTTTTCAAGAAATAGATTGATAAGCATTCCGCCCCAAGAATGGCCAATAAGAATCACTTTTGAAGCCCCGATTAGTGTAATGATTTCCTCTAGGTCTTTGACATGTCTGTCGGTAGTATATGTAGAGATATCATCTAAGCGGTCGGAATAACCATTCCCAATTTGGTCATATAAGTAGATTTCATAACCCCAATTTGTGAGTTGTTGAAGACTTTTAATATGATGATTTGAAATGGGACCTCCGGGGCCTCCATGGAGATAGATGATCGGGTAAGGTTTTGTGTTTGAATCAGGTAAAAGATGTGTATAGGCAATTCTGGAACTGTCCTTTAGGTTCCAGTATTCTATAAGTTCTCTTGTTTCTGGTTTTGGGATATTATAATCTTTAGGTATTAGGATAGAAGAGAGAATAAATAAACATCCAAATAGCAGAAAAATAAGAAGAAGTTGAAAGACTTTTTTGATCATGGATAATACGTCATTTAGCAAAGACAAGATCGTCACATTTTATATAACATAATACATAAGGGATTATTAAATTATAAACAAGCGGTATTCGTAATGTAACGAATACCGCTCTTTGATATTATTCGTAGCGCAAAGCCTTTACGGGATCGATACGACTCACTCTCCATATGTGATAACCAATGGTTAATCCGGAAAGGACTGCAATTAGTATGTAAGAGAGAATAAATGGAATTGGCGTTATGACCGTTCTAAAAGCAAACTCATTTAGCCAATCTTGAATAAACCACCATACTACAGGGGTACTTACGATAAAGGCTGTCGAAAGTAATATCCAGAAATTTTTGCTAATTAGCCAGATTAATTGCCATGTGGAAGCACCGAGTACTTTACGAATACCTATTTCCTTAATGCGGCTTTGAAGCGTATAACTCACCAGTGCAAATAGACCTACCAATGCTAGAATAATAGCGATATAACTAAAGTATTTTAGAATATCGTGCATGCGTTTTTCCGTTTGGTAATTGTCGGATATGGATGTAGATAATACCTCGTATTGCATTGGAAACCCTGGAGCAAGTTCATTCCATTTGGTCTGAAGTTCTCCAATGGGACCGTTCAATTCAGCGGTATTGTATCTAATGGACATGGAATTTCCTCCATTTGGATTAAAACATAAAACAAGTGGAGCTAGATCATTATGAAGGGTTTGGAAATTGAAGTTGTTGACGACTCCAATCACCTTGCCATCATTGGTTGCCTGCCCATTTGGCATCAGCCCCCATTGAACACGCTTATTCAAAGCATCCGTATACCACCCAAAAACTTCAGCGGCTTTCTGATTTACAATAAATGCTTGTTGTTGGTCTGTGGCAATATTCTGATCAAAATTTCGTCCATGCATCAGGTCAAGTCCCATTACTTCCAAGAACTCTTCATCTACAAAAAGATAGTTGATAGTCTGTTCTATCATTTTTTCATCTTGTTCGACTCTAAACATCAGTTGTCCGGTGCCACTTCCGTCAGGGATTCTGGTTTGGCTGGATGCTATGACATTCGCGTTGGAATTGATAGTTTCTAACCACGGAGTTAATTGAATTCGAGCTGTAGAATCAGCGGGGATTCTAAGAGTCAGAATTTTGTCTTTTTCAAAACCCAGTCCATATTCCGATATGAATTTCATTTGATCCTGAACCATAATGGTTGCGGTAATCATAAACAGTGAAAATAGAAATTGAATAAAAATCAATGTTTGGTTGAGTTTGCTCAATTTGGAGCCGTTTGTTGTATTCCCTTTCAGTACCTGAATTGGATTTAATCGAGATAACAGCATGGCCGGATAACTATTTGCAGCGAGTGTGATCAATGCAAAAATGACGATCATAGGAATGAGGAAGGCGATATTCCACAAGGAACCAATAGAAATTTGCGCTTGAATAATTCTATTGAAATAAGGAAGAGAAATCACTAAAACGATTAGCCCAAAAATTAACGCTAAAAATGATAAAATTACCGATTCAGATATGAATTGGGTAAAGATTTCCTTTTGTTGTGCCCCTGTAGCTTTTCGAACGCCCACCTCTTTTGAACGCTTTCCTCCTTGCGCCAGGTTAAGATTGATGTAATTGATGACCGCAATAAGCAAAAGAAAGACGGCTAGTGAAGCAAAGATGATTAAATAGGTCCTGTTTCCTTTAGGTTGATCGTAGGTTTTTGTATTGTCAAAATGAAGTTCTTTAAGTGGCGTGATTTCATATTTAAGCGAAGCTACGATTTGGTTTTCTGCGCTCCATGGTTGAACATATTTCTTTTCAAATTCAACTAACTTTTGTTCAAATTCGGTTTTATTCACCGGTTGATGAAATAGTAAATAGGTATAGAACCCAATGCGAAACCAGTCTTGATTATGTGCATCCATAAATGGTTGTGGTAGTGAAGAAAGACTTACCAGTGCATTGATTTGCATTTCACTTTGAGGAAGTATGTCTTCAATAATTCCAGTAACCTGATACAAAGTGTTGTTGATGAACAGCGTTTGATTGTATGCCGCGCCATTTTCAAATAGCCTATCAGCAGTGCTTTTGGTAAGTACAATGCTATTGGGTTGTACCAATGCCTGTTTAGGGTCTCCCTGAATCATAGGATAGGAGAAGACATTGAAAACTGTGCTATCTACAATCCATACATCACTGGTTGGATACATTTTTTGATCTACCTTGATCTGCGCTTCACGTCCAAATCTTCTAAATCTCACATAAGATTCCACTTCAGGATAATCTTGTAAAAGTGTTGGTCCACTTGGTAAATTGGTGACTGCGGCATCTATCTGGCCATTAAAATCCAATTGAGAGGTGAGACGATAAATACGATCCTTTTTCTCGTGATAATGATCAAATGAGGTTTCATAATGAATATATAAACTGATGAGTAGGCATGAAGCAACTCCAACGCCTAATCCAATAACACTAATCGAAGTAAAAAGTTTGTTTTTAGATAAGAAACGTAAGTACGATTTTATTTGACCTGTTTTCATACCGTTGCGTTTAAGGGTGATTCAATTTGTGTACCGTCATGAAGATGGATCTTCCGAGAAGCATGGTCTGCATCTTTTTCAGAGTGCGTGACCATAATAATAGTAGAACCGTCTTGATTGAGTTCGGTTAATAGTTCCATGACTTCAGTGCCATTTTTTGAATCCAGATTTCCGGTAGGCTCATCGGCCAATAAGAGATGCGGTTTGTGGACAATTGCACGTGCAATAGCAACTCTTTGTTGCTGTCCTCCGGAGAGTTGTTGAGGAAAATGGTTCTCGCGGTGTAACATATTTACGCGTTCCAGAGTTTGGGTTACCATCTGTCTACGTTCAGATTTATTGATGTTTTGGTAAGTGAGGGGAAGTTCTACGTTTTCAAAAACAGTGAGCTCATCAATAAGGTTAAAACTCTGGAAGATAAAACCGATTTCTTTTTTTCTTAATACGGCACGTTGAGATTCAGAAAATTGACTCACATCGGTATCGTTAAAGATTAATTGACCGGATGAAACCGAATCTAGTAATCCTACGGTATTTAGAAACGTAGATTTACCGCATCCTGATTCCCCCATTATAGCTACAAATTCGCCTTTTTGGATGTCAAGATTAATTTGGTTTAAAGCGGTGGTTTCAATTTCTTCAGTTCTGAAGACTTTGGAAAGGTTGATTGTTTTAATCATAATTAGGACATTTTATTGAATGATTATTAATTCGTTATCGTTGAAGTTCGTGTAAGGTGAAATAATGATTTGATCTCCTGCATTTAAGCCTGCAAGTACCTCTATATGTGTATCATTTTGTCGCCCCAATTGTATAGGGCGCTTATGAGCTTCGTTTCCATTAATAACGTAGGCATATTTACCGCCTCCAGTAGCATAGAAACTCCCTTTGGGAACCAGAAGTGCCTGGTTAGAATTGCTTAAATGAATTTTCATCGGAGCACTTTGCCCTCTTCTTAAAGATTTGGGTTGTTGGTTGTGAAATGAAAAATGAACTTCAAATTGGTTATTGCTGACTGTTGGAAAGATTTTAGCCACTTGCAATGAAGAAGAGACTCCTCCCAATTTGATAGACGCTTTTTGATTTTGTTTGATTTGCGAGAGGTAATACTGATCTATAAAAGCAGTAATATGAAAGGTGTCCATGATATCAATTCTACCAATGTTTGCGCCCTTACTAATAGTGGCACCAATTTCATGTTGGAAAGAATTTAACTGACCATTCATGGGAGCAGTTACGGTCATTTGGTTTAAGCTTTTTCGAACGGCTTCCAGATTACGCTCCATCAACTGTATGGAAGCATCTATTCGGTGAAGTTGGCTCAATCGGTATTTTTCGTCAGTGGCGGTACGTTGATCAAGTAGATTTTGTTTGTTTTCCAGATAGTGATAGTATCGCGCACTGGCTTGATAATCGGATAGCGTGATTACACTGTCCTGAAATAATAAACTGTCTCTTAAAAACTGTTCTTTTTGTTGTTGTAGTTCATAATTGATGTCTACCAGTTGTTCCTGGATGTTACGTTTATTCTGATCTAGATTAATCCTCGTGTTTCTAAGGTTGTTGATTTGTTCTATAATTTGAGTTTCACGGTTCATGAAATCCAGAGAAAGAGCTGTATTGCTCAATTGCAATAGAGGAGTCCCTTTTTTTATCCATTGCCCGTTTTCCACATAAATCTCATCAATGACTCCTCCTTCGAACGCATCAATTTGAACCGTTTTACTTGGAATTACGGTTCCATTGGTGGTCAATATTTCTGTGAAGTTCCCTTGAATTACTGTTCCCGTTAAAATTTGATCTTTAGGAAAGTATAAGGCTGAGCTGGAGGTGTTTAAGATAAGATAGATGATCAACGATAAAGCACTTAGAGTCCCTCCGATTAGAAAGTACTTTTTATAAGACTTTTTTGTATTTGATAAACGTTTATCCATATAGTATTACGGTTTATAAGTTTGTAAAACATGATGTTATGGGGAGATTTGAAATCTAAATTAGGATGGGTAAGAGGTGGTTACAATAAATAATACAGCAAAGGTTTTGTGTATAGGTGAATGGGTGCATTTCACATGTGAAATGCTGCAATTCAGATGCTGATTGATATTAATTTGCTATTTTTCAACATGTTACATGTTTTTTGGTGAGGTTAGAAACAAAAAAAGCGATGTGTACAACATCGCTTTTTAAAAAGTGGAGATGAAATAGTTGTTATTCAGTTTTATTAAGAGGGCATGTTTTGATTCCCAATAGCGTATATAGAGGACAAAAACTGATTAGGCTCGTCAATACGAATACAACCGATACCACAAGTAAAACGAGTCCCAATGTACCCGTTATGATATTGGTAAAATAAAGTGTTCCTAGTAATAAAGCGATAACGATACGAATTCCGCGATCTATGTTGCCCATGTTCTTTTTCATGATGTGTAATTTGAATTTGAGCATCAAAACTAGGATGGACTTGAATTACAAAGCAGTGACCAGAGTCACCACGGTAAGTTAGTTCAGAATTTCAATCTGGTTGGAGTGCTGTTTGACTTTACCTTCTACTTCTAGTTTTTTCATCACACGACTAATCACCTCACGTGCCGTACCTAATTCATTGGCGATTTGGCGATGCGAGATTTTGATAGGGTTCTTTCCGGTAAGTCGAGATTTTTCCTGCAAGTAATTAAATAGACGGCTATCCATTTTATGAAATAACACATGGTTAATGGTATCCAAAAGCTCACTGTATCGAATATTGTATTGCTGGAAAAACAAGGTGTTGATATCAGGGAATTGTTTGATCCATAGGGTGACTTTATCGATAGGTAGTAACAAAGCTTGAGTCTCTTCTTCGGTAATAGCAAAAACACGGCTGGGTTGATTTTTTAAGCCAGCAGCAAATGACATAATACAGCTTTCATTGGGTTGAATGTAATAGAGCAAAAGTTCTTTATCTTCATGCCTGGTAAAAACTTTAATGAGCCCTTCTAGAACAATTGGAATCACTTTAACATATTGCCCATCTCTCAATATTTCAGTGTTTTGTGGAATATCTAATGTGGTCGAATGAGAAATGATCTGTTGAGCGAGCTCAGGATCTAAATGTGCAAGTGCAGTAGGAGTTTTTTCAGACATGACGATTTGTGATTTAACCACAAAAGTAGGTGATTTTGAAACTCAAAACAGTCAATTTTTATGATATTGAATAGGTGTAAACCCAGTATTTCTTTCCGAGTCTGGAGGGGATTTCTTTAAGACGTTTAAATCCAAGGTTGGTGTATAAGCGAATGGCATTTTGCATCATTTCAGAGGTATGTAAAGCAATGGTGTGCTCTTTATTTTGAATTGCATAGTCCATACATTTTATAGTCAGTTGTTTTCCTATTCCTGCTCCAGCATAGTTGGGGTGAACAGTAAGAAACCTGATATAACACCAATCAGCTGGAAAGATGTCGGTAGGATTCCCACTTGGGACTAAAAACACCATTCCAATAATTTCATCCTGGTCATTTTCGCAGACGACACTATATGAATCATTTAATAATGATTCATAAGTAGATGGATCTAATAAACCTTGTTTAAGTTGTTCCCAGAATTCAGGAGTAAGATCATTTTTAAAAATACTCCAGGTATGAAACCCAAGTTGGATTAACTGATTAAGGTCAGAAGGTTTGGCAGATCTATAGGTCATTTTTTTGAAATGTTTTACGATAGTTTGAAGGTGAATATTGAAAAGCACGAATAAATGACTTAGAGAAATACCCCGTATCGTTAAATCCACAGGAATAAGCAATTTCAGAAATTCGTGTGTCAGATTCAATAAGTAGATTTTTTGCTTTTTCAAGCCTTTTACCAATAATATACTTTGTTGGACTCATTCCATAAAGTTCGTTGAACTTACGCTTGAAAGAAGATAAACTGAGTCCGGAAAAGAAAGCCAAATCCGAAAGGTTAAGGTCTTCGTAAATATTGGATTGGATGATCTCTTTAAAGGCATAATCTTGTGTTTTAAAAAGATCCCCTAACATAGATTTAATTGGACCGGAATTGGGGGTGTGTAAAAGCAAATGAATCAATTCTCTGATTTTAAGTTTTAGTAATTCCTCAGATATGACGGAAGCATGGTTTAAATATTGTTTTAAACCCATAATAAAATGATCCATGATCAAATGTGGGGGGATTTTTTCTACTGGATTCGATGAAACAGGTGTTGCAGAATTGAAAATTTCCGGGATATGATCATTGTATGCCAGTTTTAAAATATCAGGATAAATCTGGATAACGATGACTTCATTAGGTTCAGAGCTATCATTAGGAATCCAATTGTTTACAAAGTTTTCACATTTCATTATGACACTATCTCCGGGGTTTAAATCCATTCTTGAATTTGGAGAATGTAATCTGGATGTGCCATTCAGTACATGAACAAATCGTGCTTCGTTTTTTAATGCTGAGCTCGCTTTAAACGGAGGTTTGAAAATGAGACGCCCCAGCACAGTTTTATCAGATAAATCAAATGTTTCCTTTTTGATGATCATAATAGATTCATAACAGTATCTCCCAAATGTAATAGAATTTGATTTTAAGGCAATAATGAGGTATGTGTTGTAAGATAGATATGTTGTGAAATGGAGTGATTCGATAGGCTAAATTAGTTTATTGACAGCAGGAAGAATTACTACTTTTTTGAAGGGAGAATAGATTCATAGATTAGGGGTTGATATTAGTTATGAGATTAAAGACATCTATTAAAGAGGTAGTAGTAAATAGTTAAAGCGTAAATACTTGATTATTTTTTGATGATTAGAATTGGGTTATTCTAATTTTGCAACATGTTAGAAAATAAAAATCAAAGTACCTCTAATTTAGAGCAACTGGGAGAGTTTGGGTTGATCGATCATTTAACAAATGGGTTCGAGAATAAAATGAAATCTACGCTGAAGGGGATAGGTGATGATGCTGCTGTATTGGATCATGGAAATGAGAAAACAGTGGTTTCTACTGATATGTTGGTAGAAGGAGTTCATTTTGATGTGACGTATATGCCGTTAAAACATTTAGGGTACAAATCAGTGGTGGTGAATTTATCTGACATTTATGCCATGAATGCGACACCAAAACAGGTGACAGTATCTATCGCGGTTTCTAGTCGCTATTCGGTCGAGGCTTTGGAAGAAATTTATGCCGGAATCAAGCAAGCATGTGAGTTTTACAATGTGGATTTAGTCGGAGGAGATACGACATCGTCATTAAAAGGTTTAGTGATTAGTGTGACAGCTATCGGTTCTGGATCTGAAGATAAATTAGTTTATAGAAATGGAGCGAAAGAGCATGATTTAATTTGCGTTTCTGGAGATCTTGGAGGTGCATATATGGGATTGCAGGTTTTAGAACGTGAAAAAGCGGTTTTTAAAGAGAATCCGCAAATGCAACCAGATATGTCGGGCAGTGAATATGTGTTGGAAAGACAGTTGAAACCAGAAGCGAGAAGGGATGTCATTAAGATTTTAGGAGAGATGCATGTGGTACCTACCGCAATGATAGATATCTCCGATGGTTTGGCATCAGAGATTATGCATATCTGTAAGCAAAGTGAAGTAGGTGCTCAGATTTACGAGGAGAAAATCCCAATAGATTATCAAACCTATAAGACTGCCGAAGAATTTAATTTTAATGCAACAACCGCGGCATTAAATGGAGGAGAAGACTATGAGTTGCTATTTACAATTTCTCAAAAAGATTATGATGTGGTGAAGGGAATTCCGGGGATTTCGGTTATAGGACATATAGCGGATAAAGATTCAGGAGTATCAATGGTAGCTCGTGGAGAACAGGTGGTTGAACTTCAGGCACAGGGATGGAATGCGTTTAAGAATAAATCGCAAAACGATTAGGCTAAAGCCGTTCAAAATTGTTTATTTGTAGCACCAAGAAAAAAACATGGAAGAAGAATTAGAAATGATTTTTGACATGGCCAAGGAGCAAATGGACGCTTCAATTGACCATTTAAAAAGAGAATTGTTAAAGATTAGAACAGGGAGAGCAAACCCTGTAATGTTAAGTAGTGTAATGGTTGAATATTATGGTTCAAAAACACCTTTGAATCAAGTTTCAAACGTAACTACTCCAGATGCACATACTTTAATGATTCAGCCATTCGAAAAATCCTTGTTACAAGAAATTGAAAAGGCAATTATTAATTCTAATTTAGGTTTAAATCCTCAAAATAACGGTGAAATGGTCATCATCAATGTGCCTATGTTGACTGAAGATAGACGTAGAGATTTAGCAAAACAAGCAAAAGCGGAAGGAGAGCATGCAAAGGTAAGTGTACGTAATGCAAGACATGATGCTATGCATGAAATCAAGAAGTTGAAAGACAATCACCTGTCAGAAGATGCTGCGAGAGATGCTGAAGATGAAATTCAAAAAGACACCAACAATTTTACTAAAATGGTAGATGATTTGGTAGCCGAGAAAGAAGCAGAAATCATGAAAGTCTAATCATTTTAGATAGAATAGAAATAGAATTGAAAAAGGCCGCATTTGATGTGGCCTTTTTTTATGATTTGATTTTACGATTTCTAAAATCCAAAAGGTATATTTGGGCATCAAAATAGTGGATGATGCAACAGCCTTCAAAAATATTAATGATATATACCGGTGGTACAATTGGTATGGTCGAGGATATTGATTCAAAAGCATTACATCCGTTTGATTTTAGCCAGATTACGGAGGAAATTCCAGAGCTTAAAAAACTAAATTGTGAAATAGAAACCATCGCATTTGATGTGCCTATTGATTCTTCAGATATTTCTCCGAAGCATTGGAATAAGTTGGCATATCTAATTGCAGATAATTATGCGCAATATGATGGTTTTCTGATTTTACATGGAACTGATACGATGGCATATACGGCTTCTGCATTGGGTTATATGTTAGAAGGTTTAGATAAACCAGTGATCTTAACCGGGTCTCAATTGCCTATCGGGGTTTTGCGTACAGATGGTAAGGAAAATCTACTCACCGCTATTGAGATTGCCGGGGATAAAGATGAACATGGGAATTCAATGGTTAGAGAGGTGGCGATTTATTTTGAATACAAATTAATTCGAGGAAACCGGGCACATAAAAGTAGTACCATGCATTTCGATGCCTTTCATTCTCCTAACTTTAGAGATTTAGCAGAAGCTGGAGTCACCATTGAATATAAAAACCATCATCTAAAACCATTCGGTGATGGAAATATAAATGTAGTGGAATTAAAAAGCCAGGATGTTTTTATTCTTCCGGTTTTTCCAGGTATGTCGCAGAGTCAAGTAGAGTCTGTGTTAAGAAGTTCAGACAATTGGGCGATTCTATTGATGACATTTGGAGCCGGAAATGTGCCGATGTTACCATGGTTTTTGGATGCTATTGAAGAAGCCGTTGCGAACGGAAAGGTAATCGTCAATGTTACTCAATGTATTAAAGGTAGGGTAAATATGGGACTATACGCCAATGGAAGAAGATTACAAGACCTGGGTGTAGTAAGCGGAGTGGATATTACTTCGGAAGCGGCATTGACCAAGCTGATGTATTTAAAAGAAAAGAATTTGACCCGGGAAGAATTAAAAAAACAATTTGAAACTCCTTTAAGAGGGGAGATAACAATATAAACTATGCGTAAATCCAAAGCAGACAAGAAAAAGGGGACTCCCAAGTCGGATGTAAATGTGTCTGAGACCCGTCAAGTTTCATCGGTTGATATGAAATGGAAAGTGATTTTGTTTGTATTCGGGTTTTTACTGTATGCCCAAACAGTAAACTATCAATATGCACTGGACGACAAAATTGTAATTATATCCAATCAGATTACGACCAGAGGTTTTGATGGCGTAATGGATCATTTCTTTTATGATTCTATGGATGGGTTCTGGGCCGAACAGTATGGTATTGATGTAGAGGACTTGGATAAAGACGCTCTTGTAGCAGGAGGGCGTTATCGTCCTTTGTCATTAGTGACTTATGCGATAGAGTATGAATTATTTGGTGAGAATCCGTGGTGGAGCCATTTAATTAATGCATTATTATATGGAGCAACAGGATTGGTGTTATTTAATTTGCTGATGAGGTTGTTTCCTACATCCGTAGAAAAGGATATTTGGAAAACAATTCCCTTTTGGACCACACTTCTGTTTTTGGCACATCCTCTTCACGTTGAAGTCGTGGCAAATATCAAAGGGCGTGATGAGATTCTGAGTTTGCTGTTTGGATTAATGGCTTTAATTCAAACATTGAAATATGTGGGTTCTAAGAATCATAAAAACCTGCTTTGGGCATTTGGATTATTGTTTTTGAGTTTAATGTCAAAAGAGACCACCATTGCCTTTGTGGCTTTGGGACCTTTGATGATGTATTTCTTTAACATTGGAAAAATGCAAGATTGGAATAAATCATTTGTGACGTTATTGGCTGCTGGTGTATTTTATACATGGATCAGATATATGGTTATTGGTGGAGGTGAGGATACAGTCGTAACCGAGTTGATGAATGATCCGTTTTTATATGCAGATGCGAGTGAGCGGTTGGCTACCATATTTTTGGTTTTTGCGGCATATATCAAGTTGTTGTTTGCGCCTTTTCCATTAACACACGATTATTATCCATATCATTTGCCTTTTTTAGAAGAAGGACAACAATATGCGGTTTGGTCGGATATTGGTGTTATCGCAGGAGTTCTAATGATGTTGGGGCTCTTATGGGTGATTGTGAAAGGTTTTAAGAGTAAAAGTATATATGCTTTTGCGGCATTATTCTTTTTGGGAACTGCGATATTAATTTCAAATTTATTTTTCCCGATCGGTGTATTTATGAATGAGCGTTTTATGTATGCGCCAAGTATTGGGATGTTAATGGCGTTGACCTACTTTTTGTTAGAAGAATTACCTTCAAAAATGAAAGGATTTAAGCCGATGACCGCATTTGGTTTGATGGGGGTGTTGGCGGTGGCCTTTTCCATAAAGACCATATCCAGATCCCAGGCATGGGAGAATGATGCTACGTTGGCATTGACGGATGTGGCCACATCCACAGGAAGTGCAAAAGCCAATATGGCCGCAGGTGATGCTTTGATTAAAGAAATGAACGATGTGGATGATGCGGACGTTAAAACTGAAATGATCAATGAAGCATACGGGTATTTAAAAAAGTCTCTGGATATTTATCCGGAATACTTTCCTCCACTTGATTTGTTGGGTAAGTTGTATTTTGAATCCGGAAACTATTCAGAATCCATTAAGTTTTATGGGTATTGTGTGGAACGCAAGCCGGGAAATCAGAATTTCGTTGATAATATATTCTATATTGGAAATAAACTAGCACAGGAATTAAGATTTGAAGAAGCGATTCAGGCATATGACAAAGCGTTAACATATGCACCAAATGATAAGAGGTATTTATTGGCTGCGGCACAAGTTTTTGCAAGAGATTTAAAAAATCCGTCCCGTGCATTACCTTATATGGAAAAAGCGTATCAACTGTATTCTAATGATGCGGATGTAGCTGAAAAACTGGCTATAACCTATGCGATGTTAAATAGGTATCCAGATGCTATTCAGATACTTGAGCCGTTATATCAGGTCAATCCGAATAATGCGAGTATTATGAAAAACTTAGGGATTGCATACTACCAATCTGGACAAATTGAACGTGGTACGATTTTGGTAGAGAAAAGTCAAACCTTAAATCAACCAAAATAAACTAACCGTGTTCATAAAATTAACGTTAACAAAATAGAAAACAAACATTTTAGGCTTACATAATTTATAGGAATGATGTATAATTGCGTCCCGCTATAAAAATGACAATTTGATTCCATTGGAAAAAATTAAATTTTTTGTAGTTTAGTGGCCGTTTAAAATGAACTTGGTCATTTACTGGAGAGGTGGCCGAGTGGCTTAAGGCGCACGCTTGGAAAGCGTGTGTACTCGAAAGGGTACCGAGGGTTCGAATCCCTCTCTCTCCGCTGGAATTTGTAAACAATTAATAAATAGAAAATAAGAATAATTAAATCTGATAAATCATGAGAAAATTTCTAGCCGTATTGGCTGTTGCAGGAGTACTTACATTTGGCGTGACAAATGTTGTAAATGCACAAGACGATTCAACTACTCAAGAGATGGCAGAAGATACAGCTAACGCTGCAGCTGCTGTTGAAGAAGAAGTTGTAGAAGAACCAGCTGCTGAAGAACCTGTACCAGCTGCTATTGAAGAAGAGGCACCGGAAGTTGAAAAAACGTTTCATCAAGCTGTTAAACAAAAATTCATCGAAGGTGATGCAGGATTCATGTCTTTCGTTGCATTGGCATTAATTTTAGGTTTAGCTATTGTTATTGAAAGAATTATTTATTTAAGTATGTCTTCATCAAACACTTCTAAGTTAGTGAATGATGTTGAAACAGCATTAAACACTGGTGGTGTTGAAGCTGCAAAAGACATTTGTAGAAACACTGCAGGACCAGTTGCAAGTATTTTTTATCAAGGATTAGATCGTTACGATGAAGGTATCGAGATGGTAGAAAAATCGGTAATCGCTTATGGTGGTGTTCAAGTTGGTCAATTAGAGAAAAACGTTTCTTGGATTTCATTGTTTATTGCATTAGCACCGATGTTAGGTTTCTTCGGAACTGTAATTGGTATGATTGGAGCATTTGATGCGATTGCTGCTGCAAATAACATTTCTCCAGGAATTGTGGCTGTTGGTATTGGTCAGGCATTGATTACAACAGTATCAGGTCTTTTGGTAGCAATGGTATTACAAGTATTTTATAACTATATCGTATCTAAAATTGATTCTATCACCAATGATATGGAAGATGCTTCAATTTCATTGATCGATATCTTAGTTAAATATCAACACAACAATAAATAATCCCTGCTGTTATGAAAGATAAAATTTCATCTATAGCAATGTTGATTCTCATAATTTTAGGAATTATCCTATTTGTTATGTCAATCACTGGGAACGTTGATCCAATTTTATACGGTTCTTACGTGTATTTTGGAATCGGGGTAGTTGTGGCAATCTTTGGAGGAGTCATGGGATTAATGGCAAACCCGGGGAGTATTAAAGGAATGGCAATTGGAATTGTTGGTATGCTAGTAGTGCTAGGTATAGCATACGGTATGGCTGACGGCTCTGATTATGTTAATTATGAAGCTTTAGAGTTATCTGAAGGTATGTCTCGTTTTTCAGGAATGTTATTATATGCGATCTACATTTTGTTTGGAGCGTCAATCGTAACATTAGTATTTGCGAGAGTATATAGTTTAATGCGTTAATAATTATGGCAAAAAGAGAAGCGCCAGAAATAAATGCGGGATCGATGGCAGACATCGCTTTCCTTCTGTTAGTATTCTTCTTAGTTACGACTACGATGGATTCTGACATGGGAATGATGCGTAAGTTGCCACCAACGTTACCGCCAGATATGCCAAAGCCACCACCGATTAAGGATCGAAATGTATTTGTTGTATTGGCAAATGCAAATGATCAACTTTTGGTGGAGGGAGAGCTGATGGACATTTCTGAATTAAAGGAAGCTGCCAAAGAGTTTATCGCAAACCCATTAAATAAAGATGAACTTCCAGAAAAGAAACAAGTGGAAGTAAAGTATTTTGGAAATGTGATGGTCTCTAAGCAGGTGATTTCTTTACAGAACGATAATGGAACATCTTACAAATTATACTTGCAGGTACAAAATGAGTTAGCTGCTGCGTATAATGAATTGCGTGATGACTTAGCAATGAGAGAATTCGGAGTATCTTATAAATCATTGGTTGAAGACAAAGAAAAGGATAAAGTGAAAGCTATTAAGAAAGTTTATCCGCAAAGAATTTCTGAGGCTGAACCGAAAAATGTAGGAGGGAACTAATATGGCAGGTAAGTTTAAAAAAGATAACGGAAAGGGCGAACCAGCAATTTCTACTGCGTCTTTACCGGATATTGTATTTATGCTTCTATTCTTCTTCATGGTAACTACTGTGATGAGAGAGGTAGATTTAAAAGTAAAGTTGAGTACGCCTGAAGCTACTGAAATACAAAAGTTTAAAAACAAATCATTGGTAACTTACATTTATATTGGAGAACCAAATGACGCAAAAGTATACGGAACAAGTTCAAGGATTCAATTAGGTGATGCATTTGCAGAAGTTGCAGAAGTAGGTCCTTATATTGAAACGGAGCGTAATACACATGATGAAGCTGAGGTGCCATTATTAATTACGGCTTTAAAAGTAGATAGCGATACTAAAATGGGTATTGTTACTGAAGTAAAGCAGGAGTTAAGAAAGGTATCTGCACTTAAGATCAGTTATTCCAGCCGTGAGGGTTCTGTTGTGAAATAAACAATATTCTATAACTAGAGAGAAGGGGAGTTTTTAACTCCCCTTTTTTTATACTCATATTTTTGGTGTGATATTTGATTTTTACGATTGAACCCAAATTGTAAAATCATGAATACGAGAATTACCCCTGAATTAAATGCTGGCTCTATGGCGGATATCGCCTTTTTACTATTGGTCTTTTTTCTGATGACCACTACCATGGATGATGATATGGGAATGATGCGCATTCTTCCAGATCCGGATCAAAACAAAGAGGCCGAGATATTAAGAAGAAATGTTCTGGAGATCTGGGTCAACGCGGATGATCGAATCATGATAGAAGGAGAGTTAGTAACTATAGATCAAGTTACTAAAATCACCAAAGATTTTATTTTAAATCGAAACGAAGATGTTGATTTGCCTGAGAAAAAGTTGAAGAGTATTCCATTCTTTGGTGATGTAATGGTTTCGAAGCAGGTGATTTCACTCCAAAACGATAAAGAGACTTCGTACAGAACGTATTTACAGGTTCAAAATGAACTGGTACGGGCGTATTCGGAATTAAGAGATGAGTTATCCTACAAAAAGTTTGGAAGAACGTTTGAAGAGCTTAAAAAAGCCAATCGTAAGAATGAATGTCAGGCGATTAAAATGATTTATCCACAAAGAATATCCGAAGCACTTCCTCACTAGTTTTGTGATAGTTTAAATCTGTTTTGATAAATGAGGTAAACGGATATTGCTAATGCTAAAACCGATGGGAATATAATCATGGGATCCATATCGTTTTCAAAGCTTTGGGTAGATATTTCTGACCCGTAAATAATTGCTAATAACAATGCCAGAAAGTTATTTGTGAAATGAGCTAAAACCGCTGTCCAAATGTTTTTAGAATAGTAGAACAAGTAGCCAAACAACATACCTAAAATAAGTCGAGATAGAAAGCCTAGAAACTGAAGGTGAATAGCACTAAATATTATTGCAGTAATGAAGATAGCAATATGAGGGTTTTTAAGAGATTTTTCCAGCTCTTTTTGCAAAATCCCGCGAAATAAAAACTCTTCCCCAATGGCTGGTAGCACAGCCATCATAACAAAGTTAATCGCCATGTCTGATGGGGTATTCATAATTAATATAACTTCCATTAATTGATCATTGGCAGACTGCATATTACGCATCCAATCTTCAATAGATTGTAAGGATTCCGGTAGATGCCATTGTGCGTTCCATTGCGCTAAAAGATTAATAAATGGTATTGCAAACAATGTGCTGCCGATTACAATAATTGAAGTTCTGGAAATTGGAAATTTTTTAATGTTTAAACCTGTTTTAATAGAGGGAGCTGTTAGATAACTGTAGGCCAAAGCAGGAAGAATAAACAAACCCATTTGAGAGGCTATTTGAAGTGTTTTTGCGGAAAGAATATCCTCATAACTACTTGACATAGAAAGCGACCCTTCAATAAAGGGGGATAACCCAAAAAGCAGAAGTATCGCAGCTAGTAGAATAAAAGAAACAGTAATGCATAATGCCATTAAAGCAAGCAATAAAAGAACTTTACCAAAAGATCCTGAGTGACTAAAACTGTTTTTTAAAGGCATAGATTGTATTTTATGTAATATTGCAGCATCGCAAAGAAATCAAAAAGTGGTAAAAATTGATCAAATTGAACTAGGAGAATTTCCATTATTATTGGCTCCAATGGAGGATGTGAGTGATCCGCCATTTCGTGCACTTTGTAAAGAGTTAGGTGCCGATCTAATGTATTCGGAGTTTATTTCAACCGAAGGACTAATTCGTGATGCGGTTAAAAGTCGTGAAAAACTGGATATTTATCCAGAAGAACGTCCCGTTGGAATTCAGATTTTTGGTCATAATAAAGACTCTATGATGCGTTCTGCGGAAATCGTAGAAGAAGCCAATCCTGAATTACTGGATATAAATTTTGGATGCCCGGTTAAGAAGGTTGTTTCCAAAGGTGCTGGTGCCGGGATTCTAAAAAATATTCCTTTAATGGAAGAACTTACAGAATCTGTAGTAAAAGCAACCAAACTGCCGGTTACTGTGAAAACAAGATTAGGTTGGGATGATGATACGAAAAGTATTGTAAGTACGGCAGAGAAATTACAGGATGTAGGTATCAAGGCGATTTCAATTCATGGTCGTACACGAAAACAGATGTACAAGGGTGAAGCGGACTGGAGTTTGATCGCAGATGTAAGAAATAATCCAAGGATGCACATTCCTGTGTTTGGTAACGGAGATATTGATTCACCGGAAAAAGCTGTGGAGTACAAAGAAAGATATGGGGTGGATGGAATCATGATTGGTAGAGCAGCCATTGGTTATCCGTGGATTTTTAATGAGATTAAGCACTACATGCGTACAGGTGAGCACTTAGCGCCTCCAACCATACATGAACGTGTGAGAGTAACACGTAAACATTTGGAATTATCTGCTGATTGGAAAGGAGAGCGAAGAGGGATTGTGGAGATGCGTAGACATTATACCAATTACTTCAAGGGCATTCATAACTTTAAGGAAGTACGTCAGGTGCTGGTGACCTCGGTGGACTTAAACGAGTTATATGATACTTTGGATAGTATCGTTGAAAGGTTTGAAAGAGGAGATTTCGAGAGACGTTAGTTCTTTTATGATTTCTCAAGTTCTTTGATAATGCCTTTTAGCATGGTCGGTACAATAAGTCGGTGAAACGGTTTGACGGGAAAGAAATATAGTTTGCCCCAGAAGTTATGAAATATAACGGTGGTGGTAATTTGTAGTTTTTGATGATCAGATTGTTGCTGTTCTAGTAGTAAAGAGACTCTAAAATCCAAATGGGTGTCGTCTTCACCCAAGATGATTTCATTTTCCCTACGCTGGTAGACTTTAAAGAATCCTAATTTTTCGCCTGGTTGCCCATTAAAGTTTTGGATAACGGACATACGGTCCTGTAGAGGAGGGGCAGTCTTGAGCCCCAAAATGCCCACCATTTTATTTCGTAAGGCAAACAGTGATTCGAGCCATGCGGGAGAAGTGCTCATAAAAGCCTTTGAAACCGTTAGAATATCGATCTTTGTGTCTGGATCAGAAAATATAGATTGGTAACTATCAAAGTAGTGGTATTCTGTTTGAGATAACAAAGAGTTTATTGGAAACGGTGATTTTTGAATATTCATGAACCTGATTTAGAAACTCCATTTGAGTCTCAAAAATATACCATTTCCTTGGTTGGTAAATTGTCTTTGCGCATTATCTCCCCAGAAAAGTTGACCGACTAAATCAATATCCCAATTGGTTTTTATGCTATACGTAACGGTAGGAAAAAAGATGAGCCAATTTACTCCAAAACCGTAAAAACCACCAGCATTTACTGATAATACCGGATTGAAAGGTTTGAGGAAACTTACAAAAACTGTATGTTTATTGGGCATCATGGTTTTCGCATTTGGAGTAAACGTACTGAGCGAAAGTGCATTTTGAGGACTATCTGTTCCGCCACTGTTTAGTAGGTAAGAAAACATCCCAGTCCATCCACTCTTAAAACCATATTCTAATGTGCTTGAAAAACTTAAAACTCCAGTTGCAGAGGAAAGGCTATCATATGGAATAAAATACGTTCCTTCTCCTTTAAAACCCGCTTGTTTGATGTTTCCTGCCCAGCCTAATCCCAAAGCCAAATCTTCTTGATATTTACCGGCTAAAACCTGAAGATCATAGGTGTGTGTATTAAATTTATATTTGATAGCAGCAACATTATTTTTGGGATTCTCTGCCCATTTATAAGCTACATCAATAGAGCTCATTTCCCCTACATAATATTGTACACGTACAGCATCCGAGCCAGGGCGTTCTTCATAATCAAAATCTAAATAATTCAATGCGTTAAATAGATCATTTGGGTTCCATACCGTATTCAACCCCCAGTTGACTCTTTGACGTCCTACACGGATTTCCCAGTCACCTTTTGAAAAGTCTAGCCATAAACGATCCATGATCGAATTGATAATCAGAGAATTTCCATTAACCCAGGTCCGTTCTAAATTCAAAACACCATCGTAACCTTTAAGTTGATCAGAGTATGGGTTGCCGGTAGCATTTCCAGCAATTACTCCTCCCTTAGTGACCTCGCCATAGAAAGCTCTGATTCGGACTCCAGTTCCAAATGTGAAGTTTTTGGGTAATTGAATTTTAAGATTTAATCTGTTGTGGATGAGATTGTCAGTCAGAATAGTGTCTGCATTCTGAATCACATTGGTTTGCATGTATTTTAGGTAGCCTCCAAATTGTATATGGTCTTTTAGTTTGTATTTACTTTGAGCCTGAACTTGTGATAGCCCAATAATGGTGATAAATATGATTAGTAATTTTTTCATCAAGGATTACTTTACGGTAACGTCATCCACAATTTTACCATCATCTAAATGTACAATTCTTCTCGCACGATCTATTACTCTTTGGTCGTGAGTGGAAAAAACAAAAGTGATTCCTTCTTCCTTATTGAGTTTAGCCATAATGTCTAATAAATCTTTTGTAGAGTTAGAATCTAAATTGGCTGTTGGCTCATCAGCAAGAACAAATTTGGGCTTGGAAGCCAACGCACGCGCTACAGCTACTCTTTGTTGTTGACCTCCTGAAAGTTCAGAAGGTCTTTTGTCCGCTTTATCTGCAATACCCATTTCTTCTAGAAGTTCCAACGTTCTTTCTGCACGTATTTTTTCATCTTTTTTTTGTAGAAGCATAATAAACTCTACGTTTTCTTTTGTAGTTAGAACAGGAATAAGATTATAGGCCTGAAAGACAAAGCCAATATTGTGCAATCGAAAATCAATCAAATCACCATCACTCATTTGAGTAATAACCGTTCCGTCAATTTCTACATGTCCATCTGTAGCTTCATCCAACCCACCAAGGATATTCAATAATGTGGTTTTACCACAACCTGACGGTCCAACGATAGCTGTAAATTCACCTTCTTCTACGTTTAAATTAACATCGTTCAATGCGTGAACAGGAATGGTGTCGGCATTGTATGTCTTCTTAACGTTTTTTGCTTGTATTATACTCATGATAAATGAATTTCAAATTATACTTTCTGTAGTGCTTCTACAGGTTTTAAACTAACCGCTTTATATGCTGGATATGCAGCACCAACGATAGTCGTAATAAATACACCAATGGATACAATGATATATACTGAAGGTTCTAAATAGGGATACAAATCACTGGAGTATCCAAAAGCTTCTAAACCTTCGGAATAGTCTGTTAAATCTACTCCTCGCTCATGGTAGTAATCAACATTTAAATAGCCCAATACCAGGCCGAATGGCGTTCCCACCAGTCCTAAGAATATTGTTTCGACCACAATCATGAAGAATACTTTGGATTTATTCATGCCTACCGCCATGAGCATTCCCAATTCTTTTATGCGCTCTAGAACGGCCATGAGCATGGTATTGATAATTCCAAAAACCAGAGCGATAAGTATAATGGCCATTAAAATATAAAGCATGTTCCCAAAGGATTCGGAGATATATGCCAGATCGGGTGCAATTTCCTTCCAGTCTTGTACCAGGTCATCAGAATATTTCTTTTGGTATTCCGATATAATTGTTTTTTCTTCACTTTGAGTTTCCGTTAATGCTGCAATTTCATGATAATTATGATCTATTCCCAACAAGGATTGAATATCGGAATCTCGAACGAAAGCGGTACCCTCATTTAAATTAACCGCTGAACTTTTGATGATGCCAACCACTCTAAAAGCACCCGATATCATATCTCCATCTTTGTCGGAAAAGGTGAGTACAATTTTAGAGCGTATTTTCACATTCAATTCCTCGGCCAGTTTAGACCCGATAATTACCGGGTTTCTTTTTACTCCCTCAAAGTATTTTCCTTCTATAAGAATAGAATCGAGATGTGTCACTTGTCGTTCTCGGTCTATATCGAGCCCCTTAATTTCTACGCCACTTGCTTTTTTAGCTGAAGCAATCATTCCATTAACCAGCACCCTTTTGGTTACCGCAATAACACCCGGAATTTGTTGTAAGTAATCAGCTTTTTCATCTGAATTTGGGATCGAATAATTAACATCTCTATCTTCATGAAATACAGGGTGATGTATCTGAATATTTGAAGTGTTGTAATTAATCTGGTCGGAAATATAACTGACTAAAAAACCATTCATAAAACCTGTGCCTGCAACCAGGGCCCATACACCTACGGCAATTGAGGAGATCACAATCAAGCTTCTTGATCTGTTTCTCCAAACATTTCTCCATGCAATTTTTACTAACATAATAATCGTTTAAGCAAATTCATTTATTCACCACGCATGGCTTTTACTGGTTTTAATTTTTGAATGGATCTAATAGGATAAAATCCTAGTAGAAATGCCATAAAGAAAATTGCCCAGGCCTGATTGAGAAACAATTCAGGATCTAATGAAAATCTCAACAGTGCTTCAACTCCCTTGTTTTCTGCAGCCACGGCCATATCTCCAGTTAATTTTATCGGATTATGATGTAAATGAATGAGACCAGGTAGTGTTAAACTTATTCCAATAAACAATGCCAAAAAGGTCATCATCAACATTTCTAAAGCAATAACGATCTGCATTTTCAAACGACTCATTCCAATTGAAATCATCACGCCAAATTCATATTGCCGCTCAGCAGTCATCATCATAAAAGTACCCAGCATCCCAAAGCCGATGACCAGATATAATATGTATAACATAAATTTAGAACTTAGGTTATCGATTTCAATAGCCTGAAGTAGTTCTGGTGTGAGTTCCTTCCAGTCCATCACTTCCAGAGTCTCCATGTCTACTTGATATTTTATAGTTTGACGAACTCCATCAACGCGATCTACCTGATCAACCATTATGGAAATACTAGTTAACAAATCAGCTGCATCAAATAACCATTGTGCTTGCTTAACAGGAAGAAAAACAGATTGATCATTTTGGATTTTTACCGGGAATTTTACAATCCCTTTTATGGGATAAATAGCGGCAGCAGATGAACCATGATATCCTTGCCCGAGTAGAACCAATGTATCACCTATCGTCATTCCTAGATACTTGGCTAAACCCTCTGAAATGAGAACAGCTTTATCGTCCAGACTCAAATATTCCCCTTCAATCAGTTTGTCTTTTAATCCGGTAAGTCCATGCTCAGCATTGGGATCAATTCCCATGATTAAAGAACCTCTGGTTTTAGTGCCGTATGCCGAGAGAACAAAAGACTCCACTCTAGGAACAACATCGGTGACTCCTTCAATTTGATGTAAGGAATTCAATAGGTTACTATCCAAACCCATACTGTTGTCTATGACCTTATCATCCCAATATCCTTTTTTGTGAATTTGAATATGACCGGTATAGAACCGTACAGAATTTTCAATCATATTCTCGTACGAACCTAGTTGTAAGGAACGCATGAAAATAGCAAGTATAACTGCAAACATTATTGAGGCTATTGTGAGATAAGATCTCCGTTTATTCCTCCAGATATTCCGCCATGCCAGTTTAAATATCATGATTAGGGATTTAATCGTTTACGGTTACCGTTTTCATTTTTCGGGTGGTGAAAAAGCTTTCATCAATCACAATATTGAACTTCATGCTATTCTGGGTCATAATTGTTTTGTTTCCCGGTTTGTCCGCTGGGATCATTTCCATAACCGAAGGAAGCATTTTACCATCAAATTCTTTCGGTTTTTTTCCAAGGAGTGTATTGATCAAATAGCCGTCTTCATCGTAAAACTCCACTTTCATCTGCATGTATTCCTTTTCGTCAATCCATATGATCACTTTCCCCCAAACTACAGCCGCATCTTCTTTGGGAATCATTTCAATTTTGTGACATGAATAACCTTCAATAGTTTCTTTTCCAATCAATTTATGATTGTAATCCGCAATCATAGATGATTGTTTTACCAGATCATCATTTGTAAAATCTGTACCCATCCAGTTTTGAGTCATCATGGAAGGGGGGAGCTTAATAATACGTTCAATACTCGGAGTATAAGACCATACTTCTTTTTGTCGGTTCAAAAAGGTGCTGCCCGCATCGCGTTTTGGCGAAATCAGGTAGGTCATAGAATAATCTCTGCCTAAAGACCAACTTACCATTGTCATTTCTCGGGTATAGCTTGGACGTACAATGGTTATGGTAGTTTCAATTCTTGCGCTCTTTCCTTTGAGTTTGTCGTCAGATTTGGTGATGATCTCCAAAGCGTTTTGTCCCCATGTCATAAGGGGTAATAGGAAAATGATTAAAATAATTCGTTTCATATTAGATGTTATTAAGTTCATATTTGTTTAAAAGATATTGATGCATACCTTTTGAGTCGTAGTTGGGAACTAGTATTTGATCCATACTGATTCCATCGAATATAGCACCAATAGCCCATGCTTCTTGTTCTGGATTTGGATAGTTAAGTTCCTGGAATATTTTTCGAACGGCATGAATGGTCATCTTTGTTTTTTTAGAGACCAATTGGGCTACAAATGGATATCGACCAACTTGAAATGCCATAGGAAGCATCCATGACAAGAGTTCGGTTTCTTCTTTTGCCATGTTGAAGTATTCATCAATCATGTGCTTTAAGTGATGCTTTGGAGTCTCAAATTCTATTTTAGGATAAACAATTTTTTCACCTAGCTCCATAAGAAATTCAACAATACCCCGGACAATATGTTCTTTAGATTCAAAATGGTAGTATACGAGTCCTTTTGATATATTGGCCTCTTTCGCAATAGCATTTACAGAAGTGCCTTCATATCCGTTTTGTCCAAAAAGCCGCATGGAAGAAAGAATGATGTTCTTTTTGGTTTTTGCCCGAATCTCCAGGTTTTGTTCTTTGGTTCTGGGTGACATATACGATAAATCTTAAAACAAAATAATGGGAATGTTTTAAGTCGACCAAGCGGTCAGTCAAAAAAAGTATAAATATTATTTAATTGTAAGTTAAGGGGTTGTAGGGTTAAGTCGATGGCGCCTTTAACATGCTGCGGGTTCTACATAAGTAAAAGGCATGAGCAATGCGATAAGATGAGATTCCACTTTCTGTTTTAATGCTTCTGCAATATTTTTTGAGGTTGTTTTTACAAGATCATATGGGATAATTTCAAACTGATGTAAAAAGATGGCTATGGCACGTTGAATGTCTTCAAGTCGATCTTCAAATATTTTACAGGAAATTCGCCCTTCAATTCTTTCATTAATGAGCTGTTGGATAAAACTTTTTTGGTTTTCCAGATAAATGTCTACATGTTTTTCAATGTGTATCCATAATTGCCCGACATCTTTGATTATGATATCTTGAATTTCAGATACTATTTCCTGGTGTTCTATTCGTGTGGGAAAATCTTTCATAAGAAATGTTATTATATGGTTGCTAAAAAGTAGTGTTAGTGAAGGGAGACATAATTAAGATTCATTCCAGGTTTCCAAAACGATAATAAGGAAGCGTGAAATGTGTCTCCGATTGGATAGTAAGTCATAAATAGTATAGTATTGAGATTGGTTGGTGAATTAAGAGGGACTATAATGTTTTAATAAGTTGTAATGTTTGTTGTTTTTAGTTCGGTAAATGTATCGCATAGCAGTTGGATGATCAGTGTTATTTATAAAAATTGTGATGTAAATATATACTGTAATATGTTCATTAGTTTATAATTGCAATCTTTTTCGCTCATCTGACTCTCCTGCTGAAAAAATTACTGTTATCAAATAGATGTCCGCAGTAACTAAATAATCAACATTCAAAAGAATTTCTGTCAATGAAATTCTAAAGATTTTCTACAATATATCCGCAATGACTATGTCGGATAGAAGGATGTGGAGAGATTAAAATCACTTTTTGATTCTAAAACTCTCAAATGTCATAACACTTGTAGATTCATGCAACAGTATAAACCACAAATTTTATATACGTATAAACCACATTTCTTATACGTGTTTATACGTATTTATAAAATGTGGTTTATACGTATAAAACAATAATAAAACCAAGTTAATCTGGTGGTTAAATGTGAATGACATTTCAATTCAAAATTTTACATTTGAGAATATATTATTCTGTTAAGATAGCTTAGTACACATATACTAACTAAAAACAAAATAATATGGCTTTTAATGGAACAGAAGGTGAAATCGTAACCTTGTCAGAAGCAGCGGAATGGACCGCAAACTACAGAGAAACTATTCCTGCAGGAGGAATAAAAGGACATTTTTTTGGGAAAGACCTACTAAATGAAATTTTGGACCAATCAGAATGTATGGGTATTCGTATTTATTACGGGATGGAAGATGACGGATCCAAAAATTTGGTGCTCGTTGGAGCCAAAGCTGACGAAGACGATATGGAAGATGGTGTAATTTTGGAGCGATCTGTAAAATGCCCGCCAAATTGTGGGCAGTCGAACCAACTAAATAGTTAAATATATGATAGGCGGGCAATTTGATTTTTTATTGAAATTATCAGTATTTAGTCCCGTATTACCATTAGTTTTAATACCATTTAAACTCATTAGAGCTCCCAGATTATCGCTGGGAGCTCTTTTGGTTTTATTGATGTGGAATTTTCTGACAGATTTGGTGAGCCTGTATATGGCGCATCATGGAAGCGGAAATCATCAAATTTATGTGGGGTATTGCGTAGGGTTAAGTTTAGCGTTGTATTGGGTTTACTGGTTGGAGATATCTGAGAGGAGCATTAAAAAGACCATGACCACGGTCTTAATGTTGTTTTTAGCATTTACTGGTGTGGTTGCCTTTAAGTTCAATGGACTTGGGGAATATAGGCCGGAGATTTATATCGTCTTGAGTACTCTGACCTTAATAGGTTCTATGCTCTACTTCGTTAAAATATATCGGGATTTAGAGATATTAAACTTATATAGATATTACTTTTATTGGTTAAATAGTGGGATAATGGTGTACTTTGGGTCCACAATTATTTTGACCTTTTTTGAGATGAGTGTTTTGTCTCAGGAAATATTTTACCATAAGTATTTATGGCCCATTCAGTTAATAAGTACTATAATATTTAATCTTTTTGTAGCACGAGCGATATGGACAGTAAAGTAGAAATCATTTTAATCGTTATAGCCGGGAGCTTGGTTATATTTATCCTGGTCATGATGATTATCGTTTTTACTTTAACTTATAATCGTAAGATGATGGAAAAAGATAATTCGCTTCGGATGACTATCAAAAATCAGGAGTTGGAATTGTTGAGAAATTCGATTACGGTACAAGAAGATGAACGTGAAACGATCGCCCGAAACTTGCATGATGAGATAGGTCCTTTGTTAACAACACATAAATTAAACATTAATAATATTATATTTGATCTGGAAGATGGTGTATTGACAGTTGACCAACTTAAAGCCGAACAAAAGTTTGTTGACCGTATTATTGAAAATATCCGTACGGCAAGTTATGATTTAACCCCACATTTTTTATTGAAGTTTGGACTTGAAAAAGCCCTAAGAAATTTCTTTAATAAGATTACAGGTGTGGAGTTTGTTTTTAAACCGGATTTTAATTCCGAAGAGTTGAGCAAGCAGGTTGCTATAAACATGTATCGCTTGGTTCTGGAGTTGATCAATAATATTGTAAAACACGAACAAGTGAACCTGATAAATGTAAATTTGTATAAACTTAATAATGATCTAAATTTAAAAATTACCCATCATGGAAAAGGTTTAACTCAAGAAGAATTTGAAGCATTAGCCATTCAATCCAAAGGACTTGGATTGAACTCTATTCAAGCACGTGTGGTGGTGCTGGATGGAGAATTATACTTTCAAAAAGGAACTACGGAATCTACTATTACATTAACTGTCCCACTAATTAAACATGAGAAAAAAGATTAGATTAGGTCTTGCAGAAGATCATGAACTCGTTCGACAAGGTATGGTGGCCTTGTTGCAGAGAGAAAAGGGCTTACGTGTTGTTTTCGATGTTGGAAACGGCTCTTTGTTGCTCGATACATTAAGAGAAAAAATGGTCGATGTCATTCTGCTGGATTTAGATATGCCTATCATTAACGGAACCCAGGCGTTAAAGGTGATAAAAGAAAAATATCCTAAAGTAAAAGTCATTATTATCAGTATGCTGTATGATGATGAGTTTATTTGGGAATCTATTGAATTGGGTGCAAATGGTTTTTTAGCCAAAAATTGCGATTTTGAAAAAGTTGTGGATGCGATCTATGCGGTCCATAATAATGATTTTTATTTTGATGAGCGTATATCCAGAGCATTGGTAACAACAATTCGAAATGGTGTGGAAGGACGTCCAATTCTTCCAGGTCACCCTGTCATAACCCCTAGAGAATTGAAAATCATAGAACTCATTTGCGAAGAAAAAAAGAATCAGGAAATTTCAGATATACTGTGTATCAGTATTCGAACGGTAGAAACTCATCGAAAGCAGATATCTGAAAAAATTGGCGCAAAGAATAGTATGGGAATTATCAAATACGCGCTAAAACACGGATTATATAAATTGAAAATTTAATCAGGAAACTGTTCAAATTCTTTTAACCTAAAAGAACAGAATTGTTTCTTTGTTAAAAATTACATTATGAGTTTAAAAGACCAGATAAATACAGATATAAAAAACGCAATGCGTGCTAAGGAAGCAGATAAACTAACCGCTTTAAGAGCCGTAAAAGCAGCAATAATTGTTGCAGAAACTGCAGAGGGAAGTTCAGGTTCTTTATCCGAAGAAGAGGAAGTCGCGATTCTTTCTAAGTTAGTGAAGCAAAGAAAAGATTCAGGAGAATTGTATAAAGGTCAGGATAGAATGGATTTGGCCGAGCCTGAATTGTTTCAAGCGGAAATAATCAGTGCATACCTGCCTGCTCAAATGAATGAAGATGAAGTCAGGGAAGTAGTGCAAGCTGCCATTGCAAAAGTTGGTGCTTCAGGACCATCAGATATGGGTAAAGTTATGGGCCCTGTAATGGGACAGTTGAAAGGAAAAGCGGATGGTAAACTTATTTCTACTTTGGTAAAGGAAGAATTAAATAAGTAATAAACCATAAAATACTATAAGCGGAAGTTTTTAGCATCAGTATAAACTCTGGTGGTAAGAATTTTCGCTATTTTTTTACCCCGTAGTAAAATGTCTAAAACCCTTTGATAATAAGTGTTTCAGCAGAATTGATGTTGTCTTGTAAGCGACAGATAATATACTGTTAACAAAAAAATTATGCTTGCATATTAAATCCGTTCTACATTTGCAATCCCCAAAATTGTAAATATGGTGAGAAAGTTATTGATTTTAATGGTGTTAGTCCCATTCTTCGGTTGGACGCAAAACCAGGAAGTAGCCACTTTTGTTTCTTATAACACATTGAATTATCGTAATGAAACAAGTTTTTGTACCAATACCAATAATTCTCCAATTGCGAAAGAAGGATATATGAAGACCATTTTTGGTCATATTCAGCCTGATTTAATCGCATGTAACGAGGTCGGATCAAATCCTTCTAATGCGTCAAAAATTTTGGATAGGTGTTTGAATGTAGACGGGGAAACCAAGTTTCAAATGGCTCCATTTAATTACTCCTCCGGAGCGAGTATTGCCAATGCATTTTTCTACAATGGTGAAATGTTTGCACTAAAAAGCAATGACCAAATTCGAAAAGAAATTGGCGGAGACAATATCGTGAGATTGATAGATGTATTTGAATTGTATTATAAAGATGCTAATTTAAGTTTGGGTGCGGATACAACTTTTTTGACTGTGTTTGTGGCGCATTTAAAAGCAGGAAACGGCAGTTCCAATGAAAATCAAAGAGATGAAGCAACTCAGGCAGTGATGAAATATATTGTTGATGAGAATATCGATGGGAACTATATTATCTCAGGGGACTTCAATGTATATAGGGCATCAGAAGATGCATTTCAAAATTTGGTAAATCCGGCTAATCCACAAGTCAAGTTTATAGATCCTGTGAATCGTATGGGCAGTTGGAATAATAATGGAGCCTACGCAGATGTTCATACGCAATCTACCCACAGTGTCGGAAACGGATGTGCTAGTGGAGGTGGTTTAGATGATCGTTTTGATTTCGTTTTGATTTCTCAGGATATTAAAGACGATGGCGATCATATCGAATATGTGAGTAATAGTTATAAGGCTTTGGCTAATGATGGGAATCATTTCAATAGCGCGATTAACAATCCAGCAAATAATTCCGTGCCTGCAAATGTGCTTGATGCCATTTACAATGGTAGTGATCATTTACCAGTAGTTATGGATATGATAATAACCGAAGCAAATCCTAATTCGGTAGCAGAGGCTTTTGAAACGAACTGGACTATCCAAATGATTTCTCCGGGTGATAGAATTTCAGGGAGACTAATAGGAGCAGCCGGAAACTATAGAATTAAAGTTTATAGTATTACCGGAATGTTATTAAAAGAACAAAACATTAAGCATCAGGGAGAAACGATAATAGAGTATTCCAATATGCCAAAAGGTGTATTGTTGGTGGAAATATTGGATGATTCTGGAAACAAAAAAGTAGTTAGAGTAATTCAGAATTAACAATTTAATTATCTATAAAATACGTTGAACGTAAAAAACGCATTACATTTGTCGCCCCGTTTTAAAAAAGGGACGGATAAATAAGCAGCTAACAAACAAATTTTGATATGCGAAAGAGGCTTTATTTACTACTATCCTTAGGGATATTCATCGGGTTTTCTGTTCAGGCTCAGCAATTTGATGAACAAACTACAAAGGTCTCCGATGTACGTTTAAACGTAACTAACATTGGAACATTTGGTAACGCATTTAGAGGATACCGTGATGGTAGTGGCGCGCAAAGTTGCGAATATCCTGCCGGTTCAGGAGTAGAGCATATGTTTGAGTCTGGTTTCTGGTTTGGTGGTATTGTAAACGGTCAGGTTTTAGTCTCCACCTCGGCTTATGATGCACCTCAGGGTTATGCTACTGGACGAGCTGGTTTTGAGTTTACAAACACAAGTGGACCATTAAAAATTAGATCATCTTATTTTGATAGTCCGTTTTTTTCTCCGGAAGCCATATCACACGAAGATTTCGTGTCGACTTTCACTGATTCAAATATTTTGATTCCAGGAACACAGATTCCAATTCAGGGACATGACAATCCTTTAAACGTGGAGGTTATTGGTCATACGTATAATTGGAACTATACTTTTAGTAACTTTTTCGTGATTACAAACTTCTATATTATCAATAGAAGTAACTCTACTATTGATAGTGCGCATTTCTCTTTTTGGGCCAATACGGTAGTTAGAAACATTAACATTACACCAGCAGGTTCCGGGGGTGCTGCTTTTTACAATAAAGGAGGAAATGGATATTTAGATTCGTTATACATGTCTTATTGTTATGATAAAGGAGGGGACATTGGTTTTACACAATCCTATGTAGGTCAAAAGTTTTTAGGAGCAGAAGATAAACATGGATTTCATCATCCGGGGTTAGTAGATGATAATGGCAATTTATTAAATGAGCTAAATATCCATTATAATGTTTGGCAATTTAACAATACCGCAGATCCGATTTATTTCTTACCGCAGTCAGATAATCAAAGATATCAGAAAATGTCGGCTGGGTTAAATCATACGTTATGTTGGGATCAAAACTCGTCAACCAATGGAAATTGTAGTGCCAAATCCATTCAGGAACAAATAAATGAGCTTGGTAACAGATCCGATTTAGTATCTGTAGGACCGTTTAGAGATTTTGCTCCTGGAGACACCATTAATGTTACATATGCATTTATTCTGGGACCAAAGAAAGATGATGGACAAGATCCTTCGGTAAATACGCTGGAGCAGAAAGAATATTTTATGCAAAATGCGGGTTGGGCACAAACAGCATACAATGGTGAAGATGTAAACTTTAACGGAGAATTAGATCCGGGAGAAGATGTGGATGGAAATGGACGAATAACCAGGTACATTTTACCTGCCCCGCCAAATTCACCTAAGACACGTATTGATGCAACTGATAATCGTATAGATGTGTATTGGTCGGATAATAGTGAGTCATCAGTAGATCCAATTACACAGGAAATGGATTTTGAAGGGTATAGAGTTTATACCTCAAAACTGGGATTTGATGTGGCTCAGACGCCTCCTAAATTAGAGTTTGTAAAGATTGGAGAGAATGATATCCCTAATAATGGGTTATTCTATGACATCGGTTTTGAATCTATTCGTCTGGAAAAGCCGGTGACTTTTGAAGGTGATACCAATATCTATGTGTATAAATATAGCATTGAGAATATCCAAAATGGATGGCAATATGCTGTCGCAGTTACAGCTTTTGATAGAGGTAATCCGGGGGCGAATTTAGAATCTTTAGAATCAAGCCCGAATTTCAACAACTTTAGAGTTTTTGCTGGTAAAGATGCTGTGGAAGATTTAAAAGAAAATGGACCATTTGCATATCCGAATCCTTATTATGCTGGAGCAGCATGGGAAGGGAATAGTTCATTTCAGGAAGAAAGTAGAAAATTGATATTCGCAAATCTACCGGAACGCTGTAAGATTCGTGTGTATACCACTGCAGGTGATTTGTTAGATGAAATTTATCATGATCAGGATTATAATGGAACAGATATCCGTTGGTTCCAAACATTTGGAGCAGAAGATCCGAATAAAAATGTATTCTCCGGAGGAGAGCATGCCTGGGACTTATTAACACAAGATAATCAGATATTAGCCAGAGGACTCTACATTTTTACGGTGGAGGATCTGGAAACAGGAAAGATTTATAAATCTAAATTTTTAATAATTAAATAAGCAAGAACATGAAACAAACTTTACTATTATTAGGTTTTGCTATTTCATCTGCTTTCGGGTTTGCTCAAATAAATAACGTGAGTGTTTATGATGTGCAATATGTATCAGCAGCGGATTTAGCAAACTGTAATGATTCTTCGGCTTATATGGGTGACACTGTAAAAGTTAGAGGTATTGTTATGCACGATGGAAACTTAACCGAGATTCCATCAAGCTCAACTGCAGGAGGGTATCGTGCAGCTATTCACCTTTTAGATACAGCCAATTCAGGACAAGGTGGTGATTTCGCTGGAATCCAGATTCACGGTGTGTTTAACGATGGTTCAGGTAACCAACCTGTAACAGCATTAAATTCATTAGTAGCTGGTGATATTGTAGAAGTTACCGGAACCGTAGGTCGTTATCAAGGGGAAACTCAAATTTATCCATTGAATAACCAGGCAGTAAACGCAATTGGGACAACTACAGCGCCAGAGCCAAGAGTTGTTAATGTGGGTGATTTAAATGATGGTAACCGTGTAAATCAATTGGAAACTGGTGAGCCTATCGAGGGATCTTTAGTTATGATCAATAATGTAACGGTAACAGCAGTAAACTTCTTTTCAGGTGGTAGCCGTGTAAGTATTGACGTTACGGATGCAAATGGAAATACGATTAATGTTTCAGATAGATTTTTAGCACAAAAACTTCCGGGACATACAACTGTGAATCCAAGTTCACCATCTGCTGTAGGAAGTTTTGTTGCTCCTCCAGTAGGGTTGGTATACGATACATTGATTGGTATCGTATTACATTCTGAAAACGGTTGTACTGGTGCAAACGGACGTGGATATGAATTGAATCCTTTTAGTGCATCTCATTATGTTGTGGGAGTTACTCCGCCAGCTATTTCTGATGCAACTAGAAATCCTATTGCTCCAACAAGCACAGAAACTCCAGAGGTAACTTGTAAAGTTGTGGATTTTGATGGAACAATTACTTCTGTTGAATTGTTTTATACAGATGATATTGCAGGTGGATCTTTCAGTAGTGTAAACTTTACATTAGTTGGTGGTTCTACTGATGAGTACACAGCAAATATTCCAGCATTTGCGGATGGAAAAATGATTGGATATTACATCAAAGCAACTGATAATGATGGAAATACTTCTCAGTATCCTGCAACACCTTCAGGAGCAACAAGTCCAAACACTAAAATCTATACAGTTAGAGATAACGGTTTAACCATTGTAGATATCCAAAAAGTATTGGATTACAATAATGACGCTTCTTACTATACAGGTGACACTGTAACGGTAACTGGTGTTGTGTCAGCATCTTCTAAAGATTACGATTTAGGATATGTTTATATCCAACAACCAGGTGCTACTGAGTGGGGAGGACTTCCACTTGTAGGAAACTCTGATTTAGTATTGTTATTAAGAACACATGAAGTGACCGTAACTGGTGTTATTGAAGAAAACTACGGTTTGACTCGTATGCAGGTAATTGATGTAGTGAAAACGGGTAATATCGTTCAAAATGAAATGGTATACTTCGATCCTTCTGATGCGAACTTGCATTCTTCAAACGAAATTGAGAAATACGAAGGTATGGCTGTGGGTATGGTAAATACCGGTGGTAAATTATTTATTACGAATGCCAACTTAGGTTTTGGTGATTATGCAATTGGTACTTCTGCTTCTGCTTCAACAGAAACCAGAGTTACAACAGGTCGTCAATCAAACAATGCATTCTCTTCTTTATGGGTGTCTTTAGTAGCTGACGGAACATGGTACACGACTGATGGACAAATGGAAGTAGATACTGTAATTACATCTACAGATATGCAAATGGATACTTTAATGGGTATGATGTATTATACATTCGGAAACTATAAAGTAATGCCACGTAATAATGATGATATTGTTGGTTTATCTGAAAATGGAACTCCAATTGATTTAGATACTACGAATTTACAATTGCCAACTGCGGTCGTTGAAATCAACGGAAATACAGTAGAAACATTGGTATATCCTAATCCTGCCGCAAACAATGTTACTGTTTCTGTCAATGGATTATCGGGTAACTTCATGGTTTCTATTTTAGATTTATCTGGACGTTTGGTAAACCAAACAACAATGATCTCTAATGGTGGACAAATTGGTGTTGATGCACTTCAAAATGGAATTTACTTAATGAAAGTAACTGACCTGGAAGGAAATCAATTAGCCATTGAAAAAATCGTGATTAAACACTAAAAATAGATAACCGGGTGTAGGTACTACACCCGGTTTTTCATTTCCTTTTTTGAATTGAACAGATCAAAATGAAATTCCATATTAAATACATTGTTTTCATTTCTCTTTTAGTAACGTCTTTTGGTTGTAAACGTACGCTAGAGGAAAATGCCAATTTAGCTCCTGATACGGTATTGACCCCGGAGAGTATAAACCTTACCGGTGATGATAGACTAAACAGTGTGGTGTTTTTAAGCTGGTTTGGATCAGATAAAGATGGATATATAAAGGGCTATGAAATTTCTTTAGACAACCAAAACTGGGTGTTTACCACTCAAAATGATAGTACATTTAACTTTACCCTTGAACCGGGATCGGATACAACAGATATAGATTTTTATGTGAGAGCTATTGATAATGATAGTTTGATAGACCCTACCCCGGCATACTTAAAAGTCCCATTAAAAAATACACCTCCGGTAGCTTTATTTAACGAAAAAGGTTTTCCGGTTGACACCGTAAATATCGTGACTACATTTAGATGGAATGCAGTTGATGTAGACGGTGATGAAACAATAATTAAAGCATATCTAAAAGCCAATCAGGGAGATTGGATGGAAATAGATGTGAATGAAAAAATGCTATCTATAGTTCCGGTAAATAGTAGTCAAACGGGAACAGTTGACGCACATGTTTATTATGGAACAAATGATTTGCCATTAACAGAAAAACTAAATGGATTGGTAGTTGGAGATACCAATCACTTCTATATTAAAGTAGTAGATTTTGCTAACGCGGAAAGCGAACCGGATACATCGGATGTGTTATACATTAAACCAAAAACTTCTGATTTATTATATGTCACTGGTTTATCTGCACCACCAACAAATGTCTATAAAGGGGTGATGGATAATAATATGACCAGCTATGATGCGCTTGATTATGCTGTAGATGGAGGTAAATATCAACCTGCTTTTTGGTCTCCAACGTTTGATCTATTATTAGAACATTATGAGGATATCGTATTTACCTCAGATGAATCCAATTTCACAAATGTAGTTACAGGTCGTAAAGATGTTTTATTGGAGTTTGCAGCTCCTTCATTACAAGTATTTAGTAACAATGGTGGAAAATCATTAATTGTAACCTCATTTACAAAGGGACAGGATATTTCTGGTATCTCAAGTACCTTACCAATTGATAGTTTATCCTCTTCAAATGGTCAGGCGAGATTAGTCCCTGATAGTACTATTTCATCTCCATTTGGAGCGAATTACCCTGCCTTGAGTCCAACATTCATATTATCTGGAGTATCGCCTTTTTATATGTCTATTGGAGCCGAAGAAGTGTACGTGGGCCATTTGGTAAAACAAGGCGGATGGGTAGGCCCAAGTACCGTTGGCGCTAGAAGAAAAGACGGAAACAACAATATTTATCAATATTTCTTTTCTGTGCAGCTGTACAAAATGGATCAGCAAATTAGTGATTTAGAAATATTATTTGATCAGATATTAAACAATGACTTTAACTGGTAAAATATTTACGATCTGCATGATGGCTTTGACCTGGATAGTTTCAGGTCAGGTTCAGGCACAAGGTTCTTTATCCGGTGTAATTAAAGATGCTGGAACGAAAGAAACCTTGATTGGTGCAACTGTAATGATTGTAGGAACCTATAAAGGGACCGCAACTGATATTGACGGGAAATATACCATCTCAGATATCAAACCTGGAGATTATTCGATTAAAGTCAGTTTTATCGGTTATGCGGATAAGATATTTAATGGGATCCATATCGCTAATGGAGAGACGACAACATTGAATGCGGAATTGAGTCCAAGATCTCAGACTTTAAAAGCGGTAGAGATTGTGGGAGAGAAAAACCTAATTGATTTGGAAGCGGCATCTTCTGAGGTGAAGATTAGTCAGGAAGCATTATCAGAAATGAATGCGCGTGATGTTACGGAGGTTGCTTCTATGCAAGCAGGGGTAAATAAAACTACAGATGGAATTTCAATTCGTGGAGGTAGAGTATATGAAACACAATATGTAGTAGATGGGATTTCTGTGGAGGATCCATTAGCTGGTACTGGGGCAGGTGTAAGTGTTGCTTCATCTTCTATTCAGGATATTCAAATTACCACAGGTGGTTCTGGAGCAGATCAAGCGGGTGGTATGGCTGGTGTGATTTCAACCAAGATTCGTGAAGGAGGAGAGAAATTTGAAATTGGAGGATCATGGACTCGTGATAATTTAGGTTTTGATAGAGACGCTGCATATGCATGGAATACCGATATTTTTAATTTGAATTTTGGAGGTGCTGTACCTTTCACCAAAAAGAAATTACGCTATTTCTTTTCTATTGATGCGAATCTAACGGATGATTATTTTGGGCCAACAGCAACGCAATTACACAGTTCGCTATTGCCTTCTAATGACTCGATTTGGGCTCCACGTTATAATAATTCCTATTCTAATACCATTAAACTGGTATATGAAGTGAAACCTGGGACCAAGTTTTTCATTACCAATCAGCACAGTTTAAAAATCAATCAAAACTCAAGAACATTACAGATTGTAGGTTTTGATCAGGTGTTGGCACCAGGATTCCAATATCGAAGAAGTTTAAATCTGGACAATGCGACCACTTATTCGCAGCAGTCCAATTTGACTGTATTAAATTTTAACCACTTTTTTAATAATAATTGGAGTGTAAATGCATCATTAGGTAGATTGTTTACCAATTTAAGAGCCGATGCGAATGGACGTCCGTTCAGAACGGAAACGGTAGATCAGATTTTGGATGAAGACGATATCGTAACGAATCCTGTAGGGATTTTTAACCCTGGTGACCCTGTGGTTTTCACACAACCAGGTCCATGGTTGATTAATAATGGAGGGATTTCGGGTACATGGCATGATCACTATGTTCAAGATTATACAATCAAAGCTAAGGTGGGATATTATCCGGATAATAAAACGCATCGTTATAGCTTTGGTTTCGAACACCATTTCCTGGAATACCAGTGGACAGATGTCGACAAACCCTGGGTAGGTGCACCTATAGTCATTAATGATACCTTGACTACTCCATCTACCAGTGTTGGGGTAACAAGCGATATTTGGAAAGTAAAGCCGAGTAATGGGGCATTATTTGCGCAAGACGTCATAACATATAAAGGAATTGTGGCAACTATTGGTTTGCGATTGAATTACTGGTCTCAAGGAACCTACATTGATGACGTAGTAAATGATCCGAACTCACCTGTGGTAGATCAAATCCGTGAGGACTATATGAATGAAACCTTCGGAATGTTCGGAAAACGTTTTAAAGCCAGATTGTTACCTAAGATTAATGTGTCTTTCCCAGTAACAGATAATAATGTACTGTATTTTAATTATGGTCACTTTATGAGATTACCACATCCACGTTTCGTGTATCAGGGATTGGATTTACGCTACCAGCAAAACTCATTCTTGAGCAGTTTGGGTAATCCCAACCTGAATCCTGAGGTGAGTGTGAATTATGAGTTGGGAATGAAGTCTCAGATTACTAAAGATTTAGCAATGTCTATTGCAGCATTCAATAACAACCGATTTGATTATATCGTTTCCAGACGTGTAATTGTTAAAGATCAAACAGGAAGACCTGTATCAAAATCCATGTATATTAATCAGGATTATGCCAGAATCTATGGAATTGAGTTTAGCATATTCTGGAGACCTGCCAAACACTTCCGTACCTCATTTAATGTCGCGTATCAGGTAGCCCGTGGTAAATCGAATTCTGCGAGAGAATCTGGATTACAGATTGAGCAAAACGGACAAGTGGCGTTAACCAAAGAGCAATATCTAGCCTGGGATAGACCTTGGGATATCAAATGGAATTTGGTGTTTAAGCCGGATACCAGTATGAAAGTACTTCATGGGTTTACAGCGTTTACTACAATGAGATATTCATCGGGATATAGATATACACCGCAGGTGCAGGTTGGAACGAATGCTTTAGGCCGTCCACTGTATGAGCCGGATTTAGATCAGTACTTGGCAAAAAGTGGAAAAGCCTGGTTTAATGCAGACTTAAAACTATCATATCAAATTCCAATGGGTAAGGATAAGAGGTCTGGTTTGATTTTTAGTTTTGAAATCAGAAACCTATTCAACAACAAGAATGCACAAACGGTAAATCCAATTACCGGTCGAGGATACGAACCTGGTGATGATGTGACCAGTAAATATAGAGATGAGCGTTATTTAGGACCAGAAGAAAACGGAGAGCTTCCGGATGATCCTGCAAGATACTTGGCGCCACGTCAATTTTTATACGGAATTAGTTTTAAATTTTAATGAAGAGGTTAGTTTACATAAGCGTCCTGACTGTATTGAGTATATCTGTACAGGCACAAATTTTACCAAATTTGGGAGGGCAACGTGCCGGGTTAGCTACATTTAGTTTCTTGAAAAATGATATGAATCCACGTTCTGCGGGGATTGGAGGAGCAAGTGTAGCGGTAGATACCAAAGGATATTCTACCTTTTCAAATCCTGCGTATGCGGCAGATTTAAAAGGATTGAATGCAACATATTCCAGTTATTTGGTAGGTGCTGGAATCCATCAGGGTTATTTTTCTGCAGTAATGCCCAATCAAAATACTGCGGCATATGGTGTCTCAGTAAATTTCCTGACTTCAGGTGAGATGGATGTGAGAACAGAGTTCCAACCAAATGGTACTGGACAAAAAGTTTATGCAAGTACTGTTGGAATAGGGTTCACATATTCAAAAAGACTCTCTGATATGTTCGCTTTTGGTTCGACTATCCGATATATCAATGAAAGTTTAGCAGAGTACAAAAACCATACGTTCACCATTGACTTGGGCTTCGCATATCAAACGGACTGGAAAGATTTATCATTTGCAGTCATGTTGCAGAACTTTGGAGGAAATTCAACTTTAAAAGGAGATTATTTGGAAGTTGATTTTAATAGAAATGGTGTGTTATTGGATAATTACGTGTCTTCTTCGGTATTTAGATTGGGCGCATCTATGGTGCCATACAAAAGAAAGAATCAATCTTTGGCATTAGATTTTGAATTGCAACACCCTTCTGACAATGCAGAGAATTTTAGAATTGGCGCTGAGTTTGAATATTTAAATCTTTTATTCTTCAGAGCAGGATATAAGCTAAATGTGGCAGGACATAATTGGCCTGTATTTGGAGTAGGTGTTCGTACCCATATTGGAGCTCATGATTTATTTATAGATTATGCGGCTGTGCCTACAAATCACTTAGGATATCAGCAGTCTCTTGGACTTTCATTTACAATTAATAATGATACACGCGAATAATATGAAAAATGCATTTTTAATAGCAGCGATTTTATCATTAATGGTAGTGAGTACCGGTTGTGATGATTTCTTTGGGAATAAAACAGATGTGAGTTTTATTGATGTTCCGGATTTTCAAAATAAACCCATTGCATATGTGCCGATTCAACCAGTATTGGATCAATTTGTGAAACCAACGGATGTACTGGCTGGATTTGATGAACTGATTTATGTAGCTGATCAGGGGCGTGAGGAGATCATAGGCTTAGATCAAAGTGGTAGAGAGTTATATAGTTTTGGTATTCCTGGGGTTAAAACAGTGGTGCAGGATCGAAGATTAAACCTTTTGGCAATCGGTACTAAAGATACTGTTATTAATGGAGCTTCTTATACGTTCTCTTGTATTTACAGGATTGACCTTCAGGGTGTTTTGGGTTATGGTTTAAATCAGGCAAAGGTGGTTCAGGAAATAGTCCACCCATTTTACCATAAAAACACATTTTCATCATCAGATCTGGCAGTGGAGTTTCAGGATATCGCAATTATTGGATTGAATGAGTATTATGTATCCAGAACAGGATTTAGTAACAATGTTAATCAATTTGGCGGCCCGGATAATGCTGTATTATTGTTTTCTGCGGATGATAAATATATCACTCCAATCAGTGTAACAACAAGAGGAGGGGTGTTTAAAGACTTTTTTAAACGACCATTTGGAATGGCTTCATTTGCACAGCCTCCGCAGATTAGTGCCAGTTTTGCAAGACATTTCATTTTTACCTCAATGGATCAATCTGCCGATAATTTATATCGTGTGAGAGGAATTACTTATAACGAAACTGATTTCGGAGTAGAGTATAATCCAAATGATATTATACCTTTGGATACCACATTAGCAGATGGAGCAATCGATGAACCAGGCAAATTCTCACATCCAGTGGATGTAACTATGTCTGGAGATGGAACAGGTTTTATCTTTGTGGTGGATCAAGAGAAAGATTCGTTATATCAATTTACTTCAAACGGATTGGAAGGTATCAAGCCTCCACCGGGAGCTGGAGTAAAGAAGTATGTGAAGGTTTCATTTGGAGGGACTGGAATTGAACTAACACAATTCAATGAACCAAGAGCGGTCGCATATCTCAATAAAATTGTATACGTAGCTGATTCAGGGAATGGCCGTGTATTGAGGTTCAAATTGACCTCCGATTTTGATTAGTGAGCAAAATATCCACAGCTTAAATGCATTAAGTGAAAGAAAGCCTCATCTTTCGATGAGGCTTTTGTTTTGGGCATAATATTTTTGGTTTGTATCCAGAGTGAATACTTGTATACCCACTTAATAAACAATAGTTTTGCGCGATGTTTGACAAAATGCTGACTATAGCTGTAGACTTTGACGGGACCATCGTTGAAGATGCCTATCCGAAAGTAGGAAAACCAAAGCCTTTTGCATTTGAAACTTTAAAAATGCTGGAATCTAAAGGTCATAGATTAATTTTATGGACTGTACGTTCCGGAAGAACTTTGAGAGAAGCTGTGGAGTTTTGTGAAAAGAATGGAATAGAATTTTATGCAGTAAATAACGAATTTGCTGGTGAACAATATTCAGGTAAATCATCTCGAAAAATAAATGCAGATATTTTTATCGATGATAGAAATGTTGGAGGTTTTTTAGGTTGGGGAGCCATTTATCATCTGATAGAAGGCGATAATGCTGAGCCAGTTAAAAAAACAAAGAAAAAATCGTTTTTTTCGTTTTTAAAAAAGTAGCTGACCGCAGGTCAAATTGAGAATATTTAAGGATTAGAATGATACATTATAAATCTGCTGAGGAAATTGAGTTGATGCGTGAAAGCGCTCAGGTTGTTTCGCGAACTTTAGGAATAATTGCTGAGAAAATTGGCCCGGGGGTCACTCCATTAGAATTGGATAAATTGGCTTTTGAGTATATAAAAGATCAAGGTGCTGAGCCAGGATTTTTAGGGTTATATGATTTTCCTAATACGTTGTGTACTTCATTAAATGAGCATGTTGTACATGGTATTCCGAATAAAATGGAGTTAAGAGAAGGTGATGTGTTATCTGTGGATTGCGGAGCTATTAAAAATGGATTCTATGGTGATCATGCCTATTCTTTTGCTATAGGTGAAGTCTCAGACGATGTGAAGCAGTTGCTTAAAGTGACTAAGGAATCATTGTATTTAGGGATTGAGCAAATGCAAGCTGGTAAACGTCTAGGAGATATCGGTTATGCGATTCAACATCATGCAGAGAGCCATGGTTATGGTGTGGTAAGAGATCTGGTAGGACATGGTTTAGGTCGTGTAATGCATGAAGACCCTCAGGTGCCAAATTATGGACGTCAGGGTAGAGGAAAGAAATTAAAAGAAGGATTAGTACTTGCTATCGAGCCAATGATCAATATGGGGGATTATCGTGTGAAGCAATTAAGCGATGGATGGTCCATTGTGTCTCGAGATGGAAAACCTTCGGCACATTTTGAACATGATGTAGCCATAGTAAATGGTAAACCAGATATCTTATCTACTTTTGATTTTGTAGATACTGCATTAGCGAAAAACGAAAACGCGTCATGATCATAAGGGTTACTAAGGAGTTTGATTTTGAAATGGCACATGCTTTAGATTGCCATGATGGGAAGTGTCATAATATCCATGGACATACGTATGAATTGTCGGTGACCTTTATTGGTGAGCCCATAGATGCTCCTGGGACGCCAAAAGATGGAATGGTGATTGACTTTTCGGATTTAAAGAAAATCGTAAAAGAAAATGTAGTGGACATTTTTGATCATGCATTAGTATTGAGAGATAACTCACGTTTTTTAGGGAGTATTGATCATAAAATAAATCCACGTTTGATGTTGGTGCCTTACCAACCTACAGCCGAAAAACTACTAGAGCACATGGTAGAAATCATTAAAGAAAATCTACCAGATCATATTAATCTATATTCAGTTTTATTGCGCGAAACCAATACCAGTTATGCGGAATGGTTTGCTAGCGATAATGCATAAATCGTGATGGAAATTTCTCCAGGGAAAAAAATCTATTTTGCATCTGATCAACATTTCGGAGTGCCAGACTTGGAGTCAAGTTTAGTTCGAGAAAGACATTTTGTGAAGTGGCTGGATATGGCCAAACAAGATGCGGAGGCGATTTACTTACTGGGAGATTTGTTTGATTTTTGGTTCGAATATAAAACTGCAGTTCCTAGAGGATTTACCCGAGTATTGGGCAAAATTGCTGAAATCACCGATAGTGGAATCCCAGTTTATTTTTTTAGAGGTAATCACGACATGTGGACCTTTGATTATCTGGAAAAAGAATTAGGAGTTATTCTTTACAATGACCCCATTGAGGTGAAAATCAACGGCAAGAAATTTATGATTGGTCACGGGGACGGATTAGGTCCAGGTGATTTTTGGTATAAACGCATCAAGAAGTTTTTCGCAAACCCGCTGATGCAATGGTGTTTTGCCCGTTTACATCCCAATTTTGGAATTGGACTGGCACATTATTTCTCGCGTAGAAGTCGTGCAGCGAATGCAACTGCGGATAAAGAATATCATGGAGATGATCAGGAATGGTTGGTGCTTTATGTTAAAGATGAATTGAAAAAGAAGCATTACGACTATTTTGTTTTCGGTCATCGTCATTATGCTATGGACTTGGAGTTAAAAGAAAACTCACGTTATATCAACCTTGGTGATTGGGTAGTAGATTTTACCTATGCTGTTTTTGATGGGAATCAAATGGAGCTGAAAGAGTTTGGGAAGCCATAGGTGATAAAGTGACCTTGTTAATAGATTTTGATTTAGTTTACTTGGTTGAAAATGTTATATTTGGGAACGATTACTTTTAATATGTAACCGTTGACATATTAATGAATTTAATCTGATATTTAATACCTAAGAATAATGCGATTACAAATTACACTAATACTGCTATTATTACCCTTGATGAGTATGTTAAATTTATCTCAATTAACTGCGCAAAGTGTAGCTTATGAATGGGCTATTGGTGTTGGAGGGAGTACTTGGGATGAAGGGAATTCTATATCTATTGATAGCTTCGGAAATGTTTATACAACTGGCTCATTTAGAGGAACTGTAGATTTTGACCCTGGGATAGGTGTGGCAAATATGACTTCAAAGGGTAATGATGATTATTTTATCCAAAAACTGGATAGTAATGGTAGTTTGATATGGGTTAGAACCATCGGGGGAACTTCAGTAGATATTGGAACTTCTATAGTTGTGAATGACTTAGGGGAAGTTTATATAACTGGTGAATTTCGAGATACGGTTGATTTTGATCCTGGTAGTGGTGTATTTAATTTGATTTCAAACGGAGGTAAAGATATTTTTATTCAAAAGTTGGACCCGAACGGAAATTTTCTTTGGGCAAAGCAAATTGGAGGGATAGGTTTTGATAAAGGGTATTCTATTTGTTTAGATACATTGGGTAATATATATAGTACTGGTTATTTTGGTTTTACAGTTGATTTTGACCCTGGCATTGGGGTATCCAATTTGGTGTCTGTTGGGACTCAAGATATTTACATTCAAAAGTTGGATATAAATGGCGATTTTTTATGGGCCAAAAGAATGGGAGGGAATGATGGCGAAATAGGATATTCTATTGCTGCAGACGATTCAGGAAATGTCTATAGTACTGGAACTTTTAAAGGAACTGTAGATTTTGATCCAGGAATAGGAGTTGTGAATATAACATCCAATGGATTAAATGATATTTATATACAAAAGTTGGATATAAATGGCGATTTTTTATGGGTGAGACAAATCGGAGGAGTAGGACATGAATTAGTGAGTGCTTTAACAATAGATAATACAGTTGGTATTTATACCACAGGTTATTTTGAAGGGGTCGTAGATTTTGATCCAAACTTAGGAGTCGATAATCGTACTTCCAATGGGTTTAGGGACATTTTTATTCAAAGATTGGATTTAAATGGAACTTTTAAGTGGGCAGTGAGTATGGGAGGAACTAATCAAAATGATTTGGGGGCTTCGATTACGACCGATTTATTTGGTAATATATATACCACTGGTAATTTTGGGGGAAGTGTTGACTTTGATCCTGGGATGGATTCAACAGTACTAATTTCACTCTATAATGATATTTTTATTCAGAAATTGGATTCTAACGGAAACTTTGTTTGGGCTAAACAAATGAATGGCGCTGGGTATGAAGGTGGAAAGTCAATTGTTGTTGATTCGTTGGGGAAAATCTATACAACCGGCTATTTTGCAGGAACTGTTGATTTTGCTCCTGGAGCAGATACCGCAGATATTACGTCAAATGGTCATTATGATGTATTCGTCCAAAAATTGAGTCCATGTATGCCTACCTATGCTACTGATGTACAAACAGCATGTGATTTTTATACATGGATTGATGGAAATGTGTACACCTCATCGAATAATACTGCCGAGTTCTTGCTGGTGAATTCGATAGGATGTGATTCTATTGTGAGCCTGGATTTAACTATTATAAATTCGAATTCAAGTACGGATACATTATTTGCCTGTGATAGTGTCGTGTGGATAGATGGAAATACATATACCTATTCGAATAATACGGCAACATATACATTAACCAATTCAGTAGGATGTGATTCAGTAGTGACATTAGATTTAACCATATTGAACTCTTTGACCTCTGATGTAATTGTAGCATGTAATAGTTACACGTGGATCGATGGTAATACATATACAACATCAAATAATACAGCTACATACACTCTCACTAATGTAAATGGATGTGATTCGGTGATAATACTTGATTTGACAATATATCAATCAAATACGGGTACAGATATAATATCTGCATGTGATAGCTATACATGGATAGATGGAGTGACGTATACCTCATCAAATAGTACAGCAACGTATATCATGACAAATGTGAACGGCTGTGATTCTGTGGTAACCTTGGATTTGACAATATATCAATCAAATACGGGTACAGATATAATATCTGCATGTGATAATTATACATGGCTAGATGGAGTGACATATACTTCATCAAATAATACAGCAACATATATCATGACAAACACGAATGGCTGTGATTCTGTGGTGACCTTGGATTTGACAATAAACCACCCGAATACGGGAATAGATGTAATAACGGCATGTAATAGTTATACTTGGATCGATGGGAATACCTATACAATGTCGAATAACTCAGCTACGCATACGCTTCTCAATTCAAAAGGATGTGACAGTGTTATTACGTTAGATCTAACGATAATGAAGGTCTCGGATTTGACGGTTTCTGTGAATCAAATTACAATTACAGCAAATAATACTAATGCGACTTATCAATGGTTGGATTGTGATAATAACAATAATCCCATTGTGAATGAAACTTCGGTAAGTTTTACAGCAACTGTAAATGGGAATTACGCTGTAGAATTGACTGAAAATGGATGTGTAGATACTTCAGTATGTGTTTCGATTACAAAAGTGGGAATAAGTGAATTAGAGCCTGATGTTAAGTTGGTGGTGTATCCGAATCCATCTTCAGATATATTTAATGTGGTGTTTGAAAAACAAGTTTCAAATACAGAACTAACGGTTACTGATGTTCAGGGGAAGTTGATTTATTCTAAAAAAATACAGAATACCTCCCAGGTTAAGATTGAACTTAATGAAGCTCCGGGTGTTTATATATTGAATATAATAACTCCAAAAGGTCAGAAAACCATTCGGTTGTTATTGGAGTAGGGTTTTATAAAAAACGCCAATTGATAGATTTATAAAGGGAGCATTAGCTACCTTTTAGTGTGTGAATCTCTAGCTTAGTTTTTTGGATTTAATTTACGATTGAAAATGTAGGAACCGCTAAGGAGTGCCAGGCAAATTAAGGCACCTGCGTATTGATTGTCTCCAATATTAATGTGTGCAGAAATGGCTAACAACAAGTTGAAGGTAAAACCGGCATAGGCCCATTCTTTAAGTATTTCGGACTTGTTAGACCAAATGGCGATGATTCCAAGTAGTTTCGCAATTCCATGAGATATATCAGGTATGTGGGGAATTGTAAATTTTCAAACATTTCGGAGGCCAGATCATGCATAAAGAAGTATTGTGCAACTCCTCCCAGGATAAATAACGAAAATATACCGGTAGTGATTCTGTAAATAATTAGGTTCTTGTTATTTGTTCTTCATGTTTGTATTTTACATGTAAAATATTATTGTAAATTTTTTTAACCCTTCATTCGATCTAAAATTTTAGAAAATTGACGCGCTTCTTCGTCTGTGATACGTGCTAAATAGTCATTTTGTACGCCAGCTTGATCCAGATCAATCTCCTCTAACAAATCCCAACCTTTTGGAGTAATGGATAGATAAACGCCCCGTCTATCTTGATCACTTCTTTGTCTTTCAATATGCCCTTTGCCATTTAGTTTATCGGCTAAACGCGTTGTATTTGGTGCTTTGTCAATCATTAAATCTTTAACGATGTTCATAGATGTCCAATCGGCTGCTCCTCTTAAGATTCTGAGTATATTGTATTGTTGAGAAGAGAGGTGGTACGGTTTTAGGAATACGTTAAATGCATTCTGAAAAGAATTTACAGTGAAAATCAGATTCGTGATAAATCGATGCTTATCCTGTTTAAATTTAGTTTTTAGTTCTTCGCCTATTGTTGCCATTCCTATTAAAAGATATGCAAATTTCACATTACATATTAATTTAGTCGTTTTATTATAAAACCTGAATTGATTTTATGGAATCCGTATTTAAGACCTGGAAAACCAGTAGGGATTTGTACCTTAAATTTTTCGATCAATATACCGTAGCACAATTGAACACTATACCAAAAGGATTTAGTAATAATTTGATATGGAATATTGGGCATGTTATTGTTGCGCAACAAGCTTTGATTTATAAGAACTCCGGATTGGATGGTTATATTTCTAAGGACATGTTTGATTTATATAAACCAGGAACATTTCCTACTGGAAGAACATCGAAGGAAGAAATTATGCAGCTCCAAGTTTTGTTAATGGAAATGATTGAGAAGACAGAAGAAGATTTTAATAAAGATGTTTTCAAAACCTTTCATTCGAGAATGACAGGAACAGGATTCCATTTAGGATCTTTGAGAGATGCTTTTGAATTTAATAATTACCATGAAGGACTGCATTTAGGTTTAATGATGAATATTCGAAAGTTTGTTTGATGATACATTTAATAGTAGGAAATACAGGTGCGGGAAAAACAACTTATGCTCAGCAGCTTAAAGAAGAGATTGGAGGTGTTGTGTTTTCAATAGATCAATGGAATAAGACCTTATTCTTCCCAGATAAAAAGGAGCCGGATGGTTTAGATTGGTTTTTGGAGAGAATAGATCGTGTGGAAAATATGATTGGTAGTTTGGTATTGCAGTTGGAAAGTTCAGATACCGATTCCATTCTGGATTTGGGGTTATCCAAATACGCGCACCGTCAAAAGTTTAGAGATTTTGCAATGGAGCATGGTTTTACGATCAAAATACACTTTTTGGATGTTTCCAAAGAAGAACGGTTAAAGCGTGTGATGAATAGGAATAAAGAAAAAGGTGAAACTTTTGAATTTGAAGTGACTCGGGAAAACTTTGACTTTATGGAAACCTGGTTTGAGAGACCGTTAGATGACGAAATAGACGGTGGTTTAATTGTTAGGGAATAATCTTTAATATTTTAACACGATAAGTTTATATGTGTTAAGACTTTAAATAGGATGTTTGCTACAGTTGTGAGTGCAAATATGTTTGCGGAAATCTAAATTTCTGCACGATGAAATATCTAATAATTGGAGCTGTAATAAGTGGCTCAGTGTCTTTAATGCAGTGTAGTCCTGCAAGTTCAACAAATGATGAGACCGAAATAACTTATGCCGATTCAGGATATTTTGGATTAAACCTTCTGGATGAGGATGTTTTGAATTACTCGGGGAACGAATTTAGTTTGTATGCAAAGATACCTGAGAATGGTGATCTGGTGATTAAGTTGATTCGATTGCAAAATAGCGCATGGTTTGTTGGGTTTTCTTCTATTTCAAATTGGAATGTTTCAGATTATAATTGGAGTGAAAAATCCCAAACGTTTACGGCAATATCTGGGAATATAGAATGCGATTTAAAATTGGAAATGGAAGCAGGGAAATACAGGATTGAATATTACGAGAATGGGTCTAGCGAAATAACGTTTAGTAAAGAGATTGAGATTTAGCTTACTCTAGAAAACAATTCCAGGGCATTTTGGGTAGTGATCTCTGCAACTTCTTCAATTTTCATTCCTTTTAAAGAAGCGATTTTGTCAGCGATGATAGGAATGTATTGACTTTCGTTTCTTTTCCCTCTATAAGGTGTCGGGGCCAGAAAAGGGGCATCCGTTTCTAATATAAGGTGGTCCATGTCAACATGTGGAATAACTTTATCCAGTCCTCCATTTTTAAATGTAACCACTCCGCCAATACCTAGTTTAAACCCACCATAGTTGATGATTCGTTCGGCTTGTTGTAGATTTCCTGTAAAGCAATGCAAAACACCAGTGAGTTGATCATCGTTATGTTGGTCTAAAACTTCAAAAATTTCATCAAAAGAATCGCGAGCGTGAACAGCAATGGGAAGTTTTAATGACTTGGCAAGCTCAATCTGAAAAGCAAAGGCTTCTTGTTGCTCTTTAAGAAAAGTTTTGTCCCAGTATAGATCAATGCCGATCTCACCGATAGCTATATACTTACCAGATGTAGCTTCATTCTTGACAATATCTAATTCTTCTCTGAAGTTCTCCTTAACATCTGAAGGGTGTAACCCGATCATAGGGAAACAATTATGAGGGAATTTTTGACTCAATTGATTCATGGCTCTAATAGTAGAGCTGTCAATATTGGGAAGCAACATTTTTGAAACACCACTATCGATGGCGTTTTTTATGACTTCTTCAATATCAGATTCGAATCTATCTAAATATAGATGAGCATGTGTATCTATAAATTCCACGATTAACCTTTAAAAAGTGAATTTGTTTGTTCTACAAATTTGAGAATATCGTCAGATCCAAATTTTGTAACGGAAGAAGTATGAAATATTTTAGGTAAAGATTCCCATGAACTTAGCATTTTGGATTGATACTTCTTCATGTTTTTGTTGAGTTGGGAGCTATTCAGTTTGTCAATTTTAGTGAAAACCATGACAAATGGAATTTGCTGCTCGCCCATCCATTGCATAAACTCCATATCGATTTTTTGTGGTTCTAATCTAGAGTCTAAAAGGACAAAAGTGCACATCAGATTTTCTCGATTTTTTAAATATGCTCGTAGAAAAACTTGAAACTCGGCTCTTTTGGTTTTTGAAACAGAAGCGTACCCGTAACCCGGTAAATCAACCAAATACCAATCATCATTGATCATAAAATGGTTGATCAATTGAGTTTTACCCGGTTTTCCAGAGGTTTTTGCCAAACTTTTACGATTGGTCAGGGCATTAATCAGAGAAGATTTTCCCACGTTAGAACGACCGATGAAAGCGTATTCCGGCAAATCCGGAGTTGGACATTTTTTATAGTCCGAGTTGCTCATTATGAATTTGGCGTTTTTAACTTTCATGTTTACGCTAATTAAAATGTTGAGATAAAGGCTTTGATAAAATTACAATGTCTTAGAAAGCCATTTCCTATAAATGCTATTGAACTCTTCTGGTTTTTCCATCATTGGAGCATGCCCACATTTGTCCATCCAAAACAATTCTGAATTTGGCATAAGCTTATTAAATTCCTCGCCTACTTCAGGAGGAGTAATGGTGTCTTGCTTTCCCCATATAAGACAAGTTGGCATAGTCATGTTGGGTAACTCCTCAGCCATGTTGTGTCTAATAGCAGATTTAGCCAGCGAAAGAATCTTTAAGGTTTTCTTTCGATCATTAACGATCGCAAAACATTCATTAACCAATTCATCGGTTGCCGTTTTTGGATCGTAAAATGTATACTCTACTCGTTCTCTAACATAATCGATATTCCCTTTTCTAGGATACGATTGTCCCATCGAGTTTTCGTATAAACCCGAACTTCCGGTGAGGGTAAGGGATTCAACTTTTTCCGGGTATTTCGCAGCATATACGAGAGCAACGTGCCCACCTAATGAGTTGCCCAATAAATTAACACGCTCAAAAGATTTGAACTCTATAAATTCACTGACATATTTCATTAAGCTTTTGACATTGGTGCTTAAAACCGGTAAAGTATATAGAGGCATGATCGGGATAACAACCTTATAGTCGTTTTTGAAATGATCCAGCACATCTTTAAAGTTACTTAGTGCTCCAAATAGACCGTGAAGAACAATGATAACCGGGCCATCTCCAACTTCAACGTATTCAAAATCCCCATCTTTTTTAATAATTTCTTCCATCCTAGGCATACGATTTTAGAAACTCAAAATTAACCAATTCTTAATATAAACCGCCATTAATTCAGAGCGCTATTCACAAATGTATGTTAGGAATAATGCGCATTTACAAAAAAAATGAATCTCTGCAAATCTGTTCTTTGTGACACCGCATAACCCATTAAAAGACAGTACATCTATGGCGTTGAAAAGTGCTAGAAATCAGAAAGTTTTCAACAAAGTGGTAAAAAGTGGTAAAAAGTGGTAAAAATTTGGATATTTTTACGCTTTGAAATTGAAGTGTGCTGATGTCAAGCTTATTAGGTGAATATCAATGTAAAGTGGATGCCAAAGGGAGGTTTATGCTTCCTGCTGGGTTGAAACGACAGCTCGATCCTGCCGCCAAAGATCAATTTGTGATCAATCGGGGGTTCGAAGGGTGTTTGGTATTGTATCCAATGAATGAGTGGGAGTTGGAAACCAAAAAGTTTGAGAAACTAAATCTGTTTGTGACGAAGAACAGAAAGTTTTATAGACAGTTTCATAATGGGGCCACGCAGTTGGGTTTGGATGGAACGGGAAGGTTGTTGTTGCCAAAGCCATTAATGGCTGGTGTAGGAATAGCGAAGGAGATTGTGCTCTTTGCGTACGCGAATAGAATAGAGGTGTGGGATAAGGCGAAGTATGAGCAAGTAATGAATGAAGATATAGAAGATTTTGCTCAGTTGGCAGAAGATGTCATGGGAGAAATGGATAATACAGAAGAATGATGTATCACAAACCTGTTCTGTTAAACGAATCGATTGAAGGGTTGGCAATCAATCCATCGGGAGATTATGTGGATGTCACCTTTGGTGGAGGTGGGCATTCCAGAGAGATCTTGAGCTTTCTGGAGGATGGGAGATTATTTGGTTTTGATCAGGATGCAGATGCGCAGGCTAATACATTGGATGATGAGCGTTTTACGCTAATACCTCAAAACTTTAGGTACTTGTCCAATTTTTTGAAAATGCATAAAGCAGCTCAGGTAGATGGGGTGTTGGCTGATTTGGGCGTGTCTTCTCATCAGTTTGATGAGGTGGAACGAGGTTTTTCTTTTCGTGGAGATGCCGACTTGGATATGCGTATGAATCAAAATGCAGATCTGGATGCAAAAAAGGTTTTGAATACCTATGAGGAGTCTGATTTGGTTCGGATGTTCAGAGCGTACGGTGAGTTGAAAAATGCCAGAAGGTTGGCGGCTGAGATTGTAGGGGAGCGAGTAGTGCAACCTATTAATCGGGTGAGCGATTTGTTGCGTGTGGCAGATGCTGCTAAGGTGGGAAAGATAGGGAAAAATTACATGGCGCAGGTGTTTCAGGCACTTCGAATAGAGGTGAATGATGAGATGGGTGCTTTAAAGGAAATGTTGAAGGCGACTGAAAAAGTGTTGAAGCCAAATGGGAGGTTGTCTGTGATTACATATCACTCATTGGAGGATCGATTAGTGAAGAACTATATGCGTACCGGAAATTTCGAAGGGGAGCCGGAGAAGGATTTTTATGGGAATCTGGTGAGGCCATTTGAACCGGTAAATAGAAAGGTGATTGTGCCTTCCTTAAATGAAATTGAAGAGAATCAACGTGCAAGGAGTGCGAAGCTTAGAGTAGCGGTTAGAATATAATGGAACAGGATGTAGAAAATATCAAAGTGGAAGCGCCAAAAGTTGCAGGAGTAGGTCGTGCATTTGTTGGGGTGATGAGCGGAGAAATCTTTGGGAGCGAAATGCTGATTAAGCATTTGCCTTATGTGGGTTTCCTGGTGTTTTTGGGTTTGGTATATATAGGTATAGGGTATTCTGCCGAGGATTCGGTTAGACAGATTAACCGAAATAAATCCGAGTTAAAAGAAATGCGCTCGGAATACATTACGATCAAGTCTGATTTGATGTATGCGACCAAGCAATCAGAGTTGATAAAAATTTTACACGCAAAGGGGTTGACTCTTGAAGAGTCTTTTCAGCCACCTAAAAAAATTGAGATAACCGAATCGGAATTAGAAAAATATAGAGAGGAAGCATTAGTTGGAAAATAAAACAATCATATTAAGAAGGAGTTTCTTCATGTTTGTCGTAGTGGCGCTTGGTATGGTAGCTGTGCTTGCGCGTGTGCTTCAGATTCAGGTGATTGAGGGAGAGGAGTGGCGTCAGAAGTCAGAGAATTTGACTATTGATTATAGGACTATTGATGCGGTACGAGGGAATATCTATGCAGTAGATGGAAGCTTGTTGGCTACTTCTGTGCCTAAGTATGAGGTGCGTTTTGATCCTAATGCGGATGCGATTACTGATGCGGTCTTTGAAGAAAACATAGATAGCCTTTCGTGGATGTTGTCCGATTTGTTTAAAGATCGTTCGGCAGCTTCCTATAAAGCGGAATTGATAAATGCGCGCCAAAAAGGGAAGCGATATTATCTAATAAGAAGGAATGTGAAGTTCACCGATTTGAAAGCTATGCGTGAGTTTCCCATTTTTAATAAAGGGCGCTATAAGGGTGGTTTTATATATGTACAGCAGAACAAACGTCAGAAGCCATTTAGAATTTTAGCGGAGCGTACAATTGGGTATGATCGAGAGAATGGTGCGAGAGTGGGGCTGGAAGCTGCATATCGAAAAGAGTTGAGAGGTGTAAGTGGGAAGCGTTTGGAGAAGAAGATTGCGGGTGGAACATGGATGCCGATTAGTGATTCGGATGATATTGAGCCGCAAGATGGATATGATTTGGTGACTACCATTGATATCAATATACAAGATGTGGCTGAGGCAGCATTGTTGAGACAATTGGAGGCGCATCAGGCGGCATATGGTTGTGTTGTGTTAATGGAGGTGAGAACCGGAGAGATTCGTGCAATTGCCAATCTTTCAAAGGGTTCAGATGGAACATACAGAGAACGATACAATTATGCAATCGGGGCGGCAACAGAGCCGGGTTCGACTATTAAGCTAGCATCCTGGATGGCTTTACTTGAGGATGGTCATGTGGATTTGGATGATAAGATTCAAACAGGAAACGGAAAGCATGTGTTTTATAAAACCACAATGTATGACTCGCATGAAGGTGGGTACGGTGAGATAACTGTAAGAGAGGCGTTTGCGAAATCGTCAAATATAGCCATCGCAAAGACAGTGGAGAAATACTATAAAGAAGATCCGCAAAAGTTTATCAATCACTTATATCAAATGCGCTTAAATAAAAAGTTGGGTGTGGAGATTAGTGGAGAAGGAACACCTTATATAAAGTCAGCTAACGATTCAACCTGGTCAGGATTGTCTTTGCCATGGATTTCTCACGGGTACGAGTTGGAGTTAACTCCGTTGCAATTGTTGACTTTTTACAATGCGGTGGCTAATGATGGGAGAATGATGAAGCCCATGTTTGCGAAAGCAATTACCAATTACGGAGAAGAAGTGAAAACTTTTCATCCAATCATTTTGAAAGAATCTGTGGCGAGTAAAGAAACTATTGAGAAAGCTAAAGAGATGTTGGAAGAAGTGGTGAGAGATGGTACTGCAAAGAATTTAAGAAATGCGAGTTTCTCAATAGCAGGAAAGACAGGAACGGCTCAAATATCAAAGGGGAGTAGCGGGTACAAAGGACGTAAATCCTATCAAGCTTCTTTTTGTGGCTATTTCCCGGCAGACAAGCCATTGTATAGTTGCATAGTTGTGGTAAATGCGCCAAGTAAAAATGTGTATTACGGAAATTTGGTGGCGGGTCCAATCTTTAAGGAAATAGCCAATAAAGTATACTCTACAAGTTTAGATGCGCAAGAAGAATTAGTTGCTCAGAAAAGTGAAACTCAACGTCCAAGAATTCCAATTTCTAAAAATGGAGATTATGATGATTTATCCAATGTGTATCAGGAATTGGAGGTGCCATATACCGAAATGGAAAATGCACAATGGGTGGCTGTAAGCACCGGTAAGGACTCGGTAGCGGTGAAAGCCAAAAGATATGAGGAACAAATGGTGCCGAATGTAGTAGGTATGGATGTAGAAGATGCAATTTACCTCTTGGAAAACAAAGGAATAAGAGTGGAGATTGAAGGTCGGGGTGTCGTGAAGGCACAATCACTTGCTCCAGGTTTTGTGATTACCCAAAGAGGGATGAAAATAAAATTGAGTTTAGCGTGAAGTTATTAAAGGACATATTATATCGATCCAGAATAAAGGAAGTCGTTGGGACAACTAATCTGGCTATAGAGCAAGTGTGCTTTGATTCGCGTGATGTTTCGAAGTTCTCGGTTTTTGTGGCTGTGAATGGAACGGTGGTGAATGGTCATCATTATATTGAGAAAGCAATTGCGCAAGGTGCTGTGGCCATCGTGTGTGAATCGCTCCCAAATACGTTAGAGGAGAATGTGACTTATGTGAAAGTGGGTGATAGTGCGGAGGCATTGGGTTGTATGGCTGCCAATTTTTACGATGTGCCATCAAGAAAATTAAAGGTGATTGGTGTGACCGGTACCAATGGTAAAACAAGTATTGTCACTATGCTTTTTGATCTGTTTTCAAAATTGGGGTACAACTGTGGGATGCTTTCCACGGTGGTTAACCGAATTGGAGAGCGAGAAATAAAATCTACACATACGACATCTGATGCGGTTAAGGTGAATCAGATGATTGCCGAAATGGTGGATGAGGGATGTGATTATTGTTTTATGGAAGTAAGTTCTCATGCATTAGAGCAGCACCGTGTGAGTGGGGTGGTATTTAGCAGAGCGGTATTTACCAATATTACCCATGACCATTTAGATTATCACGGTACATTCAATAACTATATAGAAGCCAAGAGAAAGCTATTCGGAATGTTGGGGCCAAATGCGATTTCTATTGTGAATAAGGATGATAAGCACTGGGCACAAATGGTTCAGGGAACTGCCGGTCAAATTCAAACCTATTCACTGAAGTCTATAGCAGATTATAAGGCGAAGATTGTTGAGAATCAGTTTGATGGTCTGCAGTTAAATGTAAATGGTCACGAAGTATGGACGCGATTGATCGGAGAGTTTAATGCTTCAAATTTATTGGCCATTTATGGAGTGGCAGTTTCTTGTGGACAAGATGATATAGATGTATTAACTCAAATTTCCCAAATCGCACCGGCACCAGGAAGATTTCAGCAAGTAGAGAGTGGTAATGGTGTGAATGGTATTGTGGATTATGCGCATACACCTGATGCTTTAAGTAATGTATTGGATACTATTTCAAAGATTCGAACTGGAAATGAGAAAGTGATTACTGTAGTAGGATGCGGTGGAGACCGAGATAAAACAAAGCGTCCCAAAATGGCGCAAATTGCGGCTAAACTAAGCGATCAGGTCATTATAACCTCTGATAATCCGAGAACTGAAGATCCGCAAACCATTATTGATGAAATGGTGGCGGGTTTAGATCCAAATCAAAAGAAGAAATCTCTCAGTATTCTGGATAGAGCAGAGGCTATAAAAGTAGCTTCGGCACTGGCGCAATCTGGAGATATCATATTGGTAGCTGGAAAAGGTCACGAGACCTATCAAGATATACAAGGTGTTAAACATCATTTCGATGATGTTGAAATTTTAGAAAACCTCTTAAATCAAAAACAAGAATAATGCTGTATTATTTATTTGAATATCTACAAGAATTGGGAATGCCAGGAGCTGGATTGTTCCAGTATATTTCCTTTCGTGCTGCGATGGCGATTGTGGTTTCGTTGTTGATTTCCATGGTTTTTGGTGGGAGAATTATTGATCTGATCCGTAAGCAACAAGTGGGTGAATCTGTTCGTGATTTGGGGTTGGAAGGACAAATGGAAAAAGCGGGAACGCCAACCATGGGAGGATTGATTATTCTGGCTTCTATACTGATTCCAACATTGTTGTTTGCTAAGTTGGATAATATTTATGTGATTATGCTTTTGATTTCTACCGTGTGGTTAGGAACAATCGGGTTCATTGATGATTACATTAAAGTATTTAAGAAAAATAAAGAAGGTCTCAAAGGTAAGTTTAAAGTTGTAGGGCAAATTGGAATAGGAGTCATTATTGGTTCTATTTTATACTTTAATCAGGATGTGGTAGTGCGTCATCAGGTGGCGAATGGGGCTACAAATGTGGCGCAGGCAGAAGCTGGAAATCTAAAGAAAGATGATGGGGCAAAGACCTTTGTTTGGCAAGAAACGAAGTCAACAAAAACGACTATCCCATTTGTGAAAAACAACGAGTTTGACTACAAGTGGTTTTTATCCTGGTTAAGCAAAGACCTATTACCATACACCTGGTTGATTTATATCCCTATCGTGATTTTGATCATTACAGCGATGTCTAACGGAGCTAATATGACCGATGGAATCGATGGGCTAGCTGCCGGTACATCTGCGATTATCGGTGTGGCGATTGCAGTATTTGCATTTGTTTCAGGTAACCAAATTCTAGCAGATTATCTCAATGTGATGTATATCCCGCATAGTGGGGAAATTGTGGTGTTCTCAGCGGCATTTGTGGGTGCGGCCGTGGGTTTCCTATGGTATAACTCTTATCCTGCCCAGGTTTTTATGGGGGATACTGGGTCATTAGCACTGGGTGGAATTATTGCAGTGATGTCACTTTCAGTAAGAAAAGAATTAATACTTCCTCTTTTGGCAGGAATCTTTTTGGCAGAAAACCTATCGGTAATGCTCCAGGTAGGGTGGTTTAAGTATACCAAAAAGAAATATGGTGAAGGAAGGAGAATCTTTTTAATGGCACCATTACACCATCATTTTCAAAAGCAGGGTATTCACGAATCTAAGATTGTTTCCAGGTTTTGGATCGTGGGGATTATGCTGATGGTACTCAGTATAGTGACACTCAAAATCAGATAAGAAGTGAGTGAAATTGTAATACTGGGTGGTGGCGAGAGCGGAACCGGAGCAGCGCTTCTGGCTCAGGCTAAAGGAATGCAGGTATTTGTATCGGACCTGGGTAAAATAAAAGAAGAATACAAGAAAGTTCTTTCAAAAGCGAAGATTCCGTTTGAGGAAAATGGACATACCAAAGACCGTGTCCTGGCAGCAAAGGAAGTGATTAAGAGTCCGGGAATACCGGATACAGTACCACTGATTAAACAATTAGATGATCAGGGGACACCAGTGATTGATGAAATTGAATTTGCAGCCAGATATACTTCGGGTAAACTGATTGGAATAACTGGAAGTAATGGTAAAACGACTACGACTCTGTTGACTTATGAGACTTTGAAAAAGGCAAAGTTAAAGGTAGGGTTAGCAGGGAATATTGGTCAAAGTATGGCGGCACAATTGGTAGAAACAGACTATGATTACTGGGTTTTAGAGCTGAGTAGTTTTCAGTTGGATCGAATGTATGACACAGTAATTCATATTGCTGCCATCATCAATATTACGCCAGATCATTTAGATCGGTATGACTATGAATTCAGCAATTATGTGAATTCAAAATTCAGAATCATTCAGAATCAAACAGCAAAAGATCATCTAGTGTTTTTTGCGGATGACGAAGTCATTCAGGAGCAACTAGAAAAAAACAATATCCAATCACAGGCACATGGGTTTTCCCTTAAAGATCCTCAAGTATCAGGTGGTTGGCTGGAAAAGGAGAGTATAACAATTAATATAAAGGGTAGTTTAAAAATGAGCATTCAAAAATTAGCATTGCAAGGCAAGCACAACATCAACAATTCGATGGCTGCGTCAATTATTTCACAGGTATTGGACATTCGTAAAGATGTGGTACGTGAGAGTATGTCAGATTTTCAAAACGTGGAACATCGTTTGGAAAATTTCATGACGATTTCTCATGTGGATTACATCAATGATTCGAAAGCAACAAATGTGAATTCAGGATGGTATGCATTAGAATCAATGTCTCAACCAACAGCGTGGATCGTTGGAGGAGTAGATAAAGGAAACGATTATTCCCAATTAGTAGAATTGGTAAAAGAGAAGGTGAAATTTATTATCGCTTTAGGTAAAGACGTAGAGAAAATTCATGCGGCTTTTGGCGATTTGGTAGAGATTTATGATGCAGCGGATATGGGTGAAGCTGTGGGTATAGCGTATAGATTTACCGATAAAGGTGATGCAGTGTTGTTGTCTCCATGTTGTGCAAGTTTCGATTTATTCGAAAACTATGAAGAGCGTGGTAATGTGTTTAAAAACTTGGTAAGAAGCTTATAAACTTTTGAGCGGTGATAGATAAAATGTTTAAATATCTTGGTGGTGATCGTGCTATTTGGGTAGTGGTTATGTTAAAGGCTTTGTTGTCATTGCTTTTGGTATATAGCTCTATTGTGACTTTAGCGTATAAATATCAGGGTGGAAATACATTTTATTACGTCATTAAACACGGAACTTTTGTTTTATCAGGATTTGCTATTATTTATCTGGTTCACCGGATTAATTACAGGTACCTGTCTAAGATAGCGCAGTTTTTAGTCTGGCTGGTTATTCCATTGCTTTTGCTCACTTTGGTAATGGGAAATAACATTAACAATGCCAGTAGATGGCTAACGATACCGATTATTAATCAAAGTTTTCAGACATCCGATTTAGCGAAAATTGCCCTTATTATGTATATCGCTAGATTCCTGGCTGTACGAAATAAAAGTCTGGATGACTTTAAAGGTACCTTTGTCCCATTGATGGGGGTGGTCGCTATGGTGGTCGGGCTGATTTTACCTGCCAATTTATCTACCGCATTGGTGCTTTTGATGTTGAGCATGATGTTAATGTTTATGGCGGGTGTAAGTATCAAAAGTTTACTCAGTGTGATCCCGGTGGGATTAGCAGGAATATTTTTAGTATTCGCAATATATAAGGTAAGTCCGGATACCTTTCCGAGGTTTAAAACCTGGGAAAAAAGGATAGAACGATTTGGTTCGGATGAACCGAATCCAAATGGGAATTATCAGGCAGATCAAGCCAAGATCGCCATTGCTACTGGAGGGGCGTTCGGAAAAGGACCGGGAAATAGTACCCAACGTAATTTCTTGCCGAGTTCGTTTTCGGATTTTATTTACTCTATAGTAATTGAAGAGTACGGATTTTTAGGTGGAATGGGTGTGGTGTTTTTGTATCTGATATTGTTATACCGATCCATTAAGATCGTAAAAAAAGCCAGGGGAAGTTTTGCTGCTAATCTGGTTTTAGGACTCAGCTTTGGATTAGTTATTCAAGGGATGGTTAATATGATGGTAAATGTGAATCTGTTACCCGTAACGGGTCAGACGTTACCATTGGTAAGTATGGGCGGTACCTCGATGTGGTTTACATCCATTGCGATTGGAATTATATTGAGCGTAAGCCGTACTGTAGAGGAAGAAGATCAGGAAGTTATAGAAGAGAAAGTTGAACCAAAACAAAAACATGGGAGGAAATATGTCACAGCTTAAAGTTTTGGTGAGTGGAGGAGGAACCGGAGGTCATATCTTCCCGGCAATTGCAATAGCAAATGCGATTAAAGAAGAACATCCTAATGCGGAGTTTTTGTTTGTTGGAGCGAAAGGGAAGATGGAAATGGAAAAAGTTCCAGCCGCTGGATTTAAAATAGAAGGATTGTGGATCAGTGGATTTAGCAGAAGTCTAAATGTGAATAATTTGATGTTCCCATTTAAGTTGATTTCTAGTATGTGGAAGGCTTCGAAGATTGTAAAAGAATTTAAGCCTGATGTGGCTATTGGAACCGGTGGTTTTGCCAGTGGTCCAACTTTAAGAGTTGCTTCTCAAAAAGGAGTGCCGTGTTTGATTCAGGAGCAAAATTCATTTCCGGGAGTGACGAATAGAATTTTATCAGGAAAGGCGAAGAAAATTTGTGTGGCCTATGATGGGATGGAGAAGTACTTTGCGAAAGATAAGATTGTACTTTCCGGAAACCCGGTGAGAAAAGAAGTGGTACAGATTGATGGGAAGAGAGATGAAGCCATTCAGTATTTTGGTTTGGACCAGAATAAAAAGACCTTATTGATAGTAGGAGGGAGCCTGGGAGCGCAATCCGTTAATATGGCCATTTTAGAGAATTTACCATCGCTAGTTGAATTAGGTATTCAAATAGTCTGGCAGACGGGTAAAACGAATTACAAAGAAATAAACGAGGCTTCAAAGCCGTTTCAGGATAAAGGTGTTCACGTGAAAGAATTCATTTTTAAAATGGATTTGGGTTATGCAGCTGCAGACATGGTCATCTCCAGGGCGGGTGCGATTGCTGTATCTGAGTTAAGTCTGGTAGGTAAACCAACGATTTTAGTGCCATTTCCATATGCAGCGGAGGATCATCAAACGAAAAATGCGATGTCTTTAGTAGAGAAACATGCCGCTATTTTGGTAAAAGATGCTGATGTGAAAACCGGATTGTTAAAAGAAGTAACAGAGTTGACGCAAAACCCTGATAAAGGAGCGTCATTGATGAAAAATATTAAAGAGTTGGGTAAGCCAAATGCGGCTCAACAAATTGCTAAAGAAGTTTTGGGTATAATCAAATGATGAATATCAATAACATACAAACTGTGTATTTCCTGGGTGTAGGAGGAATTGGAATGAGTGCCTTAGCACGTTATTTCAAATTGCATGGATGTGATGTTTTGGGATATGATAAAACCCAAACACCTTTGACGATTCAGTTAGAAAGTGAAGGTATAAGTATTCATTATACTCCCGATGCGAATTGTATTCGGGAGAATGTGGATCTGGTAGTTTATACGCCAGCAGTTTCTGGTGATAATCCGGAATGGACAGCCATTCGTGATCGGGGACTAGTGACGATGAAACGTGCGGAGGTATTGGGGTTAATTAGCAATTCTGGAAAGTGTTTGGCGGTTGCAGGTACACATGGGAAAACGACTACTAGTGCTATACTGACACATATATTTAAACATTGTTCAGGCGAAATAAATGCATTTGTTGGAGGTATTTTAACGAATTACGAAACGAATTTCCTTTACTCAGATCAAAGCGAAAATTTTGTAGTAGAGGCAGATGAGTTTGATCGTTCGTTTTTGCACCTGAAACCACAGATTGCTGTAATTAATTCCATTGATGCGGATCATTTGGATATCTATGGAGAAGAGGCTTCATTGATAGATAGTTTTAAGGATTTTGCCAATAGAATTCATGCCAATGGTAAATTGATCGTAAATAGGGCGATTCCATCCATTTTTGAATTAGAGAATGTAACGGTTGAGACTTTTGGTATAGAACAAAATGCAACCTATGTAGCAAGAAACCTGCATGTGGTTGATGGTAAATACCAATTCGATTTTTATCACCCTGGAGGTGTGGTGTCAGGAGTAGAGTTGATGTTACCTGGACGTCATAATGTAGAGAACGCTATAGCGGCTATGGCAGTGGCAATAAACTCAGGATTAGATGCAAATATGGTGGCTAAAGCGGTAGGGGCATTTAAAGGTGTGAAAAGAAGGTTTGAGATTACAAGACAGGTAGATGGAATGGTGTATGTAGACGATTATGCGCATCATCCCACTGAAATATCCAGAGTTTTAGAATCTGCGCGTGAGATGTATTCAGGTAAGAAGTTATCCGTGATCTTCCAGCCACATTTGTATTCGCGAACACGTGATTTCGAAATAGAATTTGCCGAAGCATTATCCGGATTTGATGAAGTGATTTTATTGGATATTTATCCAGCACGTGAGCTACCTATAGAGGGAGTGACTTCGGAAAGATTGTTGGAAAAAGTGACTACAGAACCCAAACAGATTATTGAAAAATCTAAGGTGGTGGATTACCTGAAACAAAATGAGTTTGAAGTATTATTCACTTTAGGCGCTGGTGATATAGACACATTGGTTGAACCGATAAAAGAATTAATTGTTGCATGAAAAAGTTTAAAAACATAGCGGTTGTTTTTGTCTCTATTGTAGCAATTCTATCTGTAATGGGATTAGCCGAAGCGAATAGACAGGATGTTAAATTTAGTGATCTTAAAGTTGATATCGATGTCAGTGATGGCAATTACTTCATAAATGATCTGGATATTGAAAGTCAGGTATTCGCACATGGATATCAGACGGGTAAAGAACCGATGGTAAATCTGGATTTAAAAGCACTGGAAAAGCAGTTTGATGAGATGCCTTCTGTGAAAAAAGCTGAGGTGTACACCACATTGAATGGAATGTTGAAAGTGGATATCAAACAGCGTACACCAATTGCTAGAGTATTTACCAAAACCAGCAGTTTCTATTTGGATAAGGCAGGGTATGTGATGCCTTTGTCAGATAAATATACAGCTAAAGTACCGGTTGTGAATGGAGATTTAAATATTGATTATAGTGTTGTTGCCGGATTAAACTTTGCAAAGGAAAATCAGTTGACACAAAAGAATTTTGAAGCAAAAAAATTAGTAGAAGCGTATCAGTTGGCGTACAAATTTATGAGTGTGCCGTTTTGGGATGCGCAGTTTAAACAAATATATTTTAAAGAAGATGGGGATGTAGAACTTATCCCCGCAGTAGGAAATCACGTGATTTTAATAGATGGCTCGAATGATATCGAGGAGTCACTAACGAAATTAATGATTTTGTATAAAGAAGGTTTGCGTAAAACCGGATGGAACAACTATAGAGTAATAAACCTCAAGTATAAAGATCAAATTGTGTGTATAAAACGATAACTATGGAACAGACAGGACATAAAGAAATCGTAGCAGGGCTAGACATTGGAACCACCAAGATCGTAGCCATTATTGGAACTATTAACGAACATGGAAAACTTGAAATACTAGGAATGGCCAGAACAGAGTCATTAGGTGTATCAAGAGGTGTGGTAACGCATATTACCCAAACCATTGACGCGATTCAGAAGGTGATGAAAGAAGCCGAAGAAATTGCGGGATATGAGATTGGTAAGGTGAATGTGGGTATTGCCGGACAACATATTCGTAGTATTCAGCATAGCGGAAGTCGCATGCGTGAGAATATTGAAACGGAAATCACACAAAAGGATATCAATCAATTGATCAAGGAAATGTACAAATTGGTGATGTTACCTGGTGAAAAAGTGATTGATGTGTTGCCTCAAGATTTTACGGTGGATAATGAAAAAGGAATCCACGATCCAATAGGTATGGCTGGTGTTAGATTAGAGGCGAATTTCCATATAATCACCGGAAATATTGCTGCGGCTAAGAACATTGTGAAATGTGTTGCCGGGGCTGATATGGAAGTAGACAATTTAATTTTAGAACCTCTGGCCTCTGCAGATGCAGTGTTGAGTGCAGAAGAAAAAGAAGCAGGAGTTGTATTGGTTGATATAGGTGGTGGTACTACAGATGTGGCGATCTTTAAAGAAGGTATTATTCGTCATACTGCGGTGATCCCATTTGGAGGAAATATTATTACCGAGGACATTAAACATGGATGTGCAATCATCAAAAATCAAGCAGAGCAATTAAAAGTGAAATTTGGTAGCGCCTTGTCTGAAACAGCTTCCAGTAACGAGATTGTATCTATTCCTGGTTTAAGAGGTCGCGAGCCAAAAGAAATTTCATTGTTCAATTTGGCATGTATTATTCAGTCAAGAGTGGAAGAAATTATTGAACAGGTTTATTATGAAATCCGTAACTCTGGATTAGAAAAACAATTGATCGCAGGTATAGTTGTAACTGGTGGTGGTTCCCAGTTGAAAAATATTACGCAATTATTTGAGTTCTTAACAGGTATGGATACCAGAATTGGTTATCCAACCGAGCATTTGGCTAATGGAACTGAGGATATTACTAGTCCAATGTATTCAACTGGTGTAGGGTTGATCTTGAAAGGTTTTGAGAGGTTACAGACCAATACAGATGCAGAAACAGCAGTGGATAGAAAAATATCCGAAAAAGTAGAGACTCCGTCAAAGAAATCGGGGATGAATAACTTTTTAGATATGATTAAAAAGACTTCGGATACGTTTTTTAGTGATTTAACAGATTAATCTTAATAAACCATAGCAAAAAGGTGAGAAATGAAGCGGATTTTCTTGCATTTTTGTTATAATGTATCGTGTGAGAAGTACATTGAAAATAACAAATTAGAACATTATGGAATTTAACTTGCCAAAAGGAAAACCATCTATCATCAAAGTAATTGGTGTTGGTGGTGGTGGTAGCAATGCTGTCAACCACATGTTTTCACAAGGAATCAAGGGTGTGGATTTTTTGATCTGTAATACTGATCAGCAAGCTTTAGATATAAGCCCGGTTAGTGACAAGTTACAGTTGGGCGGTACCTTAACAGAAGGTATGGGTGCTGGTTCTATCCCGGATGTTGGTAGAAATGCAGCGATTGAGTCTGCAGACGATATTCAAAAGATATTTGATCCGGAAACAAAAATGGTTTTTATCACTGCCGGAATGGGAGGAGGTACCGGAACAGGTGCGGCCCCTATTATTGCGCAGACTGCTCGTGAGATGGGGATTTTGACCGTTGGGATTGTGACTTTGCCATTCATCTTTGAAGGACGAAAAAGAAAGCAACAAGCAGAAAAAGGAATTGAAGAATTAAGAGCTGCCGTTGATACGTTACTGATCATTAACAATGATAAGTTACGTCAAATGTACGGTAACTTAAAAATGAGTGAAGTTTTCGCTCAGGCAGATAATGTATTGACCATTGCAGCGAAAGGAATTGCAGAAATCATTACAAGAACCGGACATATTAATGTGGACTTCCAGGATGTGTCAACGGTGATGAGAGATAGTGGTGTGGCAATTATGGGTGCTGCGATTGCACAAGGTGAAAACAGAGCGATTAAAGCGGTTGAAAATGCACTTTCTTCTCCATTGTTGAATGATAACGATATCAAAGGCGCTAGATTCATTTTATTGAATATGGAGTTTGGTAGCGAGGAGATTTCAATGGATGAAATTGCCGATATTACTGACTACATTCAGGAAGAAGCTGGTTCTACCGCAGATATTATTTGGGGATATGGACATAATGAAGAGATGGGTGATGGTCTATCTGTAACTTTAATAGCTACAGGGTTTGATTTGTCTGACTCTCATAAAAGTGATGTGTTGCCAGAAACAAATCGTAAAAAGGTACACACGTTAGATGATCCTCAGCCAACTGCTATGGCTAATCCAACACCTGCGCCACAACAAAAAGCACCAGAAGTTCCAGTAACTCCGGAGCCTTTTATTAAGAAAGACGAAACGCAAGGGAAGATAGAGTTTAAATTGGATATGCCATCGGAAGAAGTGCAGGAGACAAAACCGGTTGAGCCATTAGAGCCATTTATAAAGCCGGCTAGTCAAACACCTCCTCCAGCTCCAAAAATGGAAGAGCCTAAACCTTTTATTCCAAAACCGATTTCGCAAACACCTCCTCCACAGGAGCCAATCGTTCATTCTTTGGAAGAGGAAATGCCTGCGAATGAGCCTGTGAAATCTGAGGAACGTGTGGAAAATACTCAGGCAGCTCCGCAGCAAGAAAATAATGAAGGTCAACAGGAGAGAATTAAGAGTAGAATGGGAAGACTTAAAGAATTGAGTCGTAGATTACGTACAGCTTCGGGTTTGAGTGAATTAGAAGACGTTCCGGCTTATCAAAGACGTGCAGTGTCATTGGAGGATGTGCCACATTCTTCGGAATCTCAGGTTTCAAGATATTCTTTAGATGGAACAGAAACTGAAGATGGTAAGAAGACAGGAATTAGTAATAATAATTCTTTCTTACACGATAACGTGGATTAAAAATTTATCAGGTATAATTATAAAAAAGGCTCGCCAATTTGGCGAGCCTTTTTTGGTTAACGTATGAGGTTAACTGTTCCTTTATAGATATGACCCTCTCCTTCATCAGTAGCTTCGTGAGCTATGATGCGCCAGACATAAACGCCATTTTGAGCCATTTTGGTAGATCCCTGAACACGTCCATCCCAAGGTTGATTGAGATCGGTGGATTCAAAAACAATACCTCCCCAACGGTCGTAAATAACCAGAGAGTATTTTGTTGGATCTAGCCCGGTAGCTCTCGGGGCAAATACATCATTGTTTTGATCATTATTTGGTGTGAATGAATTTGGAACAAAGATGTTATACTCTCCGCCTATTCTAAGGAGTTGAGTAATATCGTTTTCACATGATTTTGTGGTGGTTACATGTAATGTAATTGGATACGTACCGATTTCTTTTGGGAACTCATAAGTAGGATTTTGCTCTGAAGCAGAATCTAGACTACTAAAGTCCCACGCCCAACTTTGGATATCACCAATAGATTGATCTTTAAATTGTACTACAGTGTTGTAAATAGTAGTTTGATCAGGATTCATATTGAACTTGGCAATAGGTAACGGATGAACAGTAATAAAATCAGTTTGAGTGATTTCATTTTCACAGCCAAACGGAGTGATCACTCTTAAGTGGACATCATATACACCTTCAGTTAAAT